>Ga0182018_10001638_pt1 | contig 24916 bp, 17 predicted proteins | sample 812P2MmetaG_FD_120490 | JGI IMG/M metagenome (GOLD analysis project Ga0182018, IMG submission 120490) | Permafrost microbial communities from Stordalen Mire, Sweden - 812P2M metaG | ecosystem: Environmental > Terrestrial > Soil > Wetlands > Permafrost | place: Sweden: Stordalen | collected...
AGTAAAGATTGACGCCAAACGAATGAATGAATCCTACGGTCGCTTTGCCTGGATCTATGACCTGGATGGGAATAAGATTGAGCTCTGGCAGCCGGCGTCCGCAAAGCCCTAAGGGCCTTCCACTGCACTTACTCAATCGGTTTTCTGTAGCTACCCCCGTCCCCAGTTCCGCGCTCAACAATCCCGAGTCGCAAGCCTCGTAGGCCACACGGGTACCGCGGAGCCGCGCCTGGCCTTCAATCGCTCCGTGGTCCTGAGATACCGGATCTACGCCCGCCCATGCTCACGAAATGATCCCCTTACGGACAGCATACAGAATCAGTTCGGCCACGCTCTTGAGATTCAGTTTCTGCAGAATATTCGCGCGATGCGTTTCCACCGTATAGACGCTCAGCTTGAGAAGATTGGCGACGTCTTTGCTGGATTTGCCCTCGGCGACCAATTGCAGGATTTCGCGCTCCCGCGGCGTCAGCAGCTCATAGGAATCTTCGGCGCCAGTCCGTTCTAGCTTGCGCATGTAGTCGTCCAGCAGCAGTTTGGCCACGGCGGGACTGAAGAAGGATTTGCCGCTGGCGGCGGCGCGGATCGCGCGGGCTAGGTCGGCTTCGGCGGAATCCTTCAGCAGATATGCCCGCGCGCCGGCTTTCAACGCACGCAACACGTACCCCTCGTCGGAATGCATGCTGAGCATCACTACCTGGGTGTCGGGCAGGCTTTCCAGAATCTGGCGGCAGGCTTCAATGCCGTTCAGATCGGGCATGCCGATATCCATCACCACCACATCGGGCTTCAGCTCACGCGCCTTTTCCATGGCTTGCCGTCCATTTTCGGCCTCGCCCACCACCACGAAATCGGACTCCTGGGAAATCACCAGCCGCAGGCCGGCGCGGATCAGATTGTGGTCGTCGGCCACCAGAACGCGAATCTTTCTCATGCGTTCGGCTCCAGCGGCAATTCGGCGCGCACCGCGGAGCCCCGGCCCGGTTGGGAATCGATGGTCAGCCGTCCGCCCAGGCGCCGCACGCGCTCCTCCATTCCCAGAATACCCAGGCCGCGGGTATGTTTGGGATCGAAGCCGCGGCCGTCATCCCGCACTTCCACCACCAGGCGGCCGCCGTCGCATGTCACCTTCACCGAGGCGTTGCGCGCGCCGGAATGGCGGGCCGCGTTGTTGAGCGCCTCCTGCACCAGCCGGTAGACCGTCACGTTGTAGGCGTCGGGCAGAGTCTCGGGAACGCCTTCGGCGCGTACGTCGACTTCGGTGCCGCTATTGCGCGATGTTTCGCGGCCCTGCCATTCGAGCGCGGCCACCAGTCCGAGGTCGTCGAGCATGGAAGGGCGGAGCAGCAGCGCCAGATTGCGGACGGAGCGGACGCTGCCTTCGGCCACGGCTTTCATGCGCTCCACCTGGCCGCGCACATCGGGCGGAGCGTTCGAAAGCGACGCGGACAAGCGCCCGAAATCCACCAGGAGCGCGCCCAAGGTCTGGCCCACCTCGTCGTGGAGTTCGCGCGAGATGTTGCGGCGTTCGGATTCCTGCGCATCCACCAGGCGGGCGGATAGACGTTCCAGTTCGCCACGGCTGTGCGCCAGTTCCAGGTAGCGGCCCTGGGTCTGCCGTTCCAGTTGCAGGATGTACAGCATGCTGGCCAGAACCAGCACCAGTCCGCTGCCGAGAGCCAGCACCAGCGAGCGGGTCAGGCTCGTCTGGACGCTGGAAAATTGCGCCAGCATGGCCTGGTCGGCGGTATGGAGTTCGCGGTCGCCCGAGGAGCGCAGGCGATCCGACCATTCCAGGATGGAGATCTGCAGGGGTTCGATGTCGCGGTGGATGGTCGCCACAGCCCGCAACCGCCGCTGTTCCGGCGGCCAGGTAAACATCTGTTCGAACAGGCTTCTTTGTTGGGCGAAGAGGTCGTCGATGGCGTGGAGCGCGTCCACGTCGTCACTCTCGCGGCCTCCGGGATAGCTGGCGAGAACCGTCGTGATTTCGGAGCGCAGGTGCTCCATCCGGTCGAGATCGGGATGCGTGGGTTCGGGCGAGGCGGCGTACCGTTCCGCCGTCTGGTTATAGGATTCGATGGAGAGGCACAATACGGAGATCGCCTGGGTGCGTTGCAGGAAGCTGTGGCGCGCGGTCAACTCCGTGTCGTGCAAGTGGTTGAGATCGGAGAGAGCCGCGATGCCGGCCACCAGCATCAGCCCGACCAGGCCGAGGAACGCGCCTACAAGAACCCAGCGCAGGGTCCGGGACAGATCGGCGTGTTGGGAGGGCGAAGACATCGCGTGGGCCGGTCTGTCTTCATTATGAGGGAGCCCGAAGGCCAATTGCTAACGGCCTTCGGGGCTCTTTCGTGCAGCAAGACCTCTTACGTCCCCCAATTCCTCTTTCGTCCCCCAATACCTCTATCGGGGCGCGCCACGCCCGGGTCCGCCTTGGCGGACGGTGTAGCCGGCCGGAGCCTGGAACAACGTGGCGTCGGGTTCGGCGCGGACGATGTTGGTCAGCTCAGTGACGGTCGTGCCGAACCGGGGGTCGGATTCCTTGACCATGACGGGAACTTTCAGGTCGGGGGAAGTCCAGATTTCGCGAACGGACTGAATGGCTTGGGTATTGCCGATCGTGCCTATGGGAATGGTGCGCGTAATGCGCGTCCCATTGGCGGCGACGCCGTTGATGGTCTGGACCCCGAGATTCTCGGTGGTCACGTTGGGATCGTTGGGCGCACCGGGACGGCCGGCAGGTCCCACTGGCCGGTCGGCGCGATCGGGGCCACCAGCGGGGCGCCATCCGGGGCCGTTGCCATCGCCCGGGGGCGGTGGGCCGGGGCGTCCGGCGGGGTGAAGCGGCGATTCATTGACGGTGCGGCTTTCCGCATTCACGTGCCGCATCACGCCGGCAACCGGGTCGGTAATCATCACTTCCGTGGCCGGAGTCTCCGAACTGTTCGGGCCGGGGTGGCGAACGGTTCTTTCCGTACGGACGCGACCCTGGGTATCGCGGAATACGTTGGACTTGGTCTGGTTCTGGATCACGTTGCCGCCTGCCAGAACCTGTTGAACTGTAACGACTTCCGTTCCGGAATACGGGGCGCCGGACACCGTACGGCCGGGAGGGCCGCCGCCGGGCCCCATTGGGCCGGGGCCGCCGAATCCAGGCCGCGGAGGGCCTTGGGCGAACGCGCTCAACACCGTTACGAAGACACCAATCGTTAGCTTTTTCATCGAGTCCTTTCGTAGAACCTTTGATTGCAGTTCGCTCGGGCAGGGCGGAAGTTCCGGGAAAATGCCGATTGGACACAAAAAAGGCCGCGATGCACGGAGGCATCGCGGCTTTGCGAAGGACTAATTCAATTGAGGCGCCGGGAACCGGACTACTGATTCCCGCGCGGGCGACCCATGGGACGGGCTGGGGGGCCCTGCTTGACGGTGTAACCGGCGGGCGGCTGGAAGAGGGCCGCATCCGGTTCCGCCCGGTTGATATTGGTCAACTGGGTCACGGTGGTGCCGAAGCGGGGATCGCTGGTCTTGACCATTACCGGCACTTTGAGATCGCCTGAAGTCCAGACTTCCCGTACCGACTGGATGGCCTGGGCATTGCCCATGGTGCCAGCGGGAATCGTTCGCGTAATGCGCGTACCCGTGGCGGCCACTCCGTTCATCGTCTGTAGGCCCAGATTCTCAGTCACCACGTTCGGATCGGCGGGGCGCTGGGCATTGGGGCCACGGACTGCGGCGCGCTGACCGGCGGCTGCGCCCGTTGCATTGGGACGGTGAATCGTAGTCTGATTGACCACGCGATTCTTGTTATCGATGTGGCTCAGCGTCCCGGAGACGGGGTCATGGATGGTGACGATGGTGCTAGGCGTCTCGGTGCTGCTGGCGCCGGGACGCGCTGGCGCGGTGGTTTCGGTACGCACGCGGCCCTGGCTGTCGCGATAGACCGTCGTCTGCCGCTGCCGTTGAATGCTGTTGCCGTTAGACAACACCTGCTGCGTGGTGGTGACTTCCGTTCCGGAGTACGGAGCACCGGTTACGGTGTGCTGCGGACCCCCAGGTCCCATCGGACCCTGGAAACCCATGCGGCCACCAAGGCGACCGCCAGGGCCGCCGGGGCCTTGTGCGAACAATCCAACCGCCGTGGCGAGAGAGATCAGAACAAGCTTCTTCATCGATTCTTTGCCTCCACTATCCCGAACTGCTTGATTTTTAAACTTCTGTCTGTAGATTCCGGCAAAGACGCGGGAAGTTCCATAGAAACTTATCCGCGCCCAAGAAGGCCGATCGCTGAAGATGGCATTCCCGAAAACGAACACTGAAGGCTTCGGTCAAGCCAGGGAAGTTAATGGTTTCAGTGATTTGGCGGGTCGTCCAACGGACCTCGGCATGCACCGAAGGCAAGACGATGATCACTCTCTTGAAGGACTTGCGCTATTCCTTGCGCACCCTGCGCAAGATGCCCGGTTTCAGTATCGTGGCCTTGCTGGTGCTTGCGCTCGGGATTGGAGCGAACACTGCAATCTTCAGCGTGGTCAACTCGGTGGTGTTGCGTCCGTTGCCCTATCCCGACTCGGACCGCCTGGCATTGATCTGGGAAACGGATTTGAAGGACGGCATCCGGCAGGAAGGGCCGTCCGCCCCGAACTTCCTCGACTGGAGGGAGCAAAGCCACTCCTTCCAAGACATGGCGCTGCTTGAGGTGGGAACGGGTACGGTGACCGGCGGGGCTGAGCCCGAGCAGGTGGTCGGTCTGCGCGTGACCACCAATTACCTGTCGATGTTAGGCGCTCGAACCGTTCTGGGGCGCACGTTTACGGGGGCCGAGGGTCATGGGGAATCGCGCTATCCGGTCACGGTGCTCACCAACGGGTACTGGAAGCGGCATTTCGGGGCGGACGCGGGCGTGATCGGAAGAAAATTCATCATGAATAGCGAGCCCTACACTATCGTGGGTGTGCTGGCTCCGGATTTCTGGCACGCGCTGCCCACGGACCTATATGTACCTTGGCCGGAGGGGCAACTGCGCGCCAAGAATCGCGGGGACCACGATTTCGGCGTCATCGCGCGCCTAAAACCGAACGTTACGGTCGCCCAGGCGCAAGCGGAGTTAAGCGCCATCGCGCGCCGAATCGATGCGCAGACTCCCCGCTTGGCAGGCTGGGACGTGAGCGTGGTTGGGATGAAGCAGGCGCTCTTCGAATACATACGGCCCGCGCTTCTCTTGCTGCTGGGGGCGGTTGGGCTCTTATTGCTGCTGGCGTGCGTGAATGTAGCGAGCCTGCTACTGACGCGCGTCACGGGGCGGCGCAAGGAAATGGCGATTCGCTCGGCATTGGGCGCGCGGCGCAGTCGTATGGTGGCGCAGATTCTCAGCGAAAGTCTGGTACTGAGCCTGATTGGCGGCGCGCTGGGAGTATTCTTCGCAATCTGGGGCGCCGACATTCTGAGCGCGGTGCTGCCCGGCACGATTCCGATGGCGGAAGCCGGAGCCGAAATCATACGGCCGGCGATTCATGTGGACGTCCGCGCGCTGGCCTTCGCTCTTCTGGTCTCCATTGGGGCCGCGCTCATTTTCGGACTGATTCCCGCTCTATACGTCGCCCGCGCCAACGTGAACGAGGCGTTGAAAGCGGGCGGGAGAACCTCTTCGCATTCGGAAGGACGGATGGGGGTGTGGAATGTCCTGGTGGTTGGGGAGATTTCCCTCGCCACCATGCTGCTGATTGGCGCCGGGCTCGCTATGAAGAGCTTCGTGAATCTGCAACACGTCAACCCCGGGATCCGGCCCGATCACGTCCTGACGTTTCGCATGCGCTTGCCTACCGACAACCTATATAAGGACGACCGGGAACAGGCGGCGTTCTACCGGAGCGTCCTCGACCAGGTGGGACGCATACCCGGCATTCAATCCGCCGGTCTTGCCGATGTGCTGCCGCTGGGGGAGCAAAACGACCGGGAATATTTCACCATCGAACGGCGTCCCATGCCGCCCGGGCAGTCGCTGGTGGCCGACTTCCGGAGAGTCAGCCCGGGGTATTTTCATACCATGGGAATCGTCCTACGGTATGGCAGGGGGCTGTCCGAGCACGATGTTCGCGACGCGCGGCGCGTCATCCTGATAGACGAAACCCTGGCGCGGCAGTATTTTTCGGGCGAGAGCCCCATCGGCCAACGCTTGCGGTTGTGGGGTGAATTCCGGGAAGTGGTCGGCGTGGTGGGGAAGGTGCACCACTATGGATTGGAAAAGCAGGCGGAGCCAACCATCTATGCGTCTTTTGAGCAGATGCCCAACAAGGCCATGGCGCTGGTAGTGCGCGCGAATTCCGATACGCAGGCGACGGTCAAAGCGGTGAAGCAGGCCGTGTGGTCCGTCGATCGGGGACAGCCGGTGTTCCAGATCCGCAGCATGGAGGAGTATCTCTCGCTGGCCAATACCGCGCCTCGCATTTCGACGGCGCTGCTGGCGGTCTTCGCCGGCATCTCGATGGTATTAGCCGCACTAGGGATTCATGGCGTGGTGTCTTACGGCGTGGCGCAGCGCACCCGCGAATTCGGACTCCGCATGGCGCTTGGTTCGACGCCCGGGCAACTCAAGGCGCTGGTGGTCCGCAACGGCATGAAGACAACGCTTCTCGGTCTGGTGGTAGGGATGGCGGGCGCCGCGGCGCTGTCGTCGGCGATGCAGTCCCTGCTCTACGGCGTAGCGGGGCTGGACGGCGTGGTCATGGCGGGAGTGGCCGCGCTGCTCTTCACCGTGGCGCTGATCGCCAACTATCTTCCAGCACGGCGCGCTACGCGCATCGATCCCATGGCCGCGCTGCATCAGGAGTAGGGACTTGCTGCGGCGGCCGAAGAATCGTAGCTTGGCTTTATCGGCGTAGATGGACTCAGAAAACTGAGGTCCTGTAGAATACCGCGGACAAAGAGAGTCAACTTCAAGAGAGTCAGTTAAATTTACAAAGTGCTTGTCCGCTCTTACCGTCAGTCCCAGCATTATCGTGGTGAGCAGTCCTCCACTGTTTCCCACGACTAGCGGTGCGGATTCGCGTTCGTAGGTCATGTTGGTGGCCGCATCGGCCGTAATGTCGAATTTCACCGTCGGCTGTCTGAGTCCCCACGACCCCTTCGGGCTGGACGTAAAGGTCAATGTTTCGTTGGTCGAGTTCAAGGACATCACGCCAAAAACGTGCTTGGGGTTGTTGGGTTTATCCGGCGCCCGATATAGATAGTCAACCTCAAAGGTTTGTGCTTGGATTGTCGCCGAAGCAGACAGCATCAACAGTGGCGGTTTCAATGCTTTTCTCTCGCTGACGATCATACCTCGAAGGCAAGACTCTTGGCCGAGAGCGCAAAACCTGAAATCTGCACGCCCCCCAAAAAACTCCACATTGTCGCCAGTACGAACGAAACCGCTCTGGTTTACCCTTTGGACAATTATGGGCCGGCCGCGCGGGGAGGGTCAAAGGGATTGGCAAAGGACCCCCTTCAGAAAGTGGCAGCAAACCACAGCAATACGGCATGCGCGCGAAAGCCCGGATTGGCGCGGGTTTCAGCACTGCGCGGACAGCCGCGGCAACCAGCAGTAAAGCCGGCCGCCGCAACTGTTCACCGTGGCGCCGATCGCCAACTATCTTCCAGCACGGCGCGCTTCGCGCATCGATCCCATGGCGGCGCTGCATCAGGAGTAGCTTGGCTTTATCGGCGTAGATCCGCGTTCATCCGCGGCCAATATTCCTTCTTCCAGGGCCGGACGTACAATTGGTGGTCCGCTATGCGAATCGGCAAATGGAGTCGTGAATGATGGCTGGCGTGTCGGGCCGACTCTCGGCAGTGGTCTTCTGGTTTGCCCTTGGCGTTGGCGGCGTCCGCGCTCAATCGACGCCACAGGCGCTTGCATCCGCGATTGCGGAGCGATGGTCCGCCGGCTCGAAGCCGGAATTCGAAGCGCTGTCCCCGTTCGCGGAGGGCCGGAAGACATTCTCCGCATTGGCGCAACGCCGGCGCGGCCTCGGCGACGTCATCAGGGCGGACTCGGAAACGGCGGTGATTTTGCTCTCCGGAGTGCCGGCGCAGGGAAATCCTGGGGAGGCCACCCTGATGGCAGCCGGTTTCTCCGGCAAAGAACGCGATGCCGAAACGGGCCTCGATTACTTCGGCGCCCGGTACTTCTCGTCAGCGCAGGGTCGTCGCGGGAAGACGTATGATCGAAGATATGGAACAGGTCCGCATGACTGAAGCCGAGGTGACCAGCAACTTCGCCGCGGTGCTGGAGAAACTGAAGCGAGGGGACGAAGTCGTGGTCGAACAGGATCACCGGCCGGTAGCTGTGATCAAGCCGGCGAGAGCCCCTGGCAGGCTTCTATCGGAGTGCATCGCCCTAGCCGAAGCACACGGCTCCACGGCTACCTTGGATGAAGGTTTCGGCAAAGACCTGGAAGAGATCATTCAGAGCCACCGGGAGCCGCTGGACGCTTCGCAATGGGATTGATCCTCGATTCGAGCGTCCTAATCGCAGCCGAGCGCAGGGGCCAGACGGTCGGGCAGTTGTTGAAGCAACTTATCGGCGCGATGGGCGACCAGGAGACGGCGCTTTCCGCGATAGCATTGGTCGAGTTGGCGCATGGAATCCATCGCGCCGATACGCCACAACGCCGCGCCGGGCGAGAGTTGTTCATCCAGGAACTCTTGGCCGACGTACCGGTCTATCCGTTCACACAGCCGATCGCATTGTTAGCCGGGAGAATCGACGGCGAGCAGCAGAGCCAGGGTGTCAAGCTACCATTCCAAGACCTGTTGATCGGAGCCACCGCGCTGCACCTGGGATACACGGTGCTGACGGGAAATCCGCGGCACTTTCAGATGATTCCCGGTCTGGTAGTGAAGCAACTCTGAAGGAGCACGAGGACGCCTCGGACATCCGGACACGCCTCGTGACGCTATCATACGCTATTTTCAAAAGCGTAACTTGGCTTCGGGGTCGAGCTGAAGCGGACCGGGGCGAACCCGGTGGGACGCTGTCCATTCCATGACGACCGCACGCCTTCGCTGATCGTGACGGCGGAAACCAACCTGTGGCGTTGCATGCGCAAGTGCAAGATCGCCGGTTCCACCATCGACTGGGTGATGCGGACGCAAGGTGGTCAGATTCCGTCATGCCGTCGAACTGCTCCGCGCCGATCATCCCTCTTTAGCCGCCGGTGACGGCCGCGTGATCCGCCGGGGCGCCACGGCGAAGCTCCCATCGCCGATCATGCTGGACTCCGACGACCAGCAGACTTTGCGCGATGTGGTCGGCTTCTATCACGACACACTCAAGAACTCGCCCGAAGCGCTGCGCTGCCTGGAGGGCCGCGGACTGTTGCATGCGGAGATGATCGGCCACTTCAAGCTGGGTTTCGCCAATCGGAAACTGGGGCTCACGCTGCCGGACAAGAACCGGAAGGCCGGCGCCGATCTGCGCGGACGCTTGCAGCGGCCATAATGAACTGCGCGACGGCGTGCGTCCGATCGGTCGGCATCTCGATGGTATTAGCCGCGCTGGGCATTCATGGCGTGGTGTCTTACGGCGTGGCGCAGCGCACCCGCGGGCGCCGCGGCGCTGTCGTCGGCGATGCAGTCGCTGCTCTACGGCGTAGCGGGGCTGGACGGCGTGGTCATGGCGGGAGTGGCCGCGCTGCTGCTCACCGTAGCGCTGATCGCCAACTATCTTCCAGCACGGCGCGCTACGCGCATCGATCCCATCGCGGCGCTGCATCAGGAGTAGCTTGGCCTTATCGGCGTAGATCCGCGTTCATCCGCGGCCAGAATTCCTTCTTCCAGGCCCGGACGTACAATGCGATAGAATTCTCCGATATGATGTTTCGCCCCCTCACCGTCCTCCTTCTGGGCGCCGCCAGCCTCTCGGCGCAGCCCAAACCGACCCTCACTCCCGCCGACTACGGTAAGTTCGAGACGCTCGGCACGGGCACGCTCTCGCCCGACGGGAAGTGGCTGGCATACGAGATCCGCCGTACCAATGGCGATAACGAATTGCGCGTAGCCTCCACCGCGGGTTCCGGCAAGCCGCACGTTCTCGCCTTTTGTTCCGGCGCGGCCTTCTCTTCCGATTCCCACTGGCTGGCTTGCGAATCCACGGTCTCCGAATCCGAACAGCAGCGCGCCACCAGGGCAGCGCGCCCGGTCCGCAATAAGCTCCAGGTGCTCGATCTTTCCTCCGGCGCCGCCGTCACCGTCGACGACGTGCAATCCTTCGCCTTCGCCGGCGATGCGCCGTTCCTCGCGTTCCGCAAATTCGCCCCGGCCGAATCCGGCGGAGCCGGCGGTCGTGCCGGCAATGCGGCGCCCGCGGCGGGAACCGGTAGAGGCCGCGGCGGACGCGGCGCCGGCGCCGGCGCCGACGATGCCGAGCGCGACCCGGTGGGAACCGTGCTTCTCGTCCGCAACCTCCCGAGCGGCGTCGACACCACGTTCGGCAACGTCACCGGGTTCGCCTGGCAGGATAAGGGCGGCAACCTGGCCATGACTATCGGCGTGGACGGCCGCACCGGCAATGCGATTCAGATCTTCAATCCACGATCCGGCGCGCTCAAGGTGCTCGATTCCGGGCAGGCGATCTTTACGGCGCTCACCTGGCGCAAGGAGTCGAACGATCTGGCGGCGCTCCGCTCCATGAAACAGGACGGCTATGAGGGCGAGAGTTACCATGTGCTGGCGTGGAAGAACCTCGGGGACAAGCACACCGCCAAGGTCGACGCGCCTCAGCGCATCACGACGGCGCGTTCGCCGCAATGGTCGGAGGATGGCTCTGTCGTGTACGTCGGCGTCGCCGGCTGGCGAAAGAAAATCGAGCCCAAACGGTCCGATGACGATCCTGCCACCGTCGAGGTATGGCATTGGCAGGACGAGCATGTCATCAGCGAACAAAAGCTCACCGCCGCCCGCGACCGCGACCGCAGTGTTCCCGCTGCCTGGCACGTCTCCACTGGCAGCCTGGTGATGCTCTCCGCCAACAATAAAGAGGACGTGCGCCTGCCGCGCACCGGAGAGCGGGCTCTTGCCCTGGATGGCGCGCCCTATGGGACCGAGGCCATGTTCGGCCGCAATTACGACGACATCTACCAGGTGAACATCGAAACCGGCGCGCGCTCGCTGGTAGCCAAACGCGTGATTCCGGCCGTGGAGTTCAGTCCCGGCGGCCGCTACGCCATGAATTTCCGGGAAGGCGATTTCTGGATCTACGACCTGGAATCGGGCGCCAGCCACAACGTCACTAAGGACTCCAAGATCGTCTTCACCAACCAGGAAAACGATTACCCCGTCAGCCAGAAACCGCCCTACGGCGTCGCGGGCTGGACCAGGGATGACAAGAGCGTCATCGTTTACGACGCCTACGATCTGTGGGAACTCTCGCCCGACGGGTCCGCCAAACCGAAGCGGCTGACCAATGGCGCGGCCGAGGAAATTCGCCATCGATATGTCCGCATCGCGGCCGGCGGCGGTGGCGGTGGCGGAAGGGGTGGGCGCGGAGGTGGCGGCGGCGGGAATGAATGGATCGACCTGGACAAGCCGGTGTACCTCAGCCTGGAAGGCCGCTGGACCAAGCGCACCGGCTACGCACGCCTCGAAAACGGCAAGGAAGATCGCCTGGTGTTCGCCGACAAATCCATCCGCGGTCTGGAGAAGGCCAAGGACGCCGGCGTCTTCGTCTACCAGCGCGGCGCGTGGGACGAATCGCCGAACTTCTTCGTCGCCGACGCCAATTTCACCGGCGACAAGCCCGTAAGCAACACCAATCCGTTCGCCTCCGATTACGCCTGGGGCCGCGCCGAACTGGTGGAGTATAAGAACTCACACGGCGACCGCTTGCAGGGCGCGCTGTACTATCCCGCGAATTACGAAAAGGGCAAGCAGTATCCCATGATCGTCCAGATCTACGAGATCGAGAGCAACCAACTCCACAATTGGACCGCGCCTTCGGAGCGCACCACGTACGACCCAGCCGTTTGGAGCCAGCACGGCTATTTCGTGTTGCGCCCGGACATTGTGTTCCGCCCGCGCGATCCGGGGATTTCGGCGCTGGATTGCGTCACTTCCGCGGTAAAGAAGGTGACGGCCGGCGGCATGGTGGACGCGAAGCATATCGGGCTGACCGGCCATTCCTGGGGCGGATACGAAACCACGTTCATCGTGACCCACAGCGACCTGTTTGCCGCCGGCGCCGTGGGCGGCGCATTGACCAATCTCTCCTCCAGCGTGGGCGAGATTTATTGGAACACCGGCGCTCCGGAGACCAACCACGTGGAGGTGAGCCAGGAGCGCATGCAGGTGCCGCTCTACGAAGATCCGGCTTCTTATATCCGCAATTCGTCGACGTTCGTCGCCAACAAACTGGCGGCGCCGCTCCTGATGGAGGTGGGCGACCACGATGGCGCATCGGATTGGCACCAGGATATCGAGTTCTACAACGCCGCCCGCCGCGCCGGCAAGCCGTGCGTGATGCTGGTATACGAGGGTGAGAATCACGCTGTGGCGCAGAAGGCCAACCAGATCGATTACCATCGCCGCATCAACGCCTGGTTCGATCATTATCTAAAGGACGCTCCGGCCGAAGAGTGGATGACCAAAGGCGTAAGCGTACTGGAGCGCGAGCGGGAATTGAAACAGGCCGGCAGCACGGCGGCCATTCCGCCATCGACCGCCGGCGGCGGGCTGTAAAGAGTTCCAAAATTTCCGGAACGGCCTCAGTATCTTGCACGTCCAGAGTGCGATAACCTGAACGGAAGGGGGGTGGTATCATGCAGCATCGATTGGGCGCGGCCGCCATAACTGGGTTTATCTGGCTGGCAGCGCCGATCTGGGCTCAGTACCCAACTCAATATCCACCCGGGCAATATCCTCCAAATACGTATCCTCCCAACACGTACCCAGGGGGCGGCTATCCGAATACCTATCCGCCCAATACCGTTCCCGTCCGCCTGCCGGGCGGGGTACCGGTCGGCGTTCCCGTGCCGGAGCCTAAACTTCCCGGTAAAAAGGATTCCAAATCGGGCGACGAGAAGATCACCGTGGCCTCCGTGGATGGTACCCTGCGTAAGTTAGGTGAGAAGGACCTGGTGCTCGCCACCCGCAAGAGCTTGCTGCGCTTCCGCCTGCTCGGTAAAACGAAGTTCCTCGATCCGAAGGGAGCGCAGGTGCGCGATTCCCTCATGCATCCCGGCGACCAGCTTTCCGTGCAGGTGAGTCCCGACGATCCCGAAACCGCGCTTCGCGTGGTTCTGATGCATAGCGGCAGCGCCGCCGATCATGCGGCGGCGGAACGTCCGTTCGATCCGGATACCGTCCGCGCCCCCCGTTCCGAAGATCTGAGCAAGCCGCGTACCGTGACCGCCCACGACTCCGCGCCGGCGCCGCCAGAAGAGAACGCTGAACCGGAAACCAAGGCAGACCCCAAGCCGGAAGCCGTCGCCGAGACGCCTGCCGCCGCGACTCCTGGAACTCCGGCAACTCCGGCAACCCCCGCGGGTCCGGATCTGCGTCCCCAGACCGATGCCGCCATCCTCAGCGATGCGCGCGCCGAGTCCTCCAAGTTCAGCGCCAGCTTGCCAAGCTACCTCGCGCAGCAGGTGACTAGCCGGTACTTCGCCACGGGACTCCCGCCGCACTGGCAGGAAATCGACGTGGTGACGGCCGAGCTTGCCTATGTGAACGGCAAAGAGGACTACCGCGACTTCCGCATCGACGGCCAATCCATCGACCGCCCGATCGAAAGCACGGGATCCTGGTCCACCGGCGAGTTCGGCACCACGTTGGAAGACGTGATGTCCATGGCGACCAACGCCCAATTCCATCGCCGCGGCATAGATAAGGCCGCGGGCCGGGCGGCGATTGTCTTTGACTACACGGTGGCGCAGGCAAACTCGCACTGGACCATGGTCTCGCCGGACGGCCGCCGCTACAGCCCGGCGTATGAGGGCGCCGTATGGATTGACACCGCTACGCGGCGCGTCTTGCGGATGGAACAGCGCACCACCAACGTGCCGCGCGATTTCCCGATCAGCCGTGCGGAAGCCGTCCTGGAATACGGCTTCGCAAAGATCGACCAGACCACGTACCTGCTGCCCGCCAAGGGCGAGACCAACGGCTGCATGAGCGGGAGCGGCGCCTGCACGCGGAACCTCATCGAGTTCCGCAACTATCGCAAGTTCACCGCGGAATCGTCGGTAACGTTCGGGAAGTAGGATGCAACGGCAGTTCGATCGATACCAGCAGCCCCGGATCCGCGTTCCGCGCCGTCATGGCGCCGTGATGCACCGTCACCGCGCGGTGAGCGATCGCGAGACCGAGCCCCACTCCTCCAGTGCTCGAATCCCGTGATTCGTCGACCCGGAAGAACGGTTTGAAGATCTTCGGCAACTCCGATTCCGGCACACCCGGACCGTAATCGCGCACCGAAATCTCGGCATCGTCGCGATCGGAAGCCAGCTTCACCTCCACCCGCGTTCCTTCCGGCGCGTAGCGGATCGCATTGCGCACAATGTTTTCCATCGCCCGCCGCAGCAACTCGCGGTCGCCGCGGAAGTGCGGCGATTCGGACGCTTCCAAAGAAACGCTGCAACCTCTGGCCTCCGCTTCGACGGCGCAGTCGTCCACCACTTCACGCAGAAAATCGTCGAGCGGCAGGTCGCTCAGGTTTCTCGAAGACAGATCGCCTTCGGCCCGAGTGACCTGCAACAGCGCGCCTACCAGGTCCGTCAGCCGGCCGATTTCTTTTTTCAACCGCTGGGTTGCCGCGTTGCGATCCTCCGCGGTCTTCGATAGCTCCGCCGCGAAGCTCAGCCGCGCCAGAGGCGCGCGCAGTTCATGCGAAATGTCCTGCAGCAAACGCCGCTCCGCGGTCAGCAGCGTTTCCATGCGCTCCGCCATTTGATCGAATGCGCGCGCCAGATTCCCGATTTCGTCGCGCCTTCTCGAATGGACCCGCGCGGAAAGATCGCCGCGGCCGAATCGGTCGACGGTATGCGCCAGAGATCGCAAAGGAGACGCCAGGTTCACAGCCAACAGCCAGCACAGCAGCGCGATCGCGAGAAACACCAGCAAATAGTACGGCAAGAAGCTCCATGGATCGAAGGTGGGCTGCACCACCACAATCCATCGGTATGGCGCGTCGCGGGAAGTGGCCGCCACTATCACATGCTGTTCGCCGCGATGTCCCAGGGAACCGAACATTCCAAACGGCCACGGCAATGGCCGCGGTTGCGGCTGTGTCAGCCACGCCGAGCGGTCTTCGCCGGTTGCCAGGTCGCGGCCGGAAGCATCGGTCAGATGTTGCGCGATTTGGAAATGCCGGTCGATCCTGTCGAGATACGCCTTCAATTTGGGCACGCCGCCCGATTCATACGCCTCGCGCGCTCCCTGCATCAGCCACGTTGAGGTCTTCTCAAACGGTCCACCGTGTCCGAAGGCTCGCACCTGCGCGGCCGCCGAGATCACGGCGAAAGCCACCAGCGAAAGCACCAGCGTCCCAAAGCACCAGGACAACACCTTCGCGTAAACGGATCTCATTCGGTCTTCCCCTGTGTGAACATGTATCCCACGCCGCGCACCGTGAGGATGGGCGTCATGTCGCCCCGTTCCAGTTTCCGCCGCAGATGGCTGATGTGGACGTCGAGCGAGCGCTCATATGGATTCGATTCGCGTTGATGCAGCACCGTGGTCAATTCATCGCGCGACACGATTCGGCCCGCCGAGCGCGCCAGCAGATCGAGAATATCGAATTCGATCGAAGTCACGTCAATCCGTTCCGCTCCCGCCCAAACTTCCCGCGAACGCGCATCCAGCGTGAGCCCGTCGATTTCAAACGCCTGCGTCTTGCCTTTCTCCGCCGCGCCGGCTCGCCGTAACACAGCCCGGATGCGCGCCAGCAGTTCATCGGGTCCGAACGGCTTCGGAAGATAATCGTCCGCCCCCGCGTTGAGCCCGGCGATGCGGTCGCGTTCCTCGGTACGCGCGGTGAGCATGATCACCGGCACGGAACTCCGCCGCCGCACTTGCTTCAGCACTTCGAATCCATCGAGCGCGGGCAGCATCCCATCCAGAATCACCAGATCGAAACTTCCTTCGAGCGCGCGCGACAAGCCTCGACGGCCATCGTAGGCGACTTCCAGCGAAAAGTCATGCTCCGAAAAAAAGTCGCCCATCAGCGCGCAAAGCTCCGCGTCGTCGTCCACCAGAAGGATTGACGCTTCCGCCATCTCCTTCTTTGTAACCCATTCGCCTTCCGGCGAGTTCGGCGTTTACAAAACTTAACGGTCGGTATCGTCCGAGGTGTCGTCTGATAGAAGTAATGAAAACGGTAGTTGCGATCTTTTTTCTTTGCGCAGCCGCATTTGCGCAGACCCTGCCGAAGGCGATTTTGGGCTCGATCTCCGCGTTCAAGGCCGAGGAGGCGGTGGTGGTGGTGAAGCCGGACAATACCGACCCGGTGAACGTCAAGTTGACTCCGGAGACGGTCTTCCAGCGCGTCGCGCCGGGAGAGCGCGATCTGAAAAAGGCCACCACCATGAACATGACCGATATGGCGCTTGGCGATCGCGTGCTGGTGTCGTTCAAGACCGGTTCGACCGAAGCGCTTCGCATTCTGGTCATGTCGGCCACCGATATACAAAAGCGCAACGATGCCGACAGCCTCGATTGGACCAGGCGCGGGATCTCCGGCGTCGTCCAGGCAAAGGCGGGAAATACGGTAACGGTGAAAAAGCGCGGGTTGACGGGCGAAACGGTCATGACGGTGACGGTCGACGAGAAAACCGCCTACCGGCGCTATAACTCGGACTCCGTCAAGTTCGCCGACGCGAGACTCAGCAAGCTCGACGAAGTGAGCGTCGGCGATCAACTCCGCGCGCGCGGCGTGAAAAGCGAGGACGGATTGAAAGTCGCCGCCGAAGAAGTGGTCTTCGGAACCTTCGTGACCAAAGCCGGCGCCATCACCGCGATCAATCCGGAAACCAAGGAAGTCACCATCTCCGAATTGGGGACGAACCGGCCTCTCGTCGTCAAACTCACCGCCGATTCGCAAATAAAAGAGATGCCCAACATGATGGGCATGATGGCCGCGGGCCGCGGGGGCGCGCCGGGTTCTCCGGGTCCTCCACCCGGGGCGGGTCCCATGCCGGATATGGCGCAGATGCTGGAACATGCGCCGGCGGCGAAACTCGACGGGTTGAAAATTGGCGAGAAGATCGTGGTTTCGAGCACGAAAGGCGCGAAACCGGACGAGATTACCGCAATCATGCTGCTGGGCAACGCGGACATGCTGATTCAGATGGCAACCGGAGCGGGCGGCCGGGGCGCGGGTGCTTCCACGCCAGGCGCCGGCGGGATGGGTATGGGCGGACTGCAAACCCTCGATCTACCGTCCATGATCATGAACTAAAAACTTTCATAAAACATGAAAACCATATCGAGTTGTGCGCTTATCGTGTCTTGTTGTGCGCTGCTGTTGCAGGCGCAAACTCCGGCCGCGAGCCTTCGCGGCGCCATATCGGACCCTTCCGGCGCGCTGGTTCCCGGCGCCTTGGTGCAACTCCGCGGCCCCGGCCCGGAACAGCACGCGACCTCCGATGGCAACGGCCGATATTCCTTCATCGCGGTGCAGCCGGGCAAGTACGCCATCCGCGTAAGCGCCAAGGGTTTTACGATCAGCCAGAAACAGGATTTTGAAATTACGTCGTCACAGGCGCTCGACTTCCAGCTCACCATCCAAACGGAAGCGCAGGTGGTGGACGTGGAAGCGTCGGCGCCCGGGCAGGTGAGCACCGATCCGAGTTCGAACGGCGACGCGTTGGTTCTGCATGCTAAAGAGTTAGAAGCGCTCTCCGACGATCCGGACGAACTCGCGCAGCAGTTGCAGGCGATGGCCGGACCGGCGGCGGGTCCGAGCGGCGGCCAGATTTACATCGATGGATTCACCGGCGGCAATCTGCCTCCTAAGTCGTCGATTCGCGAAATTCGGATCAATTCCAATCCCTACGCGCCGGAGTTCGACACCGTCGGATTCGGGCGCATTGAAATTCTCACCAAGCCGGGAACGGACTCCATCCACGGGCAGGCGTTTCTGCAATACAACAATGAGGACTTCAATTCGCGCAGCGCGCTTTTCACGCAACCTTCGCTGCCGCCCTATAAGCAGCTTTTCGGGGGCTTCAGCGTCACCGGACCACTGAAGAAAAACAAAGCTTCGTTCGGGCTCGATTTTGAGCGGCGCCAGATTACCGAGAATGCGTTCATTCTGGCGACGACCCTGGCGAGCAATTTCAATCCGCTGGCGATCAATCAGGGTGTGGTGACGCCGCAGACGCGCATGACCATCGCGCCTCGCCTGGATTACTCGATCAACGACAAGAACACCCTGGTGGCCCGGTTTCAGAACACGCGCGTCGGGCAGGACGACAACGGCGTCGGCGGCTACAGTCTGCTGTCCCAGGCTTATGACACCACCAACCAGGAAAACACCGTCCAGCTCACGGAGACGGCGGTATTGAACGCGAAGACGATCAATGAAACGCGATTTCAGTACCAGCACATCACCTCCACGAACGTCGCCGCCGACACCACGCCGCAGATCAACGTGCCGGGCTCTTTCGTCAGCGGCGGTTCGGCGGCGGGCAACTTCGGCAGTACGCAAAACAATTACGAACTGACCAACAATACGACGTATATCGCGGGTCTGCACTCGTTCAAATGGGGCACCCGCGTACGAGAGGCCCTGCTCAGCAATACATCGGAAGCGGACTTTAACGGATCGTACACGTTCCTGGGAGGGACCGGTCCGATGCTGGATGCGAACAATCAGCCGATCGCGGGGACAACCGAGGATCTCACCGCGCTCCAGGTCTATCAACGGACGCTGATCGGCCAGCAAGAGGGATTGACCGATGCGCAGATCCGGCTGCTGGGCGGCGGCGCGACGCAATTTCAGCTCGGCGCGGGAATGCCCACTATCCGGGTGCGGCAATTCGACATCGGGCTGTATGCGAACGACGACTGGCGGTTGCGGCCGAATCTGACGTTGAGTCTGGGCCTGCGCTATGAGAATCAGACCAATATCGGCGACAACGGAAATTTCGCGCCGCGCCTGGGCTTTGCGTGGGGCATGGACGCTCACGGCACAACGGCGGCAAAAACCATTCTGCGCGGCGGCTTCGGCGTCTTCTACTCCCGTATTCCGCTGGGCTCGACGCTCAGTGCCGAGCTCTACAACGGCGTGACGCAGGAATCGTACTTCATCACGAATCCGGCATTTTTTCCGGCGATTCCCAGCATCGGCCAATTGACAAAATCGCCACAGCAACTGCAGGAGCTGTACGCGGGAATCGTCGCGCCGCGCACCTATCAGGGAAGCGTGGCCGTGGACCGGACCATTAACAAGTACGCGCGGATTACGGCTCAGTATATGACCAACCGCGGGGTGCATTTGACGCGGACGTTGAACATCAACACTCCCATAGACGGGGTGTACCCATTTGGCGATTCCACCTTGCGCGAGTTGACGGAATCGAACGGCTTCAGCCGGACGAATCAGTTGATTTTTTCGCCGAACGTCAGCTACAAGAAATTTTTCCTGTTCGGTTTCTACGCTCTCTCGTATGGCAAGGACGACAACGAGGGAGCGCCGGCCAATCCGTACGATCTGAAGGCGGAATGGGGACCCTCCACATACGCCAATGTGCGGCAGCGCGGGGTGATCGGGACCAACATTCCGCTGCCGTTGCAGTTCAGCATCAGCCCGTTTCTGATCCTGAGCAGCGGAACGCCGTACAACATCACGACGGGTGTCGATTCGCTGGATGAAGGTGTCGCGGCGGAGCGGCCTTCGCTTTCGACCAACGTGACAGCCGCGAACTGCACGGGCACGGGCTTCAAGTATGAGACCGGATACGGATGTTTCAATCTGAATCCGGCGCCTGGCGCGGCGATTGGGCGGAACTACGGCGTTGGTCCGGGGAATGAAACGCTGATGCTTCGGCTGGCGCGGACATGGGCGTTCGGACCGAAAGGCGAGACGGGTCTGCAGCAGCAGGGCGGCGGCGCTCCGGGCGGTCCTCCGCCGGGCGGAGGCGGTCCGCGAGGCGGTGGTCCTCCGGGGGGTGGCGGACCGATGATGATGGGCGGGGGCAGCGGCGGAAAAAAATACAGCGTGACGATGAGCGTGCAGGCGTCCAACGCGTTGAATCACACGAATCTGGGACCGCCCGTGGGAAACCTTTCGTCGCCGTATTTTGGCGAATCGATCAGCCTGGCATCGGGCTTCGGGCCTCCTGGCGGAGGCGGTGGCGGAACCCCGACGTATAACCGGAAGATCACCCTGCAGATGCGCTTCACGTTCTAACAACTAGTGGCCGCCGCCAGAGAGTTTTCGGTAGTACTCGGCAACCGAGTCCCGATAGCCGGCGGGCACCTGGGCCGGGTCGGTGTTGCGGATGGTGCCGCCCCGGTTTTCATCGAGCTGGCGGCGCAGTTGCAGTTCCAGCGCGTCGACGCCGCTGACGAGTTGCTGGTGCATCTGCTCGACCAGAGCGGGATTTCCGGGGAAACGTTTGGGATCCAGATTGCGCATTTGATCGATCAGGGACTGCAACTGTTGCCGCGCCTCCGGACTATCCTGCACGGCGGCGCGAACCTGGTTGAGGAGGTTCAATCCCTGGTCAATCTGGCGCTGGGTATCGGCCGGGTTGGGCCCTAGTTGGGGCGCCACGGCTTGACCGGAGATGTGAGAATTGCCGGTGTCATAAGCGCCATACCCGTCGCGATCGCGACCGGTCCCGCCCGCTACCGCATTGCCTACCGGACCGGCGGCGCGGTTGCCGACCGGACCCGACTGAGGACCGCCGGCTTGACCTGCCTGTTGCTGGCCGCCGCCCCGCTGGCCTCCAGGTTGACCACCTTGACCACCTTGACCGGATTGGCCGCTTTGCTGGCCCGGCTGACCCGGTTGTGCTTGCCCCCGGCCGGGTTGGCCTGCACGGCCGGGCTGACCTTGTCCAGGTTGAGAATTGGAACGGCCGCCCAGGCCGCCGAGTTGGTCGCGCAGACGGGATAGATTGTCCATGGCCCGGTTGAGCGCGGCGTCCTGGGAATTGTGCTGAGCGTTGCCCACGGCGCGAGCGGCGTCGCCGACCTGCCGGCCCAGTTTTTGCAGATCGCTGGTCAAGCCGGTTTCGGCCGGATCGGAGAAATCGCCGCTGCGCAGCCAATCCGAGCTGCGTTGCATGCGGGTGTTGAGATCGTTTTCGTCCATGCCATCGAGCGCGCTTCGCAACTTGGTGGAAGCCGCCGGTTGCGACGGCGCGAGTTCGCGCGTCGCGGTGCGCAGTTGCTGGGTGAGGCGCGCCAGATCATCGGTCACCTGTTGGCGATCGTTGACCATTTTGTCGATGTCCCGGGCGGAAGGGTTCGGCGGCTGCTGGCCGGCGGCGAGAGCGGCATTCCGCTGAGCCACCAGGCTGCGCACGCCGTCGGCCTGCTGCTTTTGCCGGGCGGCCAATTGATCGGCCGTTTGGGCCATGGAGTTGAGGCGGCCGGCGGCGTCCTGCTGCTGCATGCCGCCAAGCAGATCGGTGGCTTCGCGCAAGCGGTCGGCGGCGCGGCGGGCATCGGCCGCACTGGCATTCTGGGAAACGGCGCGCCGCATGTCGTCGTTGGCTTGGCGCAAGCGGTCGAGCGCCTGTTGGGCCGCCTGTTTGCGGCTGTCGGCGGCTTGGTCCGCGGCTTGCTGGGAATTGGCGGCTGTGGCGTTGTCCTGGCCGGCGGATGAACTGCCCGCCTGCCCGCCCGGTTGGCCAGAGCGTCCGCCGGATTGCCCGGAAGCGGAAGCGCTCTGGCCGCTCTGCTGTCCTTGTTGACCCCGCTGCCCCTGTAGTTGACCCTGTTGTTGCCCCTGTTGTTGACCTTGCTGGCCCTGTTGGCTCTGCTGGCCTTGCTGGCCATTTTGAGCAAGTTGCTGCTCCATCTGTTGCTGAAGCAGCTGCGCCTCGCGCCGCAACATCTCCTGCTGCCATTTTTGTTCGGCGGTCTGGGCGCCATTGCGTTGCTGCTGGGCCAGGTTCTCCTCGCGCTTGGCCAGTTCGTCGAGCTTTTTCAGCGCGTCGTCGATTTCCTGCGCTTTTTGTTCGGCGGTAGCAGCCGGGGTCTGGCGGGTCTCGTATTGATTTTTCTCGGTATCGAGCTCGAGATCGAAGAGGCTGGCCAGATCGCGTGCCGCGCCGCCCCCGCCGCCGCCTCCCCCTCCGCCGCGCGATCCAAACGCAACCTGAATTTGGCGGAAGGTGGCTTCGGCGCGCAGCAGAAATTGCAGAGCTTTCTGCTCGTTGGGAACAGCTTCCTTCCACTTCTCCTGCTGCAATTGCTGCATGGCCGGAGCCATGGCCTCGGAGGCGGCGATCATATCCTTCTGGAAGTCGCCGATGGCCTGCACTTCATCGGTCAACTCGCGGGCCTGCAAGCGGCCGGAAAGCGAGACGGCCTGATCGCGCAACGTGGATTGGGATTGGGACAGCAGCTTGGCGATATCGGTGGCCTGCTGTTGGGTGGAGTTCTTGTCCGACTGTTGCTTGAAGGTAGCGGAAATGATTTCCTTCTCGCGCTGCGAGATCTGGGCGGACTGATTGCCTTGTCCACCGCCTCCGCCTCCGCCCCCGCCACCCGACTGTTGGGATTGCGAAAACTCGCGTTCAAACGGGTCGGCCTGGATGAACATCATATCCGTGTGGGCTTCGGCGTTGGCGTCCTTGGCGGTGGCGTAGACGCTCACCAGATCACCCGGAACCAGCTTGAAGTCCTCCAGAGAGAGCGTGGCCGAACCGTCGGCCTGTTTTTCGCCCTTTTGCTGGAGCAGATCCACGGTAGCTTCGGGGCCGCCGTTGACCGAATAATGCAGCACGACACCTTTGAGCCCGTACTCTCCGGTGGCCTTAGCGGTAACGGTTACCTCTTCAATGGGGCTGGCGTGGTAGTCGCCCCGGCCGGGACGCACGAACGAAATCTGAGGCGGGTTGGCTTTACGGGCTTCGATGAAAAAATCTTCGCTGACGCGAACGGGCTGGCCCTGCTCAATGCCGGCGACATGGTAGACGCCGTCCCGATCCATCTTGACGGTACCGCGATAGACGTTATTCAGGCCGCCGGAGAGCTGGATCCGCTGTCCGTTGTCGAGCTGGATCTGACCGCCCGGAAGGGGGCGGTCGGTGGAGACCTCGATCTCAGCTTCGGTGCCGGTGACGGCGCGCAGATCTCCGCCGCGCTCCTCGACCTCCGACGGCATGCCGGTCCAGGCGGGGTAATGGTAGGTGACGCGGATCTGCTTGACGGCGGGCAAATCGGTGACGCGAATGTTGAAGTGCTTCGACGTCATGGCGCCGGCGGTGACATAGTACTCGACGTTCTCGGGCAAACCGGCAAATACAAATTGATAGCCGCCGGCGAAACTGCCGGCCGCCTTGGGCTGCATGGCGATCTCTTCCCACTTGGAGGAGCTCTGAAAGCGGGCATACAACTTGACGCTGGGCGCCCGCAGGCCGGTGGGGAGCGCCGAAACCACCTGGTCGGCGTGACGGCGCACCACGGCGTCGCCGGGCGCCACGCGCAGATCGTAGAGCGCGGGCTTGCCGGAATGCGGACCGGTCCAGAGGAGCGAGGCGCCATAACCGACATAACCGGGACCGGCGGCGATCATCCAGAGCAAGACGGCGAAGGCGCCGACGCCCGTGCCCAACGAGACCCACAGGCGGCGGCTGGTAACCATTTGCCTGGGCCCGGCGGATTGGGCGATTTCGAGGGCATCCCCGGCCAACAGTTCAATGAAGGGATCGTTGAAGGGATCGTGGCCGTCGCGCTCGGAGAAAGTGGTGAGGCGCTGCTGGAATTGCGGGAAGGCGGCTTCGGCCGTTCCGATGGCGCGGCGGCGGGTGAGGCGGCGTAAGGGCAGCGCCAACCCGGCGGCGGCGGCAATGGCCAGAACCAAGCCGAGTCCGAAGCGGGCAGCGGTGACGCTTCCATGCGAAAAGGCGAGCGCATTGGCGATGGTGACCAGCACCAAGGTGGCCACCAAAGCGCTGACGGTCAGGATGGCCAGGCCGCGCAGCAACGCGCTCCAACGCAGACGTTGTTCCAGTTGCGCAATGTATGCGTGAAGTTGTTCGCGGAAACTCATGGAACCCTCCAACGGCGTGCCCAGTTAATACCTAGAGCATATCGCACTGGCGGTGGGCTGCCAACGGGCGCGCGATACGAAAGCGGCGGTGTTTCGGGGAATTTGGCGGCGCGTGCGTGTGTCAGGCGCGGCGGTTTTTCGGCGGCGGCAGGTTGAAGCCGGGCGTAGCGGAGAGTTTTCGGGGTGGCGGCCGGCCGGGAGCGGCGGCGATGGGCGAACGGCCTCGACCGCGGAGGGCCGGGATGGGGATTGGAGTCCGGCTGCGGCTCCGGAAACGTTTTCCGAGGGAGGTGGGTTCGTTTCGGGATTGGGGGAAGTGGTTGATTCCGGTTGGGGTTGGAGGGGGGAAATGGGTTCGTTCGGTAATTCGGGGCGGAGGGCTTTGAGGCGGGTGAACTCTTCGAGGGAGCGGCGGTACAGGCGTTCGGACTGGGCCTGATAGCGGAGGAAGAGGCTCCATCCGTTGGACTGGCGGGCGAGGCGGAGGAATCCATCGGCGAGGCAGTAGTTGCGGTTCTGGGCGCGGGTGACGGCGAGATCGCCCGCGCCGGCGAGTTCCTTGCTCATGGGAGTGAAGGGGTGATCGTTGGTGTCGAGGGTTTCATTGAGGGCGGTGGTGAAGAGGCCGGACTCCAGGCGGGCGGCGCGGAGGATGGCTTGTTGGGCGAGGGCCATGCGCTCCAGGGCGAAGAGTTCCTGCGAGTTGACGGG
>Ga0182018_10001639_pt1 | contig 24914 bp, 26 predicted proteins | sample 812P2MmetaG_FD_120490 | JGI IMG/M metagenome (GOLD analysis project Ga0182018, IMG submission 120490) | Permafrost microbial communities from Stordalen Mire, Sweden - 812P2M metaG | ecosystem: Environmental > Terrestrial > Soil > Wetlands > Permafrost | place: Sweden: Stordalen | collected...
AATTCCGGCATTTCCAGGGTCTGGTCCCGATCCGGCCCCGTCGAAACGATGGCGATCTTCGCCCCCGATTCACGCTCCATGAAGCGCAGATACTCCTGCGCAGCCTTCGGAAGGTCATCGAAATCCCGAATCCCTTCCGTCGATGTCTTCCATCCCCTAAGCCGAGTGTACACGGGCCGAATCGCTTCAATGCCCCGCACATCGGCGGGCATCGTCTCGCACGGTTTGCCATCGATCTCGTACGCGGTGCAGACCGGGATCCACTCCAGATTGTCAAGCACATCGAGCTTCGTGATCACCAGCCAGTCCGTTCCGTTAATCTGGTTCGAATAGAGCAGCTGCGGCAAATCCAGCCAGCCGCAGCGCCGTGGCCGCCCCGTCACCGCTCCGAATTCCTGCCCACGGCGGCGCAGCTCCTCGCCGGATTCATCGTGAATCTCCGTAGGGAACGGCCCTTCGCCCACCCGCGTCACATAAGCCTTGGTCACAGCAATCACCGTCCCAATCCGCGTCGGCCCCACGCCCGTTCCCGTCGACGCCCCGCCCGCCGCCGCCGACGACGACGTCACGAATGGATAAGTCCCATGATCGATGTCCAGCATCGTCCCCTGCGCGCCTTCGAACATCACGCTCTGCCCTTCCTCGAGCGCTCGATTGAGCAGAAGCGCCGTGTCCGTAACAAATGGCCGAACCTTCTCGGCCGCGAGTGCATAATCCTCATACATCTGTGCCGGATCCAGTGGCTCCGTCCCAAACAGCGCATGCGCGATGGCGTTCTTCTCACCGCATGCGTTCTCAATATGCGTCTTCAGCAGGGAGGTATTCAGCAGATCGACGACCCTGAGCCCGTTGCGCGCCATCTTGTCCTCGTACGCCGGCCCAATCCCCCGGCTCGTCGTCCCAATCTTCTGCCGTCCAGGAGCGCTCTCCGCCGCCAACTCGATCATCCGGTGGTAAGGCAAAATCACCTGCGCCCGATTCGAAACAAAAAGCCGGCTGTCCACATCGATGCCCAGATCCCGCAGGCGGCCCGTCTCCTTGAGGAAAGCCATCGGGTCCAGCACCACCCCATTCCCGATCACCCCGCGGCAGCCCGGCCGCAGCACCCCGCACGGCACCAGCTGCAGGATGAACTTCTGCCCGTTGATGATCACCGTATGCCCGGCGTTGTGACCTCCCGCGTAGCGCGCCACCACAGAAAACCGCTCCGACAGCACATCGACGATCTTCCCCTTGCCTTCGTCGCCCCACTGGGCGCCCACCACCACTGCCGATTTTGCCTGGGTCACCGGATTGCCTGCTTTCCTTCCATGTCTGTTCCGCGGCCGGACCGGCACACACCTTCCCTGTCACCTGCTGACCTTGATGAACATGAAAGCTGAGAGAACCGTGGGTGGGCCGGATGCGGGTATCAGTCCATCCGATTCCTCATCATATATCGCCCGGGCGCTGCCCGGAAGATGACTTCAGATTGAGGATGGAAAATCGTGCCCGCAAAGCAGCAGCGAAATATTGCGCGCGCCGTTTCGGCCACCCGTGACATCATTGTTAGGAGGCTACCTGCGTCGTAGCTTGCCGCATTGCCAGCAAGGATATGGTGATGATTCAGATTCAGCTACTGCCCGAGGTCGAGGCACGGCTTGCCGCCGAGGCCGAAGCGCGGGGGATGGCTCTGGAAAGCTATCTCCGTGCGTTCGTCGAAGAAAAGATCCTGGAGGACCGGGCTATCCACACCCAACGCCGCCAGGCCGTGGAAGCGATGTTCGCCTTCTCTGGCAGGCGGGCTGCTATGCTCCGCGGGGAGAACATCAAAAGCATGATCCACGAAGGTCACAAATACTAATGCCCTTTGTGCTGGACGTCATCTCTGACCATGAGCTGGTGTTTTGCCGACGAGATGACCGCCTATAGCCGAAGCATCCTTGCCGCCCTCGCAGACACCTGGGCCGAAGTGACCTCACTCTGGACGTTTGAGATCGCCAATGTGCTGGCGGTCAACGAGAGAAAGGGGCGTATCGATCCTTCGATCTCGGACGAGTTCCTGGAGACGCTCTCCGCCCTTGACATTCGAGTGGATCGATCCGCCCCGCCCGTCGATGGAAAATCTCTGTTGCCCCTCGTGCGGCGTCACCGCCTTACCGCTTACGATACGGCCTATCTCGAACTTGCCCAACGCTGGGGCCTGCCGCTCGCCACCTTCGACATGGACCTGATTACTGCCGCTCAGCAGGCGGCCGTTCCCCGCATGTTGCAGGCCTGACCCGAGATCCTTACGGGCAGGTCAGCTGCGATGCTCCCGATATCTGGCATCCCCCACCGCAGGCAGTGATGGCATTGCAATTCGCCCCGGCTCCGAAGGGCGGATCAGCCGCAAAAACCGTGTACGTTCCTTTCGCTCCGCTGGCACATTGAGCCAGACCGCTCGATGAAACCGTCACTGCGGTACTGGGCGCGTTGTTCTGACAGACTCCCCAGCCGGCCGACTGCGGAGTGGTGGTCAGCGGCGACGCGCTCCAGTGCCCCGTTGCCGTGAACTGCACCTGTTGCCCCTGCGCATCCACAGTAGCAGGACTCACGGTGATGGACATCAGCTGCCGATTCGACGGCGCGCCGCAGGCAATGGGAAAAATCGAAGCAGCCAGCACCAGAAACCGCATACTGCGTCGAAGGTCATTCATCGATCACCTCCGAAGTTTGAGGGTTAGACGAGCGAACGCCGCCACCGGTACCCTCGCACCGAATTTTAACGCTCCGGCATTTTCTCCGAACAGCAACCATGACCCTTGCCGCCCCACAACCGCCAACATAAAATCGAACCCCATGCCCCTCGCAACCAGGCGGCGACCCATCGTCGTCCAGCCTCCTCCCTTCGACGAAGTCCGCATCGGCGACGCCGCTGGCGAGTATCGCCGCATCCCACGCGGACCCCACCGCGCATGGGCGTACGTCATCGTGGCCTTCACTTTCGAAATCTGTTCTCTCTCCGAAATCGTTTACGGCCTCCTCAGGCACACGAAGACCGCGCACAATCCCGACGCCACCGTCCTCTTGTCCGTAGCCGCCGGAATTCTTCTCTCTATGTGGGTCTTCAACGACCGCTGGCGCTCGATCGAAGCCTTCTCCAGCCGATTCTGCATCGGCTCCGGTCGCGTCGCCCTAATCACTACGCACCTGTGCATGCTCTGGGTGCCATCCATCGCATTTGTCTATGCGAATTACCGCGGCCTACGCAAACTGCTGGGCTCGTAACAAACCAGGTTCTCTAATCAGGTTCGTCTTCTCCTCCACAGTTCCGACCCCTTTTCCACCTCGCCCAACCTGCGATACTGAGTCTTCCCATGCAGAAGGTTTGTTCCAGGTGTGGCGGTTTGGGCGTACGGATGACACCCATCCCCGGCGGTGGCAGCGTAATCGAGACCTGCGAGTGCCAGCTGGAGCAGCGCGTAACTCGCCTCCTCCACCGCGCATCGATTCCCCCACGCTACGAACACTGCACGCTCGATGATTACCACGCGGATCTCACAGATGCAGATCCCTCCTTGCGAAAAGCGTTGATGATGGCTCGCGGCTTCGTGAACAGCTATCCCGTCGACAGCGATGGGCAGGGCCTCCTGTTCACGGGACCGGTTGGCGTAGGCAAGACTCACCTCGCCGTTGGAATTCTGAGGGCCCTGATCGGCGAAAGAGGCGCACACGGGTTATTTTGCGACTACCGGGAACTGCTAAAAGAAATCCAGCATTCGTATAACGCGCAGGTGGCGACGACGGAACTGGAAATCCTCCGGCCCGTCTTCGATGCCGAGGTGTTGGTTCTGGATGAGTTGGGCGCAGCCAAGCCCACCGACTGGGTCTGGGACACTGTTGCCTTGGTTCTGAACACACGCTACAACGACAAGCGGACAACGATTATCACCACGAATTTTCCTCTGATCCGCTCCGAGGACAGCTCAATCGCTGGCCCCACCAGGGGGAACGACCGTCCGATGCGCGAGGAAACCCTGAAGGACCGTATCGGCGAACGAATGCTCTCTCGACTATCAGAGATGTGCGTGGCCGTCGAGATGAATGGCAAGGATTTCCGCCAGTCGGTGAAGAAAGCCCGCTTCGGATAGAGCCGAACAGAAAATCCTCCCTACAAGACGACCTCTCCGTCCCCGCATCCAACTTCGTGAAGACCGCCCCCCATGGCCAGCCACGCCGCATTGCCCAACTGATTCCATCGTTTTGCCTCCAGCCGCATCATTTCTGGCAGAGGCTCTGCGAACAAAATGCCCACTGACCAGATACACCGCCGCCCCCGCGTCCTGATCATCGGCGGCGGCTTCGCAGGAACCCACGCCGCCAAAGCTTTGGCAAAGATGCCGGTCGATGTAACCATCGTCGACCGCCGCAATCACTTCACCTTCCAGCCCCTCCTCTATCAGGTCGGCCTCGCTGTCCTTTCGCCCGGCGAAATTGCCTCCCCCCTCCGCGCCATCCTTCGCGACAGCACCAACACCGAGGTGCTTATGGATGAAGCGGTCGCCTTCGATCGCGAGAGTCGGCGCGTTCGCTTTCGCAGCGGCACGGAAATGGCGTACGACTACCTCGTCCTCGCCACCGGCGCGACCCACTCCTACTTCGGCCATGACGAGTGGGAACCATTGGCGCCAGGACTCAAGACCATTGAGGACGCCATCGAAATTCGTCGCCGCGTCCTTCTCGCCTTCGAACTCGCCGAGCGGGAAATGCTCGAGACCGGATCCCATCACCCGCTCAACTTCGTCGTCATCGGCGGCGGTCCCACCGGCGTCGAACTCGCCGGAGCCATCTGCGACATCGCCCGCCACTACATGCGCCGCGACTTCCGCCATATCGATCCCACCCAGGCCCGCGTCATCCTCATTGAAGGCGAGAAGCACGTCCTCGCGAATTACCCCGAAGACCTTTCCATCAAAGCCGAAGAGCAGCTGAAGGCTCTCGGCGCCGAAGTGCACGCCGGCCTCCGAGTCACCGACGTTCAGCCCGGATACGTGATCGCCGGCGGTCAGCGCATCGATGCCGCCGTCACGCTTTGGGCCGCCGGCGTCCAGGCTTCTCCGCTCGGCAAGCTCCTCGGCGTGCCCACCGATAAGCGCGGCTGCGTGCTGGTCAACTCCACGCTCAATCCCGAAGGCCATCCCGAAATCTTCGTCTGCGGCGATCTCGCCCATTTCGAGCAGAACGGCCGCCAGGTGCCCGGCGTCGCGCAGCCCGCCATACAGATGGGCGACCACGTCGCGCGCATGATCGCGGCCGACATCAGCCATCAGCCCCGCAAGCCGTTTCGCTATTTCGACAAGGGTGACATGGCCACCATCGGCCGCTTAGCCGCCGTCGCCAAAGTCGAGTGGCCCTTCAAGGCCCATTGGAGCGGCTTTCTCGCCTGGGCCGCCTGGCTCGTCGTCCACATTTATTTCCTCATCGGCTTCCGCAATCGCCTCGCCGTTCTCTCCCAGTGGATCTGGAGCTACTTCACCTTCACCAGCGGCGTCCGAATCATCTACGGCAGCCAGGCTTTGCCGGGATGGACCGACAAGGATGGTGTGGAGCTTCACCCAGGCAAGAATCCCCTGGACCCAACCGCCCCCACCGCAAGCGCTCAGCCTCCATCCGAGCCCCCATCAAAGTCCGCAGCCGCCGATTAGCCAACCGGAACTGTCCCCGTGACAATCAGTAGAGCGGCGCTTCTCCCGCCGGCCGCGTCTTCCAGCGCCGATGCACCCACAGCCACTGCTCCGGATACCGCCGGATGAAATCCTCGATGGCTGCCGTGAACCGCGCGGTATTTTCGAGCACGTCCCGCTCATCGTCGCCTGTCTCCACCAGCGCAATCTCCTGCCCGAAATGCAGAACGTACTTCCCCTCCCCCTTTTCCCAAACGAGAAACCCAGGCAAAACCGCGGCCCCTGTCCGCACCGCCACGCGCGCCAGCCCCGACGCCGTGCATGCCGCCACGCCAAAGAACGGCACAAAGACTCCCTGCGGCGGCGTCATATTGGTGTCCATCAGAATGCCCACCGTCTCCCCGCGCCGCATCGCCGAGAGCAGCCCTCGCGCGAAGTCGTCCTTATGGACGACCCGATTGCCGTGCAGACACCGGATCTCGTTCACCATCCGATCCACGCGCGCGTTGTCGAGCCGACGAATCACCATCGCCATCGGGTGCCCCATCAGCGAATGCCAGAAGCTCGAAAGCTCCCACGCACCCAGGTGCCCGGTCACGATCAGCACTCCCCGCCCACGCTCCCGCGCTCGAAGGTAGTGCTCGAGCCCCTCGTAACGGATCAGCTCCCGCGTGTTCTCCTGCGTATACCGGCGCATTTGGCAGAATTCGCCCAGCTGCCAGCCCAGATGACGATACAGCTGCGGCAAAATCCGTCGGCGCTCGGCCACCGGCATCTCTGGAAACGCCAGCTCCAGGTTGCGCGTCCCGGTGCGTCGCAATTTCGGCAGCGCGTACCATGCGACCGCCCCCAGTAGAGCGCCCGCGCTCCGCGCCATGCGCCGCGGCAACACTCCCATCAGCCTCAGCAGCGTCCAGGCAAACGCATATTCCAGAGCTTCTCGCATTGATCGCGGCGAAGACTCAGTGTAAACGGACGGCCCGCCCCCGCTTCTGAAAAGCCGTCGATCAACGCCGCAAAAAGAAATCTCACCGCCACCCAACGCACAGCGGCGGCGGAAGCCCACGCTTCCGCCGCCGCCCGCAGCACCCGAGAACTACTCCTGGGTCTCGTGGAAATACTTCGCGACCGTCCGTACGAACGGGCGAGCATCCGGTGTCACCGGAACGTCTCCGCGCAGGATGCTCTCAAACGAGTGCGGCGATCCGTAGAAGAAGTCCGTGTCAGCATGATTCTGGCTGACCGCGACCCCGCTCAGATCCACGCCCGCAAACAGCCCCTTGCTGCGCGACCACGTCAGCAGCTCCGACTGCATCTTCCAGTTCGTCGAAGCCTGCGCATTCCGTCCCACCGGACCCGCGGCAGCCGCCGCATCCGCGCCAATCTTGAATTTGCTGCTCAGCAGATCCTGGAAGCCCTTCTGGTTCACTGCAACCAGCACCAGATCCGTTCCCTGTCCGCCGATCTGGAAACCCCACGAACCGCCTTCCATCCGGATGAAAACCGGCGCGCTCCACCCATGCCCCGTGCGGCAAGTCACCGCTCCCTGGCCATATTCCGCGCCGAAGATGAACGCCCCCTTCAGCATGCCCGGTACCACACCCACGCACGTCGCCTGCTTCAAAATGGAATCCGGGATCTGCTTGTCAGGTGTCGCCATAATCTGGTTCAGGACATCGCGCGCCGCGTCCAGCCGTCCAACCAGCTTTTCCTTATCCTGAGCGAACGCTGGAACCGCCAGAACAAATGCGCAAATTAGAACAATAAGTCTTTTCATTTCTTGCATTTCTCCAATCACAAAGATGATTTTGCCATGCCTGTTTCCCACGCTATAGTACAGCATTTCGATAAAGACCGCGCGAACCCGTCCCGGCTCCCCACGTCAGCACCGAAGTAAAGCCGCCGCCCAGGAGTTCTCGACGTCTCTGGTTCTCAGGAGCCCTCAGGTGCGAACATTTTTCCGCGCCCGTCGCCCCGTGAATACGATGCACATACGGCCCTTAAGGTTGAAGTGGAAACGGAAATCCGCGTGATCGGACCAAAAAATGGGGGCTGTGGATGCAGTCGCCTGCCAGCCATCAGCCCCGTTCCCCAGATCTGCGTTGTAAGTGAGTTCAGTTCTAGTGATCTGCACTGTCAAGCGCAAGATAACGGAGGTAGGCCCAACTTTGGTAATCACCGTATTAATCGTGTTCACCACCTGATAACCTGCCTTTGCTCAACCTCACCCCGCTGCGGAAATTCGCGGCGCGATCACGCAACCACGCGCTCCTCGTCGGACAAGGGGCTGCCCGAGAGCGGGTCAACCTGACGAAAACCACGAAGCGGCTGGCCGCGCAGCCTTCGCAGACTATCCACCGCATCCATGAAGGACTGCCTGGGTTGTCCAGCCGGATTCGATGCGGGCCTGCCGTTCAATTGACTCAGGATGCAGGGTTCGCGGGCAATGTGCCGCTCTTTCGCGCCACCAGCGTAATGCAGTACCCCGGCCATTTCGTCACCGCGGTGGCGAGGTTGTCAAACACCGGAGGTACCCAGCGAAAGGGCAAGGTTACGCCCCAGCCGACAAGGAAGCTTGTACGTCTGCTCACCGTCCGCAGGATGGCGGTGAGCTTCTGGCTGAGCACACCACTGCAGTACCCGATGCGTTCGACCTCGAAGCCGGCGGCGTGTGAAATTCTCTCCAGATCCTCCGGGCTATACCCCCTGCGCACGTGTCCCCCGTCCTCGACGGAGGATATATCGTCGTCGCCTTTGCTGATATTGCGGAAGCACACATTCGGCGTGGTCAGAAGAAGCCGGCCGCCGGGCCGGAGACACGCTGCGATATCGACCATCAACTTCCGATCGTCAAGAATGTGTTCGATACATTCCAGACAAATAGCGACGTCGAACTGCCCCTTCAGATCTTCGCGACTGCCAAGACTTCTGACATCCTGGACCTCGAATCTGGCGAGATCCGCGTGACAAAGAGCAGCCCGCTCCCCGGCCACTCGCTGATTGCGTTCATCCCAGCTCAGCCCAAGCGAGCGATAGCCCATACGAGCCGTACCGATGGTAAATGCTCCCGTTCCGCAACCTACATCGATCAGGGATTGAGATCCTGACGGCACAGCCTTCAGATTTTTCTTCACCCAGCGCCAGCGATCCAGCACCAGAGTGTCTCCGTGGATAAGGGTCGCCTGGTGTCCCAGGATTCGAACCAGGGCCGACTTCAAAAGCAGCCTCCTCGCAGGATTCTTCGGTACAGGAAGCTCTAGGCTATCATCGGCAGCGCGCACCCAACAACTCGCTCTGGGTGTCGTAACGCGCACATTAATGTTCGGTCCGTCTGCCAGGTGATCTGCCCACCGAACAGCGAGGATGGGACCATGCGGAGCATGGATGCAGGCCTGCGGTCGAGCGGGCCATGAAGGTACAGAAAGTGATTTTTGGAGCGGTGGCGAGGAATAATTTCCCATACCCGCCGGGTGCGTCAGGAGCGCCGCCCATCCCTCCCTTGCCCCGATCGCCTTCCGGACTCAGTCTTCTGCGCCACGCGGGCGTTTCCATCGTATGTAGCCTATTCCACCCCACCCTTGATCGGCCCGTTCGATGAACTCCCCGCCTTCGTATTTGGGCTTGATTTCGGACCAGAATCGGTGGACTTCGCACATCGACTCCGGCGGATGGTACGCCACATCGTGGAACGCAATGACACCATTTTCGGTGACGAGGCTACTGTATTGATCGAAATCCTGTCTCACATCTGAATAGGTGTGACCGGCGTCCACAAACAGGAAATCAACGCGATTCCCATTAAGAAGGGTTTTGGTCCGTTCGAGGATTGCGGCGCTGTGAGAATCGCCGCGAAGCAGGTCGACGTGCTGCTTCCCCACGGCAAACGAGCGATAGATGGGGATTCTCCAGCCGGCATAGCCACCTCCAAATTCGCCACTGGGAAGATCGATACTGATTAAATGCGCATCCTCTGGAACGACCCGCGTCCATAGAAACAGAGTGCCTCCATTCGCGGTCCCAATCTCCAGGGTAGGCCCAACTTTGGTAATCACCGTATCGAAACCTCCACGCTCTCCGGAAGAAACTTCCAGATTTCACTTTGCCAGCGGGCGCGAGACCCCGCCGTTCGCGAGTCGATTCTGATATAGGGCGCTGGAAGACTCTTCCCCAGTAGGCCGCTGGACTGGCTCGCTGAGTCGCGGCCCGGCGGCCACACAGGAATGCTATTTGGAGAGAACTTCAGCCCGAGAACTGCGCGACGGCATCCGTGAGGGGGCCCGCACAGCTTCGCCGAGCGGCTCACACCGACGGGTTCTGCCAAGGATACTGAGTTCAGACTTTGTATAATTCAGACTGTGCCTTCAATTTCTGAAAACAAACAGGAGTGGTCGGGTTCCCACACCTGGCCTGAGGCAGGTGACGAGTGGTCGGAGCGCTGGGGAACTCCATACGCGCAATGGTTTGGTTGTTTGCTCCCGCGCGTCTTCCCATTCCTGAAAGGTCGAATCCTGGAAATAGCGCCGGGCCATGGACGGTGGACCCAATTCCTCCTGGCCCACTGCACGTCATTGATCGGAATCGATTTAGCCGAATCCTGCGTCGAGCGATGCACTCAACGCTTTGGCGACTACCCGCATCTGGAGTTCATGGCCAACGACGGATATACCTTCCCGACGATAGCCAGCGGAACAATTGACTTTGCCTTTTCGTTTGATTCGCTTGTCCACGCCGAAGAAGATGTGATGTGCAGTTATGTCCTTGAACTTGCCCGCGTGCTTAAGCCAGGCGGTGTTGCGTTTCTTCACCACTCCAATCTGGGGGCTGTTCTGCATCGAGCGCCATGGTTACAGGCACGAAGAGCAATAAAGTGGCTCTTACGCCTACCCTATGCAGGTTCACACTGGCGCGCACTTTCAATGAGCGCAAAAAAAATGCGCAAATTCGTGGAAGGGGCCGGCATGAGTTGCGTTCAGCAGGAGATAGTTCCCTGGGGGACGGAAGGATCGTCGATGATCGACTGTATGAGTACGATTGTCAATGCTCGCGGCAATCATTGCAGCGTTGTCAAAAATGTGCGATTCATGCAGGAAGCCGCAGCGATCAAGCGCATTTCGTCGCTGCGCCAGTTGCCGCAGGAAGGTGACGGCGTCAACTTTGTCAATCCAGTCAGACGACTTTTCTGACTCCGCACGCGAACGTTTGTGATATCGGCGTCGCGGGCTGAATCATGTTTGTCGTGTCAGTTTCGGTGGGACTGGGCGGCTTGAGTAGCCTTCTGACCGATGGAAGGCTTCACCAAAAGATCGTCTCGACAACCAACCATTCAGGTGTTCAAATAACCGCCTCGATACCATCGTCGAGTGACGAGCGAGACAGGGGCGAACAAGAGTCTCTCGGGAGCGTCCTTCCAGAGCCTCTCGCATCAATGGGGCCTACACGTTGGGCTTCGAAAACGTGCGCGAGACCCCTCTCGTTTAAATGACCTGGGTAGGGCAGCGATCCGTTTAGCGAAATGACAATAACCCGCTCCTCATCCAGCGGGGTGAATCTTGTGTTGGAAAGGATCTGCCGGCAGGCCTTCAGCCCCGTCCGGCACAGGAGGAACATGAGCAAAGCTTGTCTGGTTCTTGCCAGGATCACCGGGCGATTGCACCTCTGGCTGCTGACTACTTTTATCCTGGGCGTGGCAGCTGGTTCGTTTAGCGAGGAGCACAAGGAGAATCAGCTGCGGCTTTCTTACGCCTTTCTCATGTGCCGAAACCATTCGTTGGCGCGATGGATGTTCGCTAAGATGCTCCGTCGGGAATTGGATCGTTCCTTCGACAGCAATATGGTGCTTGCGCAACTGGCGTGGTTTCTTCGTCGCACCAGGCTCTCCTTGCTTCTTTACGGAAGAACCGAGCGGGACCTCTCCGAAACATCTCATGCTGCGATCGCAGCATCGGTCCGGAAATTCCTGGAAGGCGTCCTGTCAGATCGAATTTACGATGAGATTTCCGCAGCAGCCGCGCAAATCCCCCGTCCGGGAAAAGGCGGCGGCCCGATTGTCGTTACCGTCGTCAGCACACGATTCCTGGACGTTTTCCGGATCTGGCTCCGACAGGTGCAGAGGAACACGCCGTGGCACGGGCTCGTAATAGCCCTGGATGCTGAAACAGCCGCGGCTGTTCGCGCAAGTTCCGGCTGCAGCGTCCTCGATGTCTCAGCGTGGTTTCGTTTCGATGAGCATGGCCGCCTTGATCGGTTCAACGGAAATACCCTCTGGATTCTCCGCGTCCTGACACTGCGGGCCCTCGTGAATCAAGGCTGGGACGTCATCTCTCTCGACATCGATGCCATCGTGGTCGGCGACCTGGAGGCAATGCTTAAATCGCTTCCCGGGTCCGATGTCGTAGCGCAGATGGACTATTCCATTCCCATGGACGTGGCGCGCCGATTCGGTTTCATTCTGTGTTGCGGATTTATGGTAATCCGCTCCAATGAACGAACCATTCGATTCCTCGACCAATATTGCGCGAGAACGGCTCTGGAAATGGACGATCAGCTCGCCCTCAATCATCTGCTGGCCGATGCTGGGCTCAGCAATCGCGTCCAGACAGAGGCCCTCCTGTCGTTCCAGTCCTCCGGTCTCTCCTGGCTCTGTCCGGCCGCATCCCTGGTGTCCAGGGACATCGGCTATGGCTCCGTCGTAAGGCATTTCCCGCTAATGGACCGAAGCGCCAGTGTCGTGATGCAATCGCTGGGCCTTCCGGAACAATCTGCCGAGTATACGCAGGAGGCCGCAGCTGGGAGCGATTCACTTCGCGGCAGCTAGTCTTCGCCGCCACCTTCCTTCAACCAGCTCCCTCACTTCCTTCAGTCCGAAGACGAAATAGGAAATTACGCACAATGTAGCAACGACAGGCAGCGCAATGCCGGCCATCGCCAGCGGCCTCTCTGTACTGTGGTAGACCGGCCACGCAACAAGCGAGAAGCACACTGTCAGCATTACCAGCGCCCGAACCACCGGAGCCGCGGAAATATGGATCTCTGGTGGAAAGAGCTCTTTGTTCAGTCTCAGGATGGCCGCTACCTGCACCAGCTCCGCTCCCAGCCATAACAGCAGCAAAGAGGAAATGCCAAATGGCCGCAGCGTCAGGGCTGCCACGCCGCACATCGTGAGGTAGGTGAGGACCCCAATCACCGCTAATTTCTCATGTTGATTGCTCGAATACTGAAATTGAATTTTGTGGTCTTTAATGCCCGCGAGCGACGAAACCATCGCCATCAACAGGCACAAACCCGGTTCGTAAAAAGACGGTTTGTGCAGCCAGATTGAGAAGGCCAGGGGGCACATCAGCAGCGTCCCGACGCTGATGGTCGTAACCAGAAACAGAACCATCCTTTCCGAAAGGTCATACAGCCTGCGGAGCCCCGACCAGTCGCGCGTTCCCACCAGAATGGTGATCTCCTGAGAAATGGCAAAAGTCGCCACGGAGAGAATCTGCCGGGAAAAATTAAAAATCATGCGTGTGATTGAGAACAACGCGACACTGGTGGACCCAAGGATCAGCTGGATGATCAGCACCGGCACCAGCCAAAGAAGGATGCCAGAAACGGAGTAGAGACCAAAGTAAGCGCTGGGCCTGATGATTGATAACATCGTCTTCGCATTCCCATAACGAAGCGAAGGCAGCAGTACCGGAGCGCTGATACGCATATCCGCCAGAGTCACCATCGTAAACAGCACCATGGATGTCAGCTGCGTCAGAGCCAGAACCGGGAATGACGCTCGACCCCACAAAAACGCGGCCGTTGCCAGAACCGCAACCAGCCTCTGAGCGCTAACCCAGTTCTGTCCCCGATGCGCACGGCCGAGCACAAGGTAGCTGTTGCAGAGCAGCGAAAACAGCCAGCCAGTCACCAGCTGCAACACCAGCAAAAATATCGTCAGAGCCGCGGTCCGCGAATCCGTATAGTGGAGGTGCAGCCAGCGACCGATTGGCATGAACAACACCGCTGAACTCGCGGGCGCGAGAGTGGCTATGAGAATCAGGGTCAGCTTCAGCGCACTGGCCTGCACGGTTTTCGCCGCCTCCAGTTCGCCACCGTTGTAATGGATGGCCATCTGGTTGTTAGCGTAGGTCTGGACACCGGAATTGAACGTGCTGAGATAAATAACCGCGCCAGACAGTACGACCCACTCCCCGTACACTTCGACGCCGTGAGCGTAGCGGTGAAGGAAAAACGGTGGCACCAGAAGCTGGCTTATGATCGAGACGCCCTGTCCTGTGAAAAAGGCAACCAGCAGCTTCAGGATTCGCTTCAGACTCATAGAAGAGGCTTTATTTCTGCTGGCTGTCTCGAAGCAGGGAATCGAAGCTCGCAGATCCCAACCAGGAGTACTCCCGGGGATAGACCAAACGGTTTACATCTTGTACTTGCCAAGGTCCTCGTCGCCCAGGTTCTCCAGCCACTTCCGCACATCCTGTTCCGTCGGTTGCGTATCGGCGGCGCTCGGCAGCACCTTCGCTGCAAGCAGCACCTCTTCGGCAACGAAAATCGGGCAGTCCGAACGCAGCGCCAGCGCCAGCGCGTCCGAAGGCCGTGCGTCGATCGCCACGATCTCCCCGTTCTGTTCCATCCAGATCACCGCATAAAATGTATCGCCGCGCAGCTCCGAAACCACCACGCGCTGCACCTGCGCATTCAGCCCCATCACCACATTCTTCAGCAGATCGTGCGTCAGCGGCCGCGCCGTCGTCGCCTTCTCCACTTCCAGTTGGATGGCGTTCGCCTCATACAGCCCCACCCAGATCGGCAGCACCGCCTCGCTTTTCGGATCTTTCAGGATCACGACCGGCATATTCGTCGAAGGATCGACCATCAGGCCTCGAATTTTCATTTCTACTTCCATCGTGTCCCTCGCTACTGCACTGCCTCTCCAACCAGACTATTCGGAAACGTCTTTGTCACACGCACAGGCACATAAACCCCGGGCGCAGGAGCGATCAGCTGCGTCGTCGTGAAATTGAGAGTCTTGTTCTGCGAAGTCCGCCCCACCACTTGCCCGCGCGCGGGATTCACCCCTTCGACCATTGTTTCCAGCACCTGTCCCACATGCTTCTCGTAATTCGCCCGCTGGATCTCCCGCTGATGCTCCATCAAAATCTGCAGCCGTCTTGATTTCTCCTCGTCTGCAACCGAATCCGGCATCGACAGCGACGGTGTATTCGGCCGCGGAGAATACTTAAACGCAAACACCCCGTCGTACTGCACCTCATTCAGCAGCGTCAGCGTCTCCTCGAAATCCTCCGCCGTCTCGCCCGGAAATCCCGCAATCACGTCCGTCGTTATGCTGATCGCCCGTTTCGCGCTCTTGATCCATCCGATGCGTTCCAGATACTGCTCGCGCGTATATTCTCGCCCCATCAAACGCAGTACCTTCGACGACCCGCTCTGCACCGGCAGATGCACATGATCGCAAAGCGCAGGAACCCCATCGATCGCCTCCACAATATCCCTGGTGAAATCTCGAGGGTGCGACGTAGTAAACCGAACCCGCCGGATCCCCGGCACCTCGCCCACCGCCGTCAGCAGCTCCGCAAAACTCCGCTTCCCCTCCGGGTCCTTGTACGAATTCACATTCTGCCCCAGCAGCTGAATCTCTGTGAACCCCGCTTCCGCCATCCTCCGCGCCTCGGCCAGCACCGACTCCGACCGCCGGCTCCGTTCCTTGCCCCGCGTATACGGAACCACGCAGTACGCGCAAAACTTGTCGCACCCCTCAATGATCGTGATGTAACCGCGATGCGGATTCGACCGCGCCGTGAACTCCGTCTCGAACGTCTCCTCCGTCTGTCGATCGTCGAGTCCTGTCACGCGCGTCGCTCCGTTCTCAATCTGGACCAGCATCTCCGGCAGCTTCCGGTACGAAGCAGACCCCGACACCAGCGATACATACGGTGCGCGCTCAAAGATCCGCTCGCCCTCCTGCTGCGCCACGCACCCCAGCACCCCAAACCGCTTGCCCTTTTTGTAAAGCGCCTTGTAATCGTTCAGCCGGTGAAAAACCTTCTGCTCCGCCTTGTCGCGAATCGAGCAGGTGTTGTAGAGGATCAGGTCCGCAGCCTCTTCGGTCTCCACGCGGGCGTACCCCTGCTGCTCCAGCGTGCCGATGACTTTTTCCGAGTCATGCACGTTCATCTGGCAGCCAAACGTCTCCAGATAGAAGGTTTTCTGCCCCGCCATCCCCCGAGTATAACGGAGGACGCAATACGCTTGTCAGTACCCAATCAGCCGCAAAGGAGTAACGATGCTCGACGACCGCGCCCGCTGGAACGCTAAGTTTCTCGCTGGAGAGGCGCAGTCCGCCGACCCCGACCCCCTCCTCATCGGAGCCTGTTCAACTCTGTCCCCCGGCCGCGCCCTCGACCTCGCCGGCGGCGCCGGCCGCCACGCCATCTGGCTAGCCCAGCGCAACTGGAACGTTACCCTCTCCGACATCTCCGACGAAGGCCTCACCATCGCCGCCCGGCGAGCTTCCGCAGCAGGCGTTCCCCTCACCCTCCGCCGCGAATCCGCAGCCGAAACCCTGGCCTGGGCGAACGCGAGTGAGCCATTCGACCTGATCCTCGTCTTCTGGCACCTGCTCCGCGATTCCTTCAACATCCTGCCCCAGGCCCTCGCACCCGGAGGCACGCTGGTCTACAAAACCTACACCTCGGACCACCGGCGTTTCACCGAGGGACACTCCCTCCTCTACGCCCTCGCTCCCAGTGAACTAAGCACCGTCTTCCCAACCCTCAAGACCATCCTCTACCGCGAATCCAACGGAGTAGCTGAACTCCTCGCTCGCTCCGATTAGGCCGACCGAGACCTCCGGCCCTGAGGACCCGTTACGAGACCAGAAAATCCGGATCTTTGACCGCAGTTCTTGGCCTTGCAAAATCGACGATCCCAGAATTCGCTTTCGATTTCAATTTTCGTACAGTCTCCTTAAGGCTGTGGAATCACGACTCCGCAAAACGAAAGGGCTTTAACTCGCCAGTGCGACCATTAACCCGTCCGTCGTTGGCATCAGGGCACGACCACCACGACTACAAGCCTGGTCCTGAGGAACTGTCCTGTGGGCTGCAAAAGACCAACCTCACCCCAATTGGTGAAAAGCCAGGTTCACTCCACAGCAAGAAGCAAACTCTCCTGGCATCGGATCGTCAAAGGATTAGTTTCCGTGTTTCAACCGACAGTACCGTCCCTGGAAACAGGAGTACCCTCTAACCGGAAAGGCTCAAGCGCCGGTGCGACCATCAGCCCCTCCGTCCTTCGCGTCGGGGCACGACTACAAGCCTCCGCGGAGGCTGCAAAAACCCAACCCTAACCCCAAACGCTGGAAAGCCAGGTTCACCCTACAGCAAGAAGCAAACTCTCCCGGCGTCGGATTCGTCAAAGGATTTGTTTCCGTGCTTCACCCGGCAGTACCGCCCCCTGAAACCTGTCGGGCCCTTTTTGGGAAAGCACCTTCTCCGAAAGCTCTTCAGGCCAGAGAAAACACCGTGGTTACGGTGGCCTTCAGACCCGGCCCCACACAGCCCGAGCCCGAGATCACTCAAGCCGAAGTCGCTTCATCTCTACCGAAGCCTCCCTCGCCCCAGGCCCGGCCCCAAACCGCATCACCGCCACCCACTGCCCTTTCCGCTCCTCGCCCCATACCACCTGCCCATCCAGCATCCGCGCGATCAATCCCGGCGGCAAATCCCGGTGAAAATCGAAATACTTCCTGTCGAACTCCTCATTCCGCCGCCCCAGATTAAAAAGTAACCGTGGCGGATCATATTTCGTGGAAAAAACCAGCGCCGCCGCATAGCTGGCTGGCAGCGTCGCCGCCTTCTCAATCTGTTCCGCGGAAAAATTCTCAATCGCCATCACTGGCACTGGCCGCGTCACGTACCCCAGCTCCGGCTTCGTCAGCTCGTCTGTCCCCGGCCACGCCGTCAGCACCGTCGCTCCCGGCATGTGCGCGACGATTTGCGCAATCGCCGCCTGATGCAGCCGGATCACCGTCGCATATTCCAGATTGTCCTCCGGCGCAAACCGGTACGGCGGATTCACGAACAACCCCGCCACAAAAGCAGCAGCGCTCAACGCCACCAGCCCCGTCCACTCCCGCAGCCGTCGCCGAAACGTATTCACGCACAACAACAGCACCAGAGGATAAAGCGGCAGCAAATACCGCGTCAGCAGCGCCCCGCCCAGCACCGAAAAGAACACCACGTTGGCCGCAATCGTCACATAGAACACCGCCTGGTGCTCCGGCCGAATACGTGCCCGTAACTGTGACGAATCATGGCTGCCCCCGATCCAGGCACCCCCCGACCGGGTGCCCCACGACCTGGCCTGAGCGAATCTGCGCAGCAGATGAGTCGAACGGCTCTGCCCGTCTTCGGCAGATGTGGGCGGAGAATCCTCCCTCACCGCGGGCAGCAACATACAAGCCAGCATCGCCACCACCGGCACAAACAAATTCATGTGCAGAGTCACATGCATTGTCCGATGCGCCAGCGCCAGCAGCACCCGCACCGGCGTCAGCGTCGCCGTGGCGTTATACCGCAAATATTGCGGATTCCCAAATACAAATCCCGTCTTCCGCCAGTGATAGAAATACCAACCCGCCAGCGGAATCACTGGCGCCACCAGCGCCGCGACTTCCCTCAACGATCGCCGGGTGCCCCATATCTGCCCGGTTTTGGCAGATGTGGGAACCGCGAACCCCTCCCAAACCGCCAAAGCCAGCGGCGTCACCACCGCCGTCTCCTTCGAAAGAACCGCCAGCGAAAAACAAACCACCACCCCCCACAGCCTCTCCTCCAGTAAAAACGCCAACCCCCAAAGCGTCCCCGCCGCCGCAAACAAATCAGCATGCGCCAGTGAACTCTGCGCAAAGAAGACCGGATAGATCCCCGTCAGCAGCACCGTCGCCGCCGCCACCGAAGCCTTCCCCGTAGTGACCACCGCCAGCCGCCATACCGCCGTCAGCGCCAGCCCCGCCACCACACACATCGCCACCCGCGTCACCACCGGCGCAAAGTGAAACACCTTCCACCACACAGCCAGATACACCGACGGCAGCGGCGGATGCGCATTCGAAAGTGTGGTGTAAGGGATCAGCGATCCGCTGCGAAAAAAATCCCGCGCCGCCGGAATGTAATACCCCGCCTCATCCCAGTAATAAGGAAGCCGCAGCAGCGGCCCATGCGCGGCCAGCACAGCCGCAAAAGCCGCCGCCATCACCACCCACAGCGGGATCGCCCGTCCGGCCTTCTCCGCCGTCATCCGGATCTCAGTGCACCGGACCCTTGCTCATTTGCTGCGGCTCCAGCGCCAGCGTCCCAAACGTCTGCTCGTACTGCGCCAGATTCTGCCCCAGGATGTTCCACAACGCCTTAGCCTGCTGCGGGCTCAGATAAACGCCCAGCGCGTTGTTCACATTCACCTGCTCGGCCGTATCCTGATGCGCCAGGCCGAAGACCAGCTGAAAATCCCACACGCTGACCCGCACCTGCACGCTGTTGGAGTAGATTTCGCGATACTCAGGCGTCTGGCTGAGCTGTATTTTCGGCTGCGGATGCGATGGGTTCATAACCCCTCCAGACTACTACCGCTTCGCCCCCTCAATACATCACCCGCTAACGGCTACCGGCTACCGGCTGTATCTCGATTTCCTCAGCTTTTTTTCGACCCTTCCCACCCCCTCGGCAGAAATCACTTGCTTTCCCCCCATTTGCTGCTAAATTCGCTCCAGCACACCTGAATGTTTGGAGTACGTGCAGACCCTCAGGGAGTACATTCCCCGTAACTGAAGGTCAGCCATGAATCTTCCAGGAAAGGCTGCGGCAGCCCTCTGCCTGATCGCAGCCACAGCCGCCCCCGCCTTCGCCGACATCACTGTCTCCAGCCCCGCCGACAATTCGCAGGTCGCTTCGCATTTCAACCTCTCCGCAAGAGCCGCCAAATGCTCATCGGAGACCGTCACCTCCATGCGCTACTCGCTCGACAGCACTGCTGACATCACTGTCAGCGGCAGTTCGCTCCTCGGCTCCATCAGTGCTTCCCCCGGCCGTCACACCCTTAAGATCAAAGCCTCGGGCGCCAGAGGAGCCAGGTGTGACGCCAGCGTTTATTTCACCGTTGTCTCCGCTCCCTACATCCCCCCCAACGCCATCAGCGTCACCAGCCTGCAAACCCTCCCCACCTGGCAGGCAACTGACGATGCGGGCGCCACCGGCACCGCCACCGGAACCATGAACCTCGTCACCTCGCCCTCCTTAGATGACGGAACGCTCGAGTTCGTGACCCAATATACCGGCTCCGGCGACGAGCGCTACTTCACTGTCTTCGGCGACGACACCACCTCCCAGAACTTCGTCTGGGACGGCTGGCTGTATCTCACCGATTCCTCCACCATCGCCAACCTCGAAATGGACATGAATCAGGTCATGGACAACGGCCAGACCGTCATCTACGGAGTCCAGTGCGATGGCTACGCCGGCACATGGGATTTCACCGAGAACGCCGGCACGCCCCAGAACTATGACGATGAGTGGGTGAACTCATCGGCCCCCTGCAATGTCAGCAACTGGACGCTCAATGCGTGGCACCATGTGCAGGTCGCTTACTCGCGCGACGACTCCGGAAACGTCACTTATGACTGGGTTTGGTTCGACGGCGTGCAGTCGGCGCTGAACGCAACCGTGCCCTCGTCCTTCGCCCTCGGTTGGGCTTCGGTCCTGCTCACTAATGTCGAGATCGACGGAGTAGGCTCGAGCGGCTCCTCCACCGTCTACCTCGACGACCTCACCATCTACCGCTGGTAAGTCTCGCCCCGCACCGCCGAGACGCCTCGCCGCATCGGCCCAACCGCCTCCCTGGAGCACCGCTTCCGTCATCAATTAAGCGCCATCCGGCACGACAGGCTTTGTCCTCGCCAACAGCTACAAATCGAGCGAAAGTGTTACTTACAGGGACTTAGCAAACCGACCCGCGGACCGCTCCGCCGCGGTGTCCTGCTAACCATTCTCTGTTTGAGATCACAATCTGTGATTTCAAAATCAGGAGTCGGGATGACCAGCCGAAGCGCCCTCGCACTGAAGCCGATTGAAAACCGAATCCTTTTCGTTCGCGGCCAGAGGATACTTCTCGACTCCGACCTGGCCGCGCTCTACGAGGTAGAGGTGCGGGCGCTCAATCAGGCGGTCAAGCGGAACAAGGAGCGTTTCCCGTCGGATTTCGTCTTTCCGCTCACACCCGAAGAGAACGAGGCTTTGAAATCACAAACTGTGATCTCAAAGAACAGCCGCGGCGGCCGCCGCTACCTGCCTTATGTCTTCACCGAGCACGGAGCCATCATGGCTGCCAGCGTACTCAACTCCCGGCGTGCGGTGAAGATGAGCATTTTCGTGGTTCGCGCCTTCCTGCGCCAGCGTGAGGCGCTCTCCACAAGCAAGGCACTCGCCGCCAAACTTGCACAATTGGAGCAACGGTTAGGAACGCATGACCACATAATCGACGAGATCGTCAGAGCGATTCGTGCGCTCAAGGTGCAGCCGGAGAAGCCCGCTCGGCAGATCGGCTTCCGCCCCCACACCCCTCCAGGCCAAAGATGCTGGAGGCCGGTAAGGGCATGGGTGAGGGCCGTAAAACAGCTAAATGAGCAATTCAGAGAGAACAGGAACGATCATCGAAGCGAGCGAGAGTCGTCAGTAGGCTCCGTCATTTTGTAAGACCGCGAATGGATTCGATCCCGAGGGAACGGGCAAGCCGTCACTCGATAGTTCCCCACCCGCCATCGATCTGAGACGCGTCGCAAGCTACAATGAGCCTGGCGTCCAGCACCACCAGCCTGTGCGAAAGTGGCGAAATTGGCAGACGCACCAGACTTAGGATCTGGCGGGGCAACCCATGGGGGTTCGAGTCCCCCCTTTCGCACCAAAGTTCAGTAGCTCCTTCGCACCAGGATCCTCGCGAAGGAGTATTCCAACCCTCACTCAGGCGGTTTCCCTCAGCTGCGTTCCACACAGCAGATGGTAAGCCTCGTTGATCGAAACCATCCGCTCCGTGGCAGACTGCCGCTCCTGCTCGCTTCTTCTCTCCAGCCGATCGGGATGATACCGGCTGGCCATGCGCCTGTACGCCGCTTTGATCTGCTCCCGCGTGCTGCTCGCCGCCACGCCCAACAACCGGCAAGCTCCCTGCAGCGTGAGCGGCCCGCTCTCGTATTCCTCCCCGAAAGCTGCCCCCAACTGCGAACCCGGATTCTGCCCGACACCCCCAGCAACCCCAACGGCCTCGTCACGAAGCGGCGCCGGCCAGCTGCCGGCATATTCCGCCGTCAGCGCCGCAGACGACGACCCCGGCGCCTCCGCATCCCGTACCTGCTCCCGCCCGTATAAATATTCCTCTGCGGAGAAGAAAGGCATAAAAGAATCGAGCGCGCGGTATGCATATCCTCCCGGCTCGCGATTCTTCTGCTGCCGTCTGTGCAAAAAACTCTCCTTCGCAGCAGCGACGCCGACCGTCCAGCTCTCAACAAAGAAAAGCGGGTCCGGCTCGGACGCTTCTCCCAAAACGCCTTCAACCTGGGCAACAAACGGCCGAGTCCCCTCCAGCTCATTCCATTCGGTCGCTCCTGCCGCCGGATAGCCCCCCGGCGCCGTCGCCCATGCCTCGCACTCCGCCTGGAAAGACCGTTCCAACCCCCACCCCCGCCCGCCAATCCTTTCATCGGCAGTTGAAGGCTTTTCTTCTATAGCAATGGGTACCCACCCGGCAATTCGGCCTCAGACGTGCTCACCCCGCAAAACCGAGAGTCAGACGCCCATGGAGCCCACCTTCCAGCAGTCACCAGCTCGTCACGCGCCCGCGAACTTGCCGTGCAAAATCTCCCCCGGCGACATATCGTCCACATAGCACCAAACCCACGACTCGCCCGGCTCAATCGACCGCATCAGCGGGTGCTTCGTCGCATGAAAGTGCTTCGTTGCATGTTTGTTCCTTGACGAGTCGCAGCACCCCACATTCCCGCATTCCAGACACAAACGCAGATGCACCCAGCGGTCCCCCATCTTCACGCATTCCTCGCAAACATGCGTCGTCGTAGTCGTAAGCTTTATCTCGCTCAGATGTGAACACTCCACCGCCATCTTTCCTCCTCGCCTTACGCGAATCGCCTCTCGTAAGGTTTTGGCTAACAGCTAAGAGCTAATAGCTATCATCCCGTCCGTTCCAGCGCCCCACGATCCCACTTCCCCAACTCCGCCGCAGCCTCATACGTGCTCCGGCAAAACGCCAGCAGATCACCACTCGGCGACGCGCCGCCGCACATATCGTCGTACATCAGCAAAAATTCCCCCAGTCCCGTATCGAACCGCGCCGCCGATGGCCGAACCCGCGCCCCTGCAAACCCCTCCGGCGCCGGAGCCGCATAAGAATAAAACGCCGGCCCCTCAACACCACCGCCCCCCGGCCACCAACCAACGCTGCTCACCTCATGCGAATACGCCTCGCGCGTAACCCGATCCGCCCCCGGCCTCTCCGGCGCGCGCCGCCCCGAAAACCTCGTCACCGCCAGATCGAAACTCCCCCAGAAAAAATGAACCGGGCTCGCCTTCCCGATAAACTCCGACCGGAATTGCTGAAACACCGCATCCGCACTCAGCAAAACCCGCCAGAACCTCTCCACCTTCTCCGCGTCATACGACGCGTGCACACGGTCCTCATCGAACGGAATCGGATCCGGCACCTCCACCGGCATCCTCCAGATCTTCACCGCAATCCCTTCGCCCTGCAGCATCTCCATGCATGCGCGATAAAACTCCGCTACCGTCTGCGGCCTCAGAGCGAGCATCTTCACCGTACCCTCGCTCGTCTCGAGCACCAGCTCATGCGCCACAAAATCAAACCGCAGCTCGAACGCCCGCGCCCCATAAGGAATCCGCGACGTCGTCAATCCCCGCGCCGTCACATACAGAGGCACATTCCACCAGTGGTTCACCAGCGGAGTCAGCGCCAGCCGCACCTTCCCCACAACCTGCGTCCACATGTGCAGCGTGTCGCACGTGTCCTTCCACGATTCCAGCGGCAGCGCCGGCCAGCACTCTGGCTCATCGGAAAGCAAATGTGTCGTCATCCGTTTCCTTTCTTCTCTGCCCGCGGTCCTGTCATGTTTAATGGATCCAGAATCTCCCTCAACTCCGCCTCGCTCAGCAGCTTCTTCTTCCGTGCCAGTTCCACGATCGAAGCTCCGGTCGCGACCGACTCCTTCACCAGCTCCGCCGCTTTCGCATATCCAATCTTCGGATTCAGTGCCGTCGCCAGCGCAATCGTACTCTCCGCGTAATACTTGCACCTCTCTGCGTTCGCCTCAATCCCCGCCACGCCCCGCGTCGTGAAAACTCGCAGCATGTTGGCCAGAATCGTCGTACTCTGCAGGACGTTGTACGCCATGGTGGGCATCATCACGTTCAGCTCCAACTGGCCGGCCTGGACTGCCATCGCCACGGCCGCATCGTTCCCCACCACCTGGAAACTCACCATTGCCGCCAGCTCCGCCATCACCGGATTCACCTTGCCCGGCATGATCGACGACCCAGGCTGCAGGCTCGGCAAATGAATTTCGTTAAAGCCTGTGTTCGGCCCCGAAGACAGCAGCCGCAGATCATTCGAAATGCGAATCATCTCGAGGGCCAGCGCACGCAACGCGCCACTCACCTGCGCCATTGGAGCGTTGGATTGCATCGCCCACCGCAAATCGGCGGCAGGAGAGAGTGACTGGCCGGAGATTCTCGAAAGATTCGTAACAGCCTTCGTACGGTATGCAGGATCCGTATTTAATCCAGTGCCGACGGCGGTCCCGCCCAGGCCTAATTCGCGCAGTCCATCGCCCGCCTGGCGCAGAGATTCTCCAGCTTTGCGGATCGCGACTCCGTAGGCCGCAAATTCCTGGCCCAGCCGGATCGGCACAGCATCCTGCATATGCGTGCGGCCTGCCTTTACGACTCCATCGAAGTCGGCACCCTCGCGCGCAAACGCATCGGCCAGGGCATCGATCTCCGGATACAGCGTCTCCAGATCCAGCAACGCCGCCAGCCGCATCGCCGTTGGAAAAACGTCGTTCGTCGACTGCCCATAGTTCACGTGATCGTTGGGATGAACAGATTTGTACTCGCCCAGCGCCCCACCCAAAATCTCATTGGCGCGGTTGGCGATCACCTCGTTCGCGTTCATGTGGAAACT
>Ga0182018_10001640_pt1 | contig 24862 bp, 21 predicted proteins | sample 812P2MmetaG_FD_120490 | JGI IMG/M metagenome (GOLD analysis project Ga0182018, IMG submission 120490) | Permafrost microbial communities from Stordalen Mire, Sweden - 812P2M metaG | ecosystem: Environmental > Terrestrial > Soil > Wetlands > Permafrost | place: Sweden: Stordalen | collected...
CAGTTTTGCGAAGGGCGGGCTTTCTGACTGAATTGTGGAAGGTACGTGCCCCATGCGTCGAGTCCACGTCTGGGTGTTTTGACTTCGATTTGTTGCCGTCGGTGTTCCGCGCCTCATGCTAACGGCGGAAGGTGAAAATATGACCCCACAACCTGTGCGCTCCCAATCCAGCATTGAGTCTAGGCTCGACGCCGCCAAGACCGAATCCGAGCTGCGCCGTTTTCTGGACCTTGCGCTAGCCGAGATGCAGCTCGAGCTCACCTACAAAATTACCGTCACCCCCGCCGGCGACGCGGGCTCGGATCTAGCCATCGATTTCGACGGCCCAGACTCCGCAATGCTGCTCGATCATCAGGCCGAGCTGCTGGTCGCCTTCGAATACATCGCCCATCGCTGGCTGCGCCTCGATCCGCGCCAGCACGACCTGGTCCGGTTCGATTGCGGCGAATTCCGCGCCACCCGCCTCGAAGAACTGAAACTTTCCGCCCGCGTAGCCGCTCAGCGCGTCCGCGAAACCGGCCAGCAATTCCGCTTCAATCCAATGTCCGCCCGCGAGCGCCGCATCCTTCACCTGGAACTAACCGGCGCCGCCGGAGTCCGCACCTCCAGCGACGGCGCAGGCGAGCGCCGCCACGTAATCATCTATCCCGCCACCCCCAACACCAAGTAGCCGCACTGTCAGCCCAGCCGTTGTAGCCGTTGTGGCATTGCCGTTGTGGCCACAGCCACTCCTGGCGGTGGCGGCCCAAAATTAGCATGCATCCGACGACACGAGTATCGTCAGAAACCGCGACCACGGATGGTTTGCCCTAGGGGTTGCCGTTGGTTTTCAGCGCCCCGTGCGAATGGGCAGTGCGATCCGCGCCTTAACCATTTTCCTAACCAGCGAAGTAGGCAGCGGCTTGTCCGTCGAAAATTGAATGGTCCCCTTAGATGTGGTGTACCCCTGAAGTTCCTTCTTGAACGCCTCGATCACCGCCGCAGTAGGAAAGAAACTGCAATGGTCCGAAAACGCCGCAAACCACACCAGCACTCGTTTGTGCTTGAACGCCGGAATCCCATAGCTGATCACCTCGGTAGCCTCAGCGGGCGCCGCCGACCGAATCGCCGCGCGAATTTTGTTCAACGTGCTGCGCGCAGGTTCCGGCACCCGAGCAAGATACTCATCCACGCTCTTCGCAGCGCCCTTGCCTTTCACGCCAGAGCCAGGACCGCGCCCGCCAGCCTTAGCCGTTCTCATGCGCGCGATGCTACAAGAACCTCGACGCCGAGTCCATGTCCAGGGGCCGGCGAGTGGGAGAAAGTGCGCTTCCGTCGCGAGCAGCCTACTTTCCCTGAAGAAGTAAGCAACATACGTACACCACTGCATAATTCCTCCTCCTCGCCCTCCACTGTTCTTGGCGCCTGATGGTCACGACTGGGATATTTGGCGGTTGATGAAATCTCCGAGTAGCGGGACCGCAAAGGAATACTTGCCGTAGCGATTCTTGTAGATTAGTCCCGATTCGGCGAGCGACACCAACATCTGATTCACATGGCTGCTGCTAAACGATCTTTTTGAGATTTTGTTGGCTGGGATTTCGACAATCTCTTGCACCGTAAATTCAGCATTGGCGTTGGGGAGATCGGCTATGAGCCCCAGCAGTTCGCGTTGTCGATCGGTAGCTCTGGCCCACCTCCCGGCGAAGAAGTCCGAATCTAGTTTTGCGGTTATTTCGAGGACTGGAATCAAGGGTAAGGATTGCCCCGCCTCGACTGCCTGGACCCAGATATCGAATACCTCGCGGCACATGTATTGCACGAAGTAGGGATATCCGCGAGTGACGGTCCAAATGGTCTTCACCGATTCAGAGCCGAACCTGATCGAGCAATCCTTTTCATTTTCGATCGGGACGCGAATTGCTTCCGTGGTTTCCTGCTGGTTCAGCGGTGTGAGGAAAACGATTGTGAACATTCGCTCGGAGAAGGTGCGTGCTTCAACAAGCTTGGGAAACAGCGTCGGGAGACCAACCAGGGCGAGCATGAACCGATAGCCCTTTCTTTGAAGCGACTGAAACAAATCCAACAAGAGAGACAAGGGAAATTGGTCTTTTGCGGAGTGGTCGGAAAGGGTCTGCGCCTCGTCATAGGCGAAAATGATGCCCTTTCGATTTGACGCTTCGAGACTCAGCCAGACTGCTTCTAGAACCCCCTTCAGCTTGTCCAAAGTCAGCCCAGGGATGCTGTCGTACATGGCCTTTAGAGTTGTGTAGTTTAGGGTCACTTCGACTTCTGTGGATGGCTGGGCAAAGCCAACTTTGGAGAAGGCCCTCCTGGCAATCACAAAGGAGCTGGTTACAACCGAAACATCGGTTAGAAGGCGGGTGGCCAAATTCTCTTCGCTGATGCTAGTTGACTCCGATAGGTCTGTGCCCGCCCACAACCAACCGGATTGAATCGCCATCGGCTTGAAAGTTTCCAGGAGCACGGTCTTTCCGAGGCCTCGGAGGCCGGTAAGAACGAGATTCTTGAGGATCACGTCTTGTTCGAGGAGACGGCTGAATTCCTTGGATTCTTTCTCGCGACCTGCCAAATACGGAGGCATATGACCGGCACCTGGGCGAAATGGATTTTTCATAGGCGCACCTCTGTGAACGGTGGGGCTGACAAAGCAACAGTAGATTAGCATGTTTAGTTGATTTAGTTCACATACTAAATTTATATGTGTACCTAACTTGAACTTGATCTCGACCGTTGAGTGCCTCTCGTGGGTGGCCGCACCGAAATCCATAAACGGGCGGCGCCGCAAATTTTACAAGGAAAGGTGACCGGACGCTGCGTAACGCGTCTAGAATGAACGTCTCGGAGCCTTGCGGGCATCTGGGGATTGTGGAGGAAGGAGAATCGTTGAGGCGATTTACGGATGTTCAGCAGGCTGTTGTGGGGACTGGTCGGGGGCGGAGCGGCTGGGCTGGGTGCCTACTCTTAGCGCTGCTTATTACGGTGGGGACGGCGGAAGCGCAGAATTTGCCAGCGCAGGCGCATCTCACTACGTTGTCGGGCGCGGTGTTTAGCGATGACGGGACCCTGGCGGACGGGGGGCGTGTAACGATTGAAACCTCGGATGGCCGAGTGCCGCGAGCCGCTGCTGTGGATGCTGCGGGGCACTTCATCTTCACGCGGTTGCAGTCGGGAACGTATAACGTGCGAGCGTATTACAAGGGCGGTTGGTCGGAGTGGCAGCGCAACGTGATCGTTCGGCACGGCAAGGTGACGGAAATTACGTTGCGGGTGGCTCCTGGCGCTGTGGAGAAGCCGAAGAAGTGATGCGGGTAACTACTGGCGTGGTGAAATTCGACGCTGCGCGATCGGGTTTCACCGCGCTGGCCGCGGCCGTGTGGGTACTGTGCCTGGGGTTCGCCACGGTGCCGGAAGCTCGAGCCAGCGACCTGACTCCGGAAACCGTTAGTGCATTCGACCGTTACGTACGCGCGACGGAAGCGAAGATGAATGCTATTCCGGCGAGCCAGCCGTTTCTCGCTGTGGATCGGCTGCCGGACGGGCCGCGGAACGAAGCATCGGCGGAGCTGCGTGATGGAAAAATATGGATCGAGAAACTCGAAACCCTGGAGAACGGCGAAAAAATAGCGGCTCCGGGCGGGCTGATCCATCACTGGAGCGCAACGGTGTTCATTCCGGGTGTGACGCTGGCGCAGACCCTGGCGCTGGAGGAAGACTACAACGCGCACGCAAAATACTTTCAGCCGGACGTAATGGCGTCAAAAATCGTGCGGCGGAACGGCAACGATTTCGAGGTATATCTGCAGTTCCACAAGCAGAAAATAGTGACTGCGGTGCTGGATACAACGCACAGCGTCCAATACCAAATGCTGAGCGCGACGCGCGCGGAGAGCGAGTCACACACCACCCGGATTCAAGAGGTGCAGAACGCCGGAACGGTGAGAGAACACCTGGAACCTGAAGGACACGACGACGGATTCCTGTGGCGAATGAACACCTACTGGAGGTTCGAAGAGAAGGACGGCGGAACGTACGTGGAAAGCGAAACGATATCGCTGACGCGGGATATCCCGGCCGGGCTGGGATGGATCGTCGGACCGTTTATCGACAGTATTCCCAAAGACTCGCTGACGTTTACGCTGGAAACTACGCGAAGCGTGTTGGTGAGCCGTTTGCACGGACGGTAGAGGAAAAAACTTAAAGCCGGCGGTGATGCGGAGTGCTAAAAACGAGCCGCCTACGTCTGAACGCCCACCTTCTGAAGAATCGCGAAGAGTGGGGCACCCGGAAAAGATACGGGCGTCAAACCGTAAGACAAAACACCCTCACGCCCGAAAAAGATAAGAGCGTCGAAGCGTAAGTCAAAACACCCAGCCAAATCAGACCTACAACTCAATCAGAATGATGTGGCGCCCAGGAAAATATCTTCGAGGTTGTCGGTGTCGTCGGTCACCAGGTTACTGGCGGAGGAAAGGAACGCTACGGTGTGGCCGTCCTGGCTGATTTGGGGGTATTCGGAGTTGCCATTGCCTTCGACAGTGGCGGTGCTCGAGACGCTGCGAAGGACGGTGGAGGGCTGGCAGGTTTCGCCGGTTGTGGTGACCTCAAAATTGAGGCAGGTGTTGCGAACGAAGATGTTTTCAAAACCGTTGGTGGTGTTCGGGGCAACGTTGGTGGCTAGGGACGCGAATGCCACGTACTGACCATCGCTACTGACGGTAGGATACTCGCTCAGCAGATTGCCGGGCGTGGTGGGTGAAGTGGTCACATCGGGCGAGGATATCAATATCATCGAGCGGGTGCAGGTAGTGACCGTAGTGGAGGTGGGCTCAAGGCAGCTGTCGAGCATATAGATCTGCGGGACGGTGGAGGCAACACCCTCGGCCAAGTTGGTGGCCGAGGAAGTGAAGACGAAGAAGTTTCCATCGGAGGTCACCACAGATTCCGAGCTCGCACCGTTTCCGGGGGTCACGCCGTCCGGAGAAGAAATTAGGCTGGGAGCGACGCTCGAGTTGCAGGTGATAGTGTTAATGCCGGGAGTGGTGGTGGTAGTGGAGGTGCAAAGCTCACGCAGGAATATCTGCGAAGCGGTGGGGGTGAGGCCGCCGACCAGGTTGCTGGCCGTCGATGTGAAAGAGACATATTGGGCATCGGTGGAAACCGAGGGTTGTGAGCTGGCGGCATTCCCGGCGGTGATGCCATCCGGGGAGGAAACCATATAGGTGGTGGGAGTGCAGTCCTCGCTGGGAAAACCGAGGCAGGTGTCACGCATGTATACTTGAGCGATGCCGTTGGTGGGGATAGCAGTGACCAAATTAGTGGCCGCAGAAACAAATGCGACGAATCGGCCGTCGGGGCTGATCGCCGGGGAGTTCGCCGGGGCATTCGCTGGGCTCACGCCGTCCGCGGCGACGGAGACCAAGGAAGTTAAGTATTCTACGAAGACAGGGGTCATCGTTGCGGGCGGAGTAGTAATGGTCGTGTCGCGGATGTAGACCTGCTGGGTGGTTCCGTTGACGGTTGGAAAGTTCGGATCGAGGTTGGTGGCCACCGAAGTGAACGCCACATATCGGCCGGAACTTTCGAGGGACGGCTGGACGCTCGCGCCGTTGCCCTGCGCGCCAGACGAGGAGACGCTCGCCAACACAGTCTTGGGAACGCACGAAGAGCTTCCTGCGCAAGTGTCGCGCACGTAAACGTTGGAAGCAGCGGTGGTGCCGCCGGTAACCAGATTATTAGAGATCGAAGCAAATGCCACGAATTCGCCGGTACTTGCGATGGAGGGTCCGGACGAGCCAATATTTCCAACGCCGTTGTTGGCCTGCACGCCGTTGGGTCCCAGATCCACAAGCTGCGGGAGCCCCAGGCCGACCGAGGTCGCGTTCACGGCGAAACTAACGGCGTTTGAAAAGCCCCCGCCGGTGCCTCCGTTGAATACTTGAACGCCAAAAACGCCGGCGAGTCCGAGATTGCCCGGCGGCAGGGCGGCAGTGAGGCCGGTGTTGCTGGAAAAAGTGGTGGTCAGCGGCATGCCATCGAAATACACAACGGAGCCTGGGTAAAAGCCGGAGCCGGTCAAGGTGATCGCTTGCGACACCGCATCCACTGCGGCGCTGGTAGGCGAGATGGTGGTGAGACCGGGCTGGGTACTGTAGACCGGAAGGAGAACCACGTTGGACACGCCACCGTTGGGCTGTGGATTGAAAATGGAAACGTTAAGCGTTCCGATAGAAGTGAGCGAGCTACCCGGAATGGTCGCGACCAGGATCGTGGAATTCGTATAACCAGTGCCCAGGGCGACTCCGTTGAGCATCACTGTCGAGCCTTGAACAAAACCGGTACCTGTAACGTGGACTTCGAAGGAACCCGCTCCTGCAATCGCGGTGGCGGGGGTGATGGAAGTGATCGTCGGCACAGGGCTTGGTGCGCCATTGATCGTGAAAGGGACGGTGAGGGTGCTGCCTCCGCCCGGTTGCGGTGTGGTCACCGATATCTGAACCACGCCGCCGGTCTCGATGAGCGCGACGGGTATCAGCGCCGTTAGGGTGTGGACATCCGTGTATAAGGTTTGCACCACGGCGCGGCCATCCCATAGAATCTGCGAGGCCGGCACGAACTGTTGCCCAATAACGGTGAGAGTGAATTGAGGGTTGCCGGCAGTAATGCTGGTGGGCGAGAGGCTGACGATGGTAGGCGATGGATAATTAATCTGCTCGCCGCACGATGCCACGGCGAAAATAACGGCCGCGAGCGTAACCAAGACTCTTAGGGCTCTCCGAATCAACTCAACAGGCTCCTGAACGGCTTGGGGGGTTGACAAACCCGTTTCCCGAGGTCCGCAAGCATACGAGACTACTAAAGATGTGGCTGGGGGGCAATCGGATGCCTTTAGAACATACCGAAAGAGAGGACAGATGTAAATCGGCAGTTCGGCAGTGATGTGGCCATCGAGGTTTTCGTGGTTTAGCCTGCTGGTGGTGAAGAATAGGGGCTAATTTGAGGGTTACTGGGGCCTCGAGAGGCACCGCGCTGGTGCGTGGTGGGAGGCGCCGAGCGCAAATCGGGTTCGAAGATGGGGGGCAGCATGTATAAGAACGATCTGCTGAAGGGCCGGACGATTTTCATCACCGGCGGCGGGACGGGGTTGGGAAAATCGATGGCGCTGCGTTTTGCGGAGTTGGGGGCGAATGTCTTCTTGATGGGCCGGCGCCCGGAGCCGCTGGCGGAAACGGTGAAAGAAATGGTAGCGCAAGGAGCGCGCGGCGCATATTTCGCCGGGGACATTCGCGATTTTACGGCGGTTGAGAATGCGATTACGGCGGCGTTTGGTGAGTTCGGCGGGGTCGATACGTTGGTCAATAACGCCGCCGGGAATTTCATCGCGCGAACGGAAAAACTGTCGCCCAACGCGTTTCAGGCGGTGGTCGGGATCGTGCTGCAAGGAACGTTTCATTGCACGCTGGCGCTGGGCCGGCGCTGGATCGAAGCAAAACAGCCTGGAAACGTGCTGAACATCGTCACCACGTACGCGGCGGCCAATTGCGGTTCCGGGTTTGTGGTGCCATCGGCATGCGCGAAGGCAGGAGTCCTGGCGATGACCCGGTCGCTGGCGGTGGAGTGGGCGCGGCACCGGATCCGGTTGAACGCGATCGCGCCGGGCCCGTTTCCCACGGAAGGAGCGTTCTCGCGGCTGCTGCCCTCGCCGGAGCTGGAGCAGCGAGCGCGTGAACAACACCCCATGAAGCGATTTGGACGGCACGAGGAGCTGGCGAATCTTGCGGTGTATCTGCTGAGCGAGGCGGCGGAGTACGTCAACGGGGAATGCGTGGTGATCGACGGGGGTTTGTGGCTGCGCGGCGCGGGGGAGTTTAATGATTTCGTCGATCTATCTACGCACGGGTGGGAGAGGATGGAGCAGGCGCGGAAGAAATAGAAATCCGAAGCTAGAAACAAGACGCAAGAGGTAAACGAGGCCGGGTTATTTGTAGTCGACTACGAGTTCGCCGTTTTGGACGCGCAAATCGCGAATGTTTGCGGGGAGTTTTAGCTTTTCGCGATTTTCGGGAGACCCCAGCATTTTCTGGACGGCATCGTCCAGGGCGGCCTGCGGAACGGGGAGCGACCCCAGTGTTCCTTGCGTGGGCTGGAATTGAAGAACGCCATCGTTGACGCCGAGCTTACCTTCCAGGTCGAGTGACAAATCCTCTCCGTGAAAATTGAATACCACGTAGGCTTCCACTTGGTCGTCGTGCATCGTCACTTTCACGTCCTTCACTGCCGATTGAACCTCTTCGATGGTCGGATCGGGAGTTGCCGGAGCGGGCGAGACCTGCGGCGAATTCGACGTGGGATCGGGGGTCGTCTGTGGCAGCGGTTGTGGACCCAGCGCGAGGTCCTTGTACAGCAGTGAATTGACCTCCGAAGAATCCAGGTGCAGCGGCTCGGGCTGCCCGGCTGCCGCCGCTGACTCTGAAGTTTCGATTTTGGATTCGGCGCGTTGGGCGGCCTGGGGATCGGCGGTCACTTGTGGGGGGTGGGACTTATGCAAGATCAGGAGGATGGCGATAATAATAAATGCAAGGCTGGAGTAATTCACAATTCGATAGACGCGACGGAAGAAGCTCCGAGCCCTGTTTGCCTCGGCTTTTGGGAGCGTGGGGCGATTTAACGGGCCGTCGGCCGATGTGGTGGGATGATAGAAAAATGGCGTCCCGCAGCTACGGCAGATCGTGCCGTCGTTTTGGTGGAAGCCGCAATTGTGGCAGACCAGTAAAGGCATGGACTTTCAGCTTTGTTTCACGTGAAACACAGTATCCTGCCTGGTGCTGCACAGGCGAAGACTCTATTTGCGTTCACGTAAGTTCGCTCTTCTGAATAGCATAGCCCTTTTAATGAGGTGTGACACCGTGGGTGAGAGGTAGTCGTGCCCGAGAAGATAAGGGGGGGAAAGTGCTTGAAGATCGATCGTGGATTGTGGTATTGTTTTTATCGATTGTGTTTGTGTTATTGTGATGCTATATCGATCAGTCATATTGGAGGATATGTGGCAACGATGGTTATGGTGTCACCCAAATTCCAAATCGTTATACCTAAAGAATTGCGGGTTAAGCTCGAGATACGGCCCGGGCAGAAGATGCTGATGTACGAAATGGATGGGTCGCTGTATCTGGACGTTCCGAAGTCGATACGAGAGCTGCGGGGAATGGCGCCGGGCTTGCGGTGGACGGAGGACGACCGTGGCCGAAACGACCGATTCTAGGGCGGCAGTGGTTGATTCGTCGGGTTGGATTGAGTACTTCGGGGATGGAAAGAAGGCGGAGCAATTCGCTCCGTACCTGGAGCGCGAAGATCTGCTGGTAGTCCCCCCCATCATATTTTATGAGGTGTACAAAAAACTGACGAACGAGGCAGCGAAGATGGTAGTGCTGCGATTTGTGTCGCACGCGTTGCGGGCGCGCAATCCAGTTTTTGATTCGGACATGGCGATGGCAGCAGCGCAGGTGAGCCTGGACCACAAGTTGGCGATGGCGGACGCGATCATTTACACCATGGCGCTGAGGCTCAAGGCCGACCTGGTAACCGCGGATCATCACTTCCAAAATCTTCCCGGCGTCATCCTGATCTAACCAAGAACTAACCAAAGTATGGCGATGGGGCGTCGCGCGGCTTGACGCTGCTGTGAGCCACCAGTAAGCTAGGTTTTTCCGAGTTTCGGTTTCGAGTGCAGAAAAGAGCCCATGGATAACATTCAAATCACACTGCCCGATGGGGCAACGCGCGAAGTGCCGCGCGGCACCACCGCGGCGGAGATTGCGCGGCAAGTTTCGCCGCGGCTGGCGAAAGAAGCGCTGGTGGCGCGCGCCGACGGGAATTTGGTGGATCTAAGCCGGCCGCTGGAGCAGGACGCCAAGATTTCGATTCTTACCGCAAAGGATCCCGACGCGGTGCAGGTGTTTCGGCACACCGCGGCGCATTTGCTGGGCGCCGCGGTGCTGGAACTCTATCCCCAAGTCAAATTGGGGGTGGGCCCGCCGATCGATACGGGATTTTTCTACGAGTTCTTGCGCGCCGAACCCTTCAGCCAAGGGGACCTGGAGGCGATCGAAGCGCGCATGCATGAAATTGCGGCGCGCGATCTGCCGAACGAGCGGAAGTTTATCCCCAAGGCCGAGGCGCTGGAGATGTACCGGACGCTCGATCAAACGTTCAAGAGCGAATTGGTGGATGAGAAAGCCACCGATCCGATGGTGTCGTTTTATCAGACCGGAAAATTTCTTGATTTTTGCCTGGGTCCGCACATACCGACCACCGGCCGGATCACCGCGTTCAAGCTGATGAACGTGGCCGGCGCTTACTGGAAAGGCCAGGAAGGCAATCCGCAGATGCAGCGGATTTACGGGGCGTGCTTCCCCACGCAGGCGGAGCTGGACGAATACCTGCATAAGCTGGAGGAAGCCAAACGCCGCGATCACCGCAAGCTGGGCGCGGAACTTGACCTATTCAGCATTCAGGACGAAGCCGGGCCGGGTCTGATTTTCTGGCATCCCAAGGGCGGGATGATCCGGAAACAGATGGAGGATTGGCTGCGGGACGAACTGTTGCGCCGCGGGTACGACCTGGTGTACACGCCGCACGTAATGCGCCTGGACTTGTGGAAGACCAGCGGTCACGCGAACTTCTATCGCGAGAACATGTTCAATGCGATGGAAGTGGAAAAAGCCGATTACCAATTAAAGCCGATGAATTGCCCGGGGCATATATTGATCTACAAGTCCCGGCTGCGGAGCTATCGCGAGCTTCCGGTGCGGTTGGCGGAGTTGGGAACGGTTTACCGATACGAGCGTTCCGGCGTGCTGCATGGACTATTGCGGGTGCGCGGGTTCACGCAAGACGACGCGCATATTTTTTGCATGCCGGAGCAGATCGAGCAGGAAGTGCAGGCCTGCGTGGAATTCGCGTGGGAGGTGCTGCGCGTGTTTGGATTCGATAGTTACGAGGTGGAGCTCTCGGCACGCGATGCCACCCGGCCAGACGATTACGCGGGGACCGTGGAAGAATGGGAACGCGCGGAGGGAGCGCTGATCGGAACGCTGACGCGGATGAAAGTGCCGTTCAAATACATGCCGGGCGAAGCAGTGTTCTACGGGCCGAAAATCGACGTGAAGCTGGTGGATGCGATCGGGCGGCCGTGGCAACTGACCACGGTGCAATTCGATTTCAATTTGCCGCGGCGCTTCGAGCTGGAATACGTAGGCGAGGACGGCGCCCGCCACCAACCATTGATGGTGCATCGCGCGCTGTGGGGTTCGGTAGAGCGGTTCTTCGGCGTGCTGATCGAACATTTCGCGGGAGCTTTTCCGGCGTGGCTGGCGCCGGTGCAAGCGGAAGTGTTGCCGGTGAGCGGAAAATTTTCCGAATACGCGCAGAAGGTGACCGCGGACTTGAAGGCGGAAGGGTTTCGCGTGCATCTGGACGACCGCAACGAAAAGCTGCAAGCAAAGATCCGCGACGCACAGATCGCCAAGGTCCCGTACATGCTGATCATCGGCGGCAAGGAAGCGGAGGCGGGAACGGTGTCGGTGCGGCACCGGTCGAAGGGCGATCTGGGGCCGCGTCCCTTCGCGGAGTTCGTGTCGGTGCTGCGCGAAGAGGTTAATTCCCGCGCGGTTAGCTAGGTCTCGGGTGACACCTCGGATGGAGCACACCGCACGGTTTGACGGCGACGGGGTGTGACACCCCGCCTGCAACGACTGGCGCTAGACGTGCTATACTTTTCGGCCCGTCCCTCCGGGGGCTATTTGCTCGAGTGAGGGTCCCGCGAAAGCGGGTTTGGGAGGTGGGTTTATCGCAGAACGTGGCGGTGGTTTGAGGGTGAATGAGCGCATTCGCGCGCGCGAAGTGCGTGTGATCGACGACGCGGGAAATCAGCTGGGTGTAATGTCGCTGTTCGATGCGATGAAAACGGCGCGTGATTCGGGTCTGGACGTGGTGGAAATTTCACCGACCGCGGTACCGCCGGTATGCAAGCTGGTGGACTATGGAAAATTTCTATACGAGCAGAATAAGAAGGCGCATGAAGCTCGCAAGCACCAGAAGACCACCCACATTAAGGAAGTGAAGTTTCGCCCGTCGACGGCGGAGCACGATTATCAGGTGCGCAAGAACCAGATCATCCGGTTCCTGGGCGAAGGCTTTAAGGTGAAAGCGATGATCTTTCACCGCGGCCGGGAAATGGCGCACCAGGACGTGGGCCGGACGAAGATGAACCGGCTGCTGAAAGAAATCATCGATCATGCTCTGGTAGAATTCGGGCCGCGCATGGAAGCGAATATTTTGCTGGCGTTGCTGGCCCCGAAAAAAGCGGCGGCCCCGGCGGCGAAGAGCCCCGGCGAAGCGAATTGAGGAAACGTTGAAGAAAAATAAAAAGTTGAAACTGAAGACGCACCGCGGGGCCGCCAAGCGGTTCAAGGTGACGTCGACGGGCAAAGTGATGCGAGCGCACTCGGGCAAGCGGCACTTGCTGGGCACCAAGCGGCCGAAGCGCATGCGCCATCTTCGCAAGTCGACGATGGTGAACGAAGCGGACATGAAGCGCGTCCGGCGGATGTTGCCCTACGCTTAGATTTTTGTTCTGTACCGCGCCAGGCAGCGCGCAATCCCGCCACGGCGGGCCTGCCGGCCGGACGGGCCATAGGTAGAGGCCCGGGATCGAGCTCACAGCGTCTTCGGGAAATTTCCGCTAAGCCGCGCCGAGCTCTTAACACGCCGTGGAGAACGCCGGTTCGGCGAACGCACACTTCTGCGCGAGTGCGTTCATGCTCCCCGCGATTCTCCTGGCATTTTGCCGCGGTAATGCCGCGCATCGGGAGAATCAGCCATGCCTAGAGTCAAACGGGGAACAAAACGGCGCGCCAAGCGCAAGAAACTCCTCAAACACGCCAAGGGATTTTTCCTAACTAAGAGCAAGCTGTACCGGTCCGCGCGCGAGGCGGTGAATCGGTCGCTGCGGTATTCTTTCCGCGACCGGCGCACGCGCAAGCGCGATTTCCGCACGCTATGGATTCAGCGCATCGGGGCGGCGGCGCGGAACAACGGCGTCTCGTACAGCCAATTGATTCATGGATTGAAGCTGGGTGGCATCGAGCTGGACCGCAAGATTCTGGCGGACATGGCGGTGAAGGACGCCGCCGGGTTCGCGTCGCTGGTGGTATCGGCGAAGGGGTTTCTGGCGGCTGCACCGAAACCGGTGCACGTTGTGAAGCCAGTGAAGAAGGCCTGACCCAACCAGCCTACGAATCGTGAACTTGCGGTACAGGAAGTTTGTGGTGTTGGTTGGAATTGAGGATGGACAAAACCCGCACCCTTGAGGGCGAAGGGTGCGGCGCCCATCCATCCCCCGACAATCCCCCAACCGTCCTCGCAAAAGAGAATGGCGGGAATGGCACAGGAAGAAGCGAACCAAAAGAGTTACGAGAAAACACTGGCGGAACTCGGTGCTGCCTCGCCCGCCGACGTTGCGAGGCATTTCCACGAGGCCAAGGCGGACTTCGCGTCCCACGATCTGCCCCGGATTAGCTGTGAGGACGATTGGAAGGCGGTTCGCGATCACTGGCTAGGACGCAAGTCCGGCGTTCTGACGCTGATCACCAATAATTGGCTGAAACCGGCGGCGCCGGAACTGAAGCGCGCGGCCGGCCTGCATCTAAACGAACTAAAAACTCAAGTGGAGCAAGCGCTGGAAGAGCGGCGCGCCTCGATCGAAGCGGCGGCGGAATTGACGGCGCTGGAGCGCGATCGCATCGATCTATCCCTGCCCGGCGTCGAACGAATCCTGGGCACCCGCCACCTGATCCGGCAAACTTACGCCGAGCTGCAGCGCATTTTTCTTTCCATCGGGTACACCGTGGTGGAAGGGCCGGAAATCGAGACGCCTTATTACAATTTCGAAGCGCTCAATATTCCCGAGCACCATCCGGCGCGCGACAATATGGACACCTTCTACATCGAGGGCTCGAAGCATCTTTTGCGCACGCACACTTCCCCGATGCAGATCCGCACGATGGAGAAGCAGCAACCGCCGGTGCGGATCATCGTGCCGGGCAAGGTGTACCGGCGCGACAATCCGGACGCGACGCACGGTTTCATGTTCCATCAGCTGGAAGGGCTGGCGGTGGATGCGGACATCACGTTTTGCGATTTCAAGGGCACCGTAGACTACTTTGTGCGGGAATTTTTCGGCCCGAGAGTGAAGACACGGCTGCGGCCGAGTTATTTTCCGTTTACCGAGCCGTCGGCGGAAGTGGACGCGACTTGCTATGTTTGCCACGGCAGTGGCTGCCGGGTGTGCAAATTCTCGGGATGGATCGAACTATTCGGCGCGGGGATGGTGAACCCAGCTGTATATGGATTTGTGAACTACGATCCTAAGCGCGTGTCAGGTTTTGCATTTGGAATCGGCGTCGATCGTTTCGCGATGATGAAATACGGGACGGATTTGCAGGTGCTTTTCCAGAACGACGTGCGTTTCCTGCGCCAATTCCCGTAGGAGCGAGCCGTTGAGTCCATCGTCTTCGAGCGCCGAGCCGAAATCGCGCTTCACGTCGCGGGTCGAGAATTACGTACGGTATCGCCCGGGATATCCGGGCGCTCTGCTGGAACTGCTTCGCGGGGCATGGGGATTGTCGCCGGACACGGTAATTGCGGACGTTGGGTCCGGGACAGGGCTGCTGTCGCGGCTGTTTCTGGACAACAGGAACGAAGTTTTCGGGATCGAGCCGAATGCCGCGATGCGCGAGGCCGGTAAGGGGTACCTCGCGGAATTTCAGGGATTCCAATTTCACAGCGTGGCGGGATCGGCTGAAGCTACCGCGCTGCTCGGCGCGAGCGTCGATGCGGTGGTTGCTGGCCAGGCGTTTCATTGGTTTGAGCCGGTGGCGGCGCGCACTGAATTTCAACGCATTTTGCGGGCCGACGGTTGGGTGGCGCTAATCTGGAACGAGCGGGTTACGGAAGCGTCCGCATTTTCGCGGGAGTACGAGCGGTTGCTGCAGAAATTTGGGACGGACTACGGGCGAGTGCGCGAGACGTATCCGACTCGGGACAAGATGACTCGGTTTTTCGGGCACGCGGATTTCCGCGAAGATCGATTGGAAAATGCGCAGGTGATGGATTATGAGGGATTGCGCGGGCGGTTGATGAGTTCGTCGTATGCCCCGGATAAGGGGCACGCTCAACACGAGGCGATGATCGAAGAGCTGGCACGGATTTTTGGCGAACATCACACGGAGGGCCGCGTGAAATTCGAATACGAAACGCGGGTGTACTCTGGGCGGCTCGGCTGATGGCGGGTAACTGATGAAAGTTCTTTACGACATGCTGAAGGAATTCGTCGAGGTGACCGCCGCTCCCGCCGAAGTGTGTTCGCGACTTTCGCTTTCCGGCACTTCGGTGGACGCCATCGATGAGACGCCCGCAGGTCCGGTGCTGGACGCCGAAGTAACCATCAATCGCCCCGATTGCCTGGGGCACTACGGCATCGCACGAGAAATCGCGGCGTTGTACCGGCTGCCGCTGAAGCCGGTTCACCCGAAATTTACGGAGGCCCGCGACACGGCTGCGAGCGTGGCCCGCGTGGACATCGAGTCTCCGGAACTGTGCGGGCGCTACATCGCGCGGGTAGTGCGCGGCGTGAAGGTGCAGCCCTCGCCTGACTGGCTACGGCAACGGCTGGAGGCGCTGGGACAAGCTTCGATCAACAACGTTGTGGATGTGACCAACTACGTGATGTTGGAGTTGGGGAAACCAATTCACGCATTCGATCTGGACCGCCTGGCTGGCCGGCACATCATCGTCCGGCGGGCCAAACCCGGGGAAAAGACGCGCACGCTGGATGGAACGGAGCGGACGCTGACCAAAGAGATGTGCGTGATCGCAGACGAAGCGCATGCGGTAGGGATTGCCGGAGTAATGGGCGGTGAGGAAAGTGAAATTCGTTTCGCCACGCAAAACGTGCTGATCGAATCGGCATGGTTCGATCCGATTTCCATCCGGCGAGCGTCCAAGACGCTGGGATTGCGTACCGAAGCGTCGCAGCGGTTTGAACGCGGCGCGGACCTGGAGATGACCGAACTGGCGTCGCAGCGCGCCGCTGAATTGATTCAGCAATTGGCCGGGGGCGAGGTGCTAGCGGGGGTGGTGGATGTGTTTCCGGGCCGTGAACCGCAGCGCAGCATCGATTTTTCGCGGCACGAGCTCTTGCGCATCATGGGCGCGGACGTGCCGGACCGCGAGATCGAAGAAATATTGGGCGCGCTTGGTTTCCAGCCAACGCGCAGCGACGCGAATCGAGGCAGTGCCGGATCGCTAGCCGCGGTGTGGAGATGCCAGCAACCGTCATGGCGGCAGGACGTGACGCGGGAGATCGATCTGATTGAGGAGGTCTCGCGGATCTACGGTCTGGAGAAATTTCCGGCGCGACTGAGCGGAACGCAGCTTCCCTCGGAGAGATTGCCGCACGCCGCAGCGGAGGATTTGTTGCGCGAGCGATTGATTGCGCTCGGATACCACGAAATCGTCACCATTCCGCTGGTGGATCCCAAGCGAGAGGCGATATTTCGCAGCGAGGGGACAACCCCTGCGCCGGTAGCCAATCCGCTGGCCGAAGATGCTTCGGTGATGCAAACCTCCGGAATCCTGAACATGGTTCACACGCTGGAGTGGAACCTGAACCGCGGCCAGCGCAATTTGCGGTTGTTTGAAACCGGAAAGAAATACGAGCTGCGCGATGGTTCGCCGCACGAAACGCGAATCCTGACGCTAGGCGCCACCGGCCTGGCTCGAGAGAAGAGCATTCATGAAAACGCACGGGAGTTTGAGTTCGCTGACCTGAAAGGCGAGCTCGATAGTGTGGGCGAGCTTGTGGGCGGATGGGTGTGGGCCCATGGTGGACCGGCGTGGCTGGCGCCCGGACGCGCGGCGCAGGTTTCGGCGCGGGATGCGGGCGGGGAAGCCATCGGAGTGGCGGGATCGCTGGCACCGCGAGTGATGGAAACTTTCAAACTGCGGCAAGCGGTATACGTCGCGGAGCTGCGGTTGGAGCCGTTGCTGGAAGCGATCGAGAAAGCACGCGCCGCTTTGCACTACGAACCGATACCGCGGTTCCCTGCGGTAGTCCGCGATTTTTCGCTGGTGCTTTCGGATGTAACCACTTTCGACCAGGTGGTGGAAACGATCCGCGGGCTGCAGATCGCCGAGTTGCAGAGGATCGAAGCGAAGGATCTGTATCGCGGGAAGAATTTGCCGGCAGGCCGGCATTCGCTGCTGGTTCAGGTGACACTGCAAAGCGCGCAGGCGACTTTTACAGATGAGCGACTGACGGATTTTTCATCGCGGATCGTGGCGGCACTCGAAAAGAATCTGGGGGCGACGCTGCGGGCTACGTGACGAGCCACGCCAAATCAAAACAGTCACCAAGGGCTTACGGCTGGCTAGCGCATTAGCCCACCCTTCCCAAAATCAGGAAGAGTGGGGCACCCGGAAAAGATAAAGGCGTCGAACCGTACGTCAGAATCCCACTCCGCCCTTGCGCAGTTGCAGTACACGGCTGACAATGGACCTGCCCAGCAGGAGGCCGAGCCGTGAAAATTGAAATCTTCGATCAGAGTTACAACGTGAACGCCGAATCGGATGAAGCGTACATGAGAGAGCTGGCGGCGTATGTCGACGGCAAGATGCGCGCGGTGGCTGAAGCGACGAAGTTGGTGGACTCGGTGAAGATCGCGGTGCTCGCCGCGCTGAACATGGCGGACGAGCTGTTCGTGGTGCGCCAAGAGCGCGAGGACTGGAAAGGACCGGTGCGCGAGCGCGTGGAAAGGTGCGCGCAGATCGTGGATCGCGTTCTGGATAACCCGGCGGCTTGAACCCGCAGGAAGTGCACTGCGGGCAGCGGCGGCGCTGCAACCGGTACGGTGGGAGTTGGGCAGTACCGGCCGCAGCCGCCAAAGGCAGCCCGACGGGTTAGCCCAATAGGCACAACCATTTCCGAAGAGGAACCATCTGCAGTAGTATTAGTGACAGGTCGGTATCCGCCACGGCGGACGAATCAGTGCCTCAAACAAAATTAATTCGCTGGGTTATCGTATCGGCAGCGCTGCTGTCGCTGCTCGTTCTCACGGTATCTATCAGCGGGGTCGTTCATCACCACACTGGCTGCACCGAATCGACCTGCTCGATCTGTCATCTGAGTCACCAAGCGGTCGATCAAGAACTGTCGGGCCTTCCGGCTACGGATTTCGAGATGGTGGCGATCCAGATCGCGCCTGTCGAATCCGAGTACAGCCCCGGTCCAATCGCGCGCCACATCCCGGCTCGCGCTCCACCCTCCGCGTAATCTTCATCCGTCCTGCGCCCGATCCGGGTGCGTCGATAAATCCCATTTTCCTGAGCGAGAGAGCCCAAATCTCATGCAACAACTATCACGAATTGCAGCGGTGACAGTGGCGGTCCTGTTTTTTGGCGTCGCGGTCTTTGCGCAGGACCCCGCGCAAGGCCCGGCTTCGGGCCCGGTGAAAATAACGCTGGACCAGGCGGTGCAGATGGCCCACGACCACAACCACGCGTTGAAGGCGGCGCGTACCACCATCCAGCAGAATCAGGCCCAGGAGATCACCGCCAATCTCCGCCCGAATCCCACGCTTTCCGGCGATAGCCAGTTCCTGCCGGTTTTTCAACCGGGTAGTTTCACGACCAACTACGTCAATGAGATCACCCAGTTCGATATAGGCATCGGCTACCTGTTCGAGCGCGGTGGAAAGCGCCAACGCCGCCTGGAAGCCGCTCAGGATGCGACCGCGGTGACGCGATCCACGGTGGACGACAATGAGCGAACCCTGGCCTTTTCGGTGGCCACCCAGTTCGTGAACGTGCAGCTCGCGGAATCGACGCTGGATCTGGCGCTGCAAGATGTGAAGAGCTTTCAAAACACGGTAGACATCAGCGCCGCTCGCTACAAGGCGGGCGACATGAGTGAAGGTGACTACCTGAAGATCGAGCTGCAGTTGCTGCAGTTCCAATCGGACGTTGCCACTGCGCGAATGTCGCGAGCGACGTCGCTGGTCAGTCTGCGGGAATTTCTGGGCTACGAGTCGGTGCCGGCGGATTTTGACGTCGCCGGCGACTTGGATTACCAACCGCTGAATCTGCAAGAAGAAGATCTGGCGGCGATGGCGCTCAAGCAGCGCGCGGACCTACGCGCCGCGCAGCAAGGAATCACCGCGGCGCAGAGCCAGATCAAGCTGGCGCAGGCCAACGGCAAGAAAGACGTTACCGCCAGCATCGATTACAGCCACGTATCCGGGTACAGCTCGTTATCGCTATTCGGCAGCATCGACCTTCCGATTTTCGACCGCAACCAGGGCGAAATCGCGCGCACCCGCTACGCGCTGACCCAGGCGCAAGAATTGGAATTAGGGGCAGCGGAAACCGTAGTGGGTGACGTTTACACCGCGTACGAGACGCTGCATGCCAACGACGAAATCATGGTCCTGTATCGCGGCGGCTATCTGGAGGAATCGCAGAAGTCCCGCGACATCAGCGAATACGCGTACAAGCGGGGCGCGGCCAGCCTGCTGGACTTTCTGGACGCGGAACGAAGCTATCGGGCGATCCAATTGGCCTACCGTCAGGCGCTCGCGGCCTACGCGCTGGCCCTCGAACAAATGCGCGAGGCGGTTGGAACAAGGAATCTGCCATGAAAGATTATTTGCGGTTCTTACTCGGCGCGGGCATCGCCGCCGGCTTGTGGGCCGCCGGTTGCGGCGGAGCGGGGGAACAGGCCAGCAAGATGACCTCATTTTCGACGGCGGAAAGCCCGGAGGCCAAAGCCGAGCTGTTCTCGCTGCCGCCCGACCAGATGTCGCACATCCAGGTGGTGACAATCGAGCAGGGACCGCTGCCGCGCACGCTACGGCTGACCGGGGCGGTGGAGTACAACGATTTCAAGACCACGCCAGTGATCTCGCAAGTGGGCGGGGCGGTGAGCAGGGTGGTGGTCGTGCCGGGTGAGAAGGTGGCCGCTGGCCAGGCACTGCTTTACGTTGCCAGCCCAGACTTCTCTCTTCTGCGCTCGGCTTATATCAAAGCGCGCGACGCATTTCAGCTGGCAGACAAGTTCTATATCCGCGCGAAAGACCTCTACGAGCACCATGCCATTGCCGAAGCGGACCTGGAGCAAGCGGAATCGACCCGAGCGCAAGCGCAGGCGGACCTGGATTCGAGCACCGACGCCATCCGCGTCCTGGGGATCGCTGATCCGGAAAAGATTGTTACCAAGCCGGCGACGCCGGAGGTCCCACTGTACTCGCCGGTAGCGGGCGAGGTGGTGGACCGGCAGTGTTCGCCGGGGCAATTGCTGGCAGCGGGCGCTACCCAGTGTTTCACGCTGTCGGATATGAGTTCGGTATGGATTCTGGTGAACATCTACCAGAACGACGTGCCGTATGTGCACGCCGGGGACGCGGTCACGGTCACCAACGAATCGTATCCGGACGTTATTGTGCGCGGCAAGATCGCGTACATTTCTCCGGCGCTGGATCCCAACACGCGAACGCTGCAGGCGCGGATTGAAGCACCGAATCCCGGCGAGCGGCTGAAAAAGGAGATGTACGTGACCGCGGAAGTCCGAGCGGGGACGATCCCTAACGCGCTGCAGGTACCCGATTCCTCGGTGCTGCGGGACGAACAAAACATGCCTTACGTATACGTACAGACCGGCAACAGCCAGTTTGCCCGGCGCGACGTGACGCTCGGCGAGAGCAAAGACGGAAAAACGCAAATCGTCACCGGGCTGCGAGCGAACGACCACGTGGTGGGCGACGGCAGCCTTTTTCTGCAATTCCAAAATTCGCTGCAGCGCTGAGGGGAACCGGGCCTTAGATGATTCATCACATCGTTCAATTCGCGCTCCGACAGCGCTTCCTGGTGCTGATTGTGGCCGTGCTGGTGGTGGTTGGCGGCGCGATCTCGTTTCAGCGGATGCCGGTGGACGCTTACCCGGACCTTTCGCCGCCGCTGGTGGAGGTGATCACCCAGTGGTCCGGGCACGCGGCTGAAGAAATCGAGAGGCTGGTTACCCTGCCGATCGAGCTGCAGATGAACGGCGTGCCGCACATGGTGTACATGCGGTCGATCTCGCTGTACGGCTTGTCCGACGTCATCATGACGTTTCAGGACAACACCGACGACTATTTCGCGCGACAAGTGGTGTTTGAACGGCTCTCGGACGCCACCCTGCCACCGAACGTGACCGGCAGCCTGGCGCCGCTGTCGAGCCCGTCAAACCTGGTCTACCGCTACGTGATCGAAAGCCCGGACCGCACCCCGCAAGAGCTGAAGACGTATGAGGACTGGGTGATTGAGCGGGCCTACAAGTCGGTGCCGGGCGTGGCGGACGATTCAGGCTTCGGCGGCACGGTGATGCAATACCAGGTGCTGCTCGATCCGGCCAAGATTTACAGCTACCACGTTCCTCTGCCGCAAGTGCTGACTGCTTTGGCCGCCAACAACGCCAACGCCGGCGGCGGCTTTTACTCGCAGGGCTCGCAATTTTTCTACGTGCGCGGGCTTGGACTGGTGACCAAGACCGAAGACATCGGCAACATCGTGGTGGGGAACAACAACAGCGTGCCGGTACGCATCCGCGACATCGGTGAAGTGACCATCGGCAACGCACCCCGGCTCGGAGAGTTCGGCTTTCAAAACGATGATGACAGGGTCGAAGGCGTGATCCTGATGCTCACCGGCGAGCAGACCCAGAACGTCCTTAAGGGAGTGGAAGCGAAGACCATCGAGATCAACCGGGACCTGCTGCCGCATGACGTGAAAGTGCGGCCCTACTATGACCGCAGCGACCTGGTGCAGGTGACCATCGACACAGTGGAAGACAACATGCTGCTGGGGATGGGCTTGGTGTTGATCGTCCTGATCTTCTTCTTGGTGAGCGTGCGCGCGGCGATCATCGTCGCTTTCACCATCCCACTGAGCCTGCTGTTTTCTTTCATTTTCCTGCACGGGCGAGGCATACCGGCGAACCTGCTTTCCATCGGGGCTATCGATTTTGGAATCATCATCGACGGCACGGTGGTGATGATGGAAAACATCTACCGCGAGCTGGCCATACGCCACGGGCAGGAGTACAAACTTCACGACGTGATCATCGCGGCGGCGCACGACGTGGACCGCCCCATTTTTTATTCCATCGCGGTGATTCTCGCGGGGTACATCCCGATCTACGCGCTCACCGGCCCGTCGGGCAAGCTGTTCCACCCGATGGCGGAAACAATGTCGTGGGCGCTGCTGGGCTCGCTGATTTTCACCCTTACTTTGGTTCCAGTGCTGGCTTCGTATTGGTTCACACACGGGGTGAAAGAAAAGGCAAACCGCGCGTACGAATGGCTGAAGGATGAGTACGCTTCAGAACTGCGGTGGTGCCTGGACCGCCCGAATCTTACGATGATTCTGGCCACGATCATTTTCCTCGCTTCGCTTCTGCTGGTTCCCTTTATCGGCGGCGAGTTTATGCCGCACCTGGACGAAGGGGCGATGTGGGTCCGCGCCACAATGCCGTACACCATCTCGTTTGAAGAGGCGGCGAAATTCGCGCCGCAGATTCGCAAGATCCTGATGGATTACCCGATGGTCACCGAAGTGGGCTCAGAGCTGGCCCGCCCCGACGACGGGACCGACCCGACCGGGTTCTTCAATTGCGAGTTCTACGTGGGGCTGAAACCCTATAAGGATGGGACGTGGAAGAAGGGATCGATCCACAACAAAGCCGAGCTGACCAAGGAGATTCAGAAAAGGGTGGAATCGTATCCCGGGGTGATTTTCAACTTCACCCAGCCGGCCGAAGACGCGGTGGATGAGGCGCTCACCGGCTTGAAGAGCGCGCTGGCGGTAAAAATCTTCGGACCGGACCTGCAAGTACTCGAAGACAAAGCGGTGGAGATCAAGCGGGTGCTGCAGCAGGTGCCAGGCTTCACGGAACTCACGGTGGTGCGCGAGCTGGGGCAACCCAGTGTGCAGATTGACGTGGACCGCGAAAAAATCGCGCGCTACGGCATCAATGTGTCCGACGTGGAGGGCGTGATCCAAGCCGCGGTGGGCGGCCAGGCGGCCACGCAAGTAATCCAGGGCGAGCAGTTGTTTGACCTGGTGGTGCGCATGAAGCCCGAATACCGGTCGAGCGAGCACGCCATCGGCAATTTGCTGGTGCCGACTCCTTCCGGGCAGCAGGTTCCGATCTCCGAGCTGGCTACCATTCATCAGGGCAACGGCGCGTCGTTCATTTATCGCGAAAATAATTCGCGGTACATCGGCGTGCAATTCAGCATCGAGGGGCGTGATCTGGCCCGCGCCGTGAATGAAGCGCAGAAGGCGGTGCAGTCGTCGGTCAGCCTACCGCAGGGCTATCGGCTGGATTGGGGCGGCGAATACAGCGAATACGTCGCCGCTCGACAGCAGTTCGCGCTTATCGGGCCGCTCGCTGTGCTGCTGATCTTTATGATCCTGTTCGCGCTGTACGGCAATTTCAAGTTCCCGATCACCGTGCTGATTGGCGTGGTAATGACCGAGCCGGTCGGGGCGTTGCTGGCGCTCAAGCTCACGCATACTACGTTCAGTGTTTCGTCGGTGCTCGGTTTGCTAGTGCTGATGGGAGTATCGGCGGAGACCGCGATCATCGACGTTTCTTACATCAATAAACTGCGTCTCGAGGGGTATGGCATCCGCGAAGCCACGTTGGATGGGTCGCTTATCCGCCTGCGGCCCATCATGATGACGGCGCTGGTCGCTTGCCTGGGTCTGCTGCCCGCGGCGCTTTCCACCGGGGTGGGATCGGATTCGCAGAAGCCGTTTGCGATCGTGATTGTGGCGGGTCTTATCTCGAGGCTATTCCTGGGCCGGATCGTGAGTCCGGTGCTCTACCAGATGGTGGCGCGCGAGGGCGACGTGCTCAAGGTGTAGTGTTTGCGCGTGAGCTGGTTCAGATAGTAGCCGTGGATTATCCGCCGCCGAGCGGCGGGAGAACGGAAGACGATCCCAGAAGGAAAATCACTCCTACCACTACGCTATATCCTGCGGTCACCAGGGTAATGGCGCGCGCGATTGCTGGCCGGCGACTTCCTGCCCGTGAAAGACCCGCCATCGATGCGCACATCACCGTATTCATTGCGATCAGACCTACCAGAAACATCGCCAAGCCCAGAAATCCCCTTCCGGTTCCGCCTAGATTTGCCGCCAGCAGGAATAGCAACAACTGGCTGGGGGTTTCCGCGCCCAGGCCGTGGATGATGCCGACGATGAAAGCAGGTGTGTTGGAGTGCGCCCAATCCATTGGTTCGGGCTCTGGCAGGGGCTGGGAGTGAAACATTTGGCGCAGGCGCCAGACGGACCATCGCGCCGCGTTGGCGAGCAGCAGAAATCGTGAGGAAGGAACCCAATGCTGGTGGTGGCGGGTACGAAAAAGAGTGGCCAGGACGTAGACGCCTAGAATCAGCAGGGTAAGACCCACGAGGCGCTCGGTCCAGCGGTCGATTCCCGCGGGCAGAGACTTCTGAAAGAAAATGACCGCGGCGGCCAGCACGCTGACCGTGGCGGCGTGACCTAGCACGTAGAACATACCCAGGCGCATGGCGCGACGCGGGGACTCCTCCAGCCGGGAAAGATCGGAAATCGCGGCGATGTGGTCGTAGTCGATCCCGTGGCGCAACCCCATGACCAAGGCTGCGGTTAGCGCCAATCCCAGATCGACAGAGTGGCCGGGGGTCATGCGAGCATGGTCGCACTTAGGGGATGCGGAAACAAGGGC
>Ga0182018_10001641_pt1 | contig 24845 bp, 22 predicted proteins | sample 812P2MmetaG_FD_120490 | JGI IMG/M metagenome (GOLD analysis project Ga0182018, IMG submission 120490) | Permafrost microbial communities from Stordalen Mire, Sweden - 812P2M metaG | ecosystem: Environmental > Terrestrial > Soil > Wetlands > Permafrost | place: Sweden: Stordalen | collected...
GCAGGCGGCGGGTGGGGCAAGTCTCGGCCGGCCGTATCGTCCCGTGACGATCCCCCCGCCCTCCCGGCCGAACGCGGGACCCGGCCCGCCGCCGAGCACCGACCCGACGCGCGGCGGGCGATCCCCCCTATCCCACCGCGCAGAACCCCTCGTAGTCGATGTAGCTCGTGATCGTAGGCTTCGGCCCGCACACGGGGCAGTCGGGCGAACGCCTCAGCCTCAGCTCGCGGAACTTCATGTTGAGGCTGTCGTACGTCAAGAGCCGCCCGGCCAGCGTCAAGCCCTTGCCCAGGACGATCTTGATCGCCTCGGTCGCCTGGATGGTCCCAATGATCCCGCACAGAATCCCGAGCACCCCGGCTTCCTGGCAGCTCGGCGCCAGGTGCGGCGGCGGCGGCTCCGGGTACAGGCACCGGTAGCAAGGCCCGGTCGGGACGCCGAGCCTCTTTGCCGCCTTCTCCGGCATGAACGTCGTCGCCTGCCCGTCGAAGCGGAAGATGCTCCCGTGCACTACCGGCTTGCCCATGAAGACGCTCGCATCGTTCACCAGGTAACGCGTGGGGAAATTGTCCGTCCCGTCGACGATCACCTCGTAGTCCGCGAACAATCGCTCCACGTTGGCGCTCGTCAGCCGCTCCTTGTGCGGCACCACCTTCACGTCCGGGTTCAGCTCCGCGACCGCCTTCGCCGCGCTCTCCACCTTCGGCGTTCCGACCCGGCTCGTCGCGTGCACGATCTGCCGCTGCAGATTCGACGCATCCACCACGTCCGCGTCCACGATGCCGAGGGTCCCGACGCCGGCCGCCGCGAGGTACATGATGGCCGGCGAGCCGAGACCGCCCGCCCCGAGCAGGAGCATCTTGCTCTTCAAGAGCTTCGCCTGCCCGGCCTCGCCCACCTCGGGCAGCAGGATGTGCCGCGAATAGCGCTCCCGCTGCGCGTCGGTGAGCTCGGGCGGCGTCTCGACCGCGTAGCCCAGGTCCTTCCATCGCACGAAACCGGGATTCGCCGTTTCGACGTTCGTGTATCCGAGCTCCTGGAGCGTGGCGGCCGCCAGGGCCGAGCGGGTGCCGCCCGCGCAGTAAGCCACGATGGGGGCGTTCTTGTCCGGCAGCTTCTGCTCGGCCTGGATCTCCAGAAAGCCACGGGGGATCGAGACGGCGCCGGGGATGTACCCGCCGCGCCACTCGTCCTTCTCGCGCACGTCGACGACGGTCAGCTTCTCGTGGGCCGCCAGACGGCGCTTGAGCTCTTCTAAGCTGATCTGCTTGGTGCGCTTGCGAACGTCCGCGATGAGGTCTGTGTAGGTAGGGGGCATGGTCGGTCTTCGGGGTTGGATGCCGGGTTGGATGCCGGGTTGGATGCCGGAGGAAGGTTCTCCCTCGCGCCATCGCCGTCAAGTCGATGATTTCCGCACCATCGACGCCAGCGCGACCGCATGGGGCGGCCGGGCCGCGTCCGGCCCGGTGCACGAGGCGGCGATACGGCGCCATCGACCGGCCTCGTCGTCGTTGCCGAGGGTCTCGCACGCGCGTTCCAGGACCCGGCCGAAGGCAAAGACGTCGTCCCGGGGGTCGCTCGCTCGTCCCGCCAGCCGCTCGGGTGAGACGTAGCCAAGGCTACCCGGGGGGCTCGGTTCCCCCGCGCGCCTCGCCCCGCCGAAGTCGCTCAGCAGCGGCGTACGCCGATCGCGGAGAAGCACGTTCGCAGGTTTGACATCGTTGTGGATCCATCCCGCCGCGTGGACCCGCGCGAGGGCATCCACGAGCGGCATCGCCCATCCCTCGACGTCTGCGCGGGCACGCTCGTCTCCGGAGCGAAAGAGGTCCTGCAAGGCGCCGAGTCGGGCCCACTCCATGACCAGCCAGCCATGCTCGGGGTCGACGTCGAACATGCGAACGACCCCCGCGCCGGCGAGGGCGACGGCCGCGCGCGCCTCGTGCAAGAGCTGCGCGCGATCGCGATCGACACGATGGTAGACCTTGAGCGCCACGTGACGCCCGAGGTCGGGATCCTCGGCCTCGTACACGGTCCCTGCGCCTCCCCGGCCGATCTCCCGGAGCAGACGGAAAGGGGCTTCGGGCCGGCTGGTAACCATCGTGGTCGTCGCGTCCATTTTGCGCGGCGGCGCTTGCCCGAGCGCCGCTCGCCACCTCGCGTGCCGCTCGCGGGCGCCCGGCCAGTCGATGTCTCGCAGCAGCGCGCGCTCCGCGAGGACGATGGCCGATGCGAGATCCCCCCCGCTTGCCAGCACGTCGGCCCGAACCATGAACGCCGCGCACGAATCGGCCCGGGCCAGCACCCGCAGGGCGGAGGCCGCCTCGCCTCGATCCACGAGCGCGGTGGCCACCGCGACGAGGAGCGGCTCGGGGAGGGGGTCTCGGGATTCGCGCGCGAGGAGAAGGTCGATCGCGCGTCCCTCGTTCGGCGTCACGCGAAGGTCGGCGAAGATCCCGAGGGCCTCCTCCACGGTGAGTCCACCGGGAACGCCAGCTTGCAGGAGCCGCTCGAGGAGCTCGGAGGCGGCCATCAAGCCTCGACGACGACGTGGGGCGCGCCGCCCCGCTCGCTCGCGATCGCGTCCCCGACGAGAAGACTCACGCGGGGCACGAGGCGGATGCTTCCCGCGTGGGCAGGTGGGTCGTCGTCGGTGACGAGCTCCACCCACGAATCCGGTCCGCGCTCGAGGCGCCATTTTCCCATCCCGAGCTGCGCCGCACCGAGCGGCGCGACGTGGCGCATCCCTCCCACCACGACCGCGACGGCCCCCGGCAGGTCGTCGGTGCGTCGCACGGACAGCGGCACCTCGCCCCCGAGATCCAGATCCAGGCCGTAGCCGATGCTCACCTCTCCCGCGAGCCTGAGCCCGCGCAGGAAAGTCCCGTTGCGGCTCCCGAGATCGCGAACGAACACCTCCTGACCTCTGCGCAGGAGCGCGACGTGCTTGCGGCTGAGCGCGACCGAAGCGACGGCGATGGCGCCGGTCGGCTCGCCGGAGCCTTCGGGTGCGCGCCCGATGACCACCTCATCGCCGAGCACGACGGCGAACGACCTGCCTGCCAGCTGAAGGCGCACGGCGTTCGATGCCGGACGCCGCGCCTCGAGGGCACGGGCGCGCTCGCGCAGGAGGTCGTCGCCGGAGGCCCTCGCCACGAGCACCGCGTCGCGCCTTTGTCCACTCGCCACGAGCGAGGTGAACGTGTCCTGCGCCTCCCGGCGGGTCCGGTCGTTGCGCTCCTGGGACTGCTGCTCGTCGAGCAGGGCGTCGAGTCGGTCGACGCTTCCGGCCTGCGCAAGAGCTCGCGCCTGACTCTCGCGGTCCTCGACGAGCGCGTAGCCCTCCGCGGCGAGCTCGTGCTCGCCGAGCTCTTCGAGTTCCCGCGCGGCGACGCTCACCTCTCGGCGGAGCAGCTCGGTCATGGGGGCGCGCGCCGAACGCTCGACCACGAGAAGCGCTCGCTGTCTACGTGCATGTGCGTGTGTGGAGACCGAGTCCGGTCGCCAACGTCCGAGGAGGCGCGCCATCTGTCTTTAGGGTTCCCCCATGTCACAGAAAGCTCAAGCCCGAACCCAGGCTGCGATAAGCTCGGGTGCGCGCATGTCCAACAACAACCGGCTGGGCGAGCTCCTCGTCCGCGAGAAGCTCATCTCCCTCACGCAGCTCCGGCATGCGCAGGAAGAGCAACAGAAGTCCGGGCAAAATCTCGGCTACACCCTCGCCAAGCTCGGTTACGTCCGGGACGACGAGATCACGAGCTTCCTCAGCCAGCAGTACCGCGTCCCGACGGTCAACCTCGACGAGTACGAGGTCGACGCCGAGATCCTCAAGCTCGTGCCGAAGGAGCCGTGCGAGCGGCACAAGGTGGTCCCCATCTCGCGGACGGGCAACGCGCTCATCGTCGCGATGGCCGATCCGACGAACCTGAACGCGATCGACGACCTCAAGTTTCTCACCGGCTACAACATTGAGCCCGTCATCGCGAGCGAGAGCGCCATCCAGGCCGCGATCGAGAAGTACTACCACCAGGGCCCTTCCTACGACGAGGTCATGGCCGGCTTCGAAGAGGCCGACATCGATTTCACGGGCGACGAGGAGGACATCAACCTCCTCGAGCTCGAGAAGGCCAGCGAGGACGCGCCGGTCGTTCGCCTCGTGAACATGATGCTCCTCAACGCCATCAAGAAGGGCGCGAGCGACATCCACATCGAGCCGTACGAGAAGAAGCTCCGCGTGCGCTACCGCATCGACGGCGTGCTCGCCGAGGAGATGACGCCGCCGCTCAAGCTGAAGAACGCGATTACGAGCCGCATCAAGATCATGGCGTCGCTCGACATCGCCGAGCGGCGACTCCCGCAGGACGGGCGCATCAAGCTCAAGCTCGGCAAGGGGCGGGAGATGGACTTCCGCGTCTCGGTCTTGCCGACGATCTGGGGCGAGAAGGTGGTCATGCGGCTGCTCGACAAGGGCAACCTGCAGCTCGACATGACCAAGCTCGGCTTCGATCAGCTGCCGCTCGACGACTTCAACTGGGCGATCCACCAACCGTGGGGGATGGTGCTCGTCACCGGGCCGACCGGCTCGGGCAAAACGACGACGCTCTACTCGGCGCTGTCGGAGCTCAACAAGGCGGCGCACAACATCAGCACCGCGGAGGATCCGGTCGAATACAACCTGCACGGCATCAACCAGGTGCAGATGCACGACGAGATCGGGCTGAACTTCGCGATGGCCCTGCGCGCGTTTCTCCGGCAGGACCCGGACATCATCATGGTCGGCGAGATCCGCGACTTCGAGACGGCGGAAATCGCGGTCAAGGCGGCGCTCACGGGGCACATGGTGCTCTCGACCTTGCACACCAACGACGCGCCGGCGACGATTTCGCGCCTCCTCAACATGGGCGTCGAGCCGTTTCTCATCACGGCCAGCGTCAACCTCGTCCTCGCCCAGCGCCTCGCCCGGAAGATCTGCGTCGACTGTCGCCAGCCCGCGAAATACGAGGTCAAGGTCCTCGAGGACTGCGGCTTCTCGGCCGACCAGCTGGCCAACGCCAAGCTCGTCAAGGGCGCCGGGTGCCGGACGTGCAACGGCAGCGGGTACAAGGGTCGCGTCGCCCTCTACGAGGTGATGCGCTTCAACGACAACCTCAAAGAGATGGTGCTCCAGGGCGCGTCGACGGCGGAGCTGAAGCTCGGTGCCATCAAGAACGGCATGACCAGCTTGCGAGCGAGCGGCATCAAGAAGGTCATCGACGGCGTGACGACCCCCGAAGAGGTCATGCGCGTCACGATGGCGGATTGACCGACGGAGAGGAAATCGCCGCATACATGACGCAGCCCACCGAGCAGCTCAAGGTCACGCTGCACCAGCTTCTCAAGACGATGATCGAGAAGGGTGCGAGCGACATGCACATCACGACCGGGACGTCGCCGCTCCTGCGGATCGACGGGTCGATCGTGCCGCTCAAGCTGCCCCCGCTCGGGCCCGTGGAGACCAAGCAGCTTTGCTTCTCGGTGCTGAGCGAGGAGCAGCGCGCGGAGTTCGAGAAGAACAACGAGCTCGACCTGTCGTTCGGGATCAAGGGGCTGTCGCGTTTCCGCGCGAACATCTACACGCAACGCGGCGCGGTGGCGGGGGCGTTTCGTACCATCCCGTTCAAGATCCTGTCGTTCGACGAGCTCGGGCTGCCGAAGGTCATCGCGGATCTGGCCGAGAAGCCGAGCGGCCTGGTCCTGGTCACGGGGCCCACCGGTTCGGGAAAGTCGACGACGCTCGCGGCGATCATCGACAAGATCAACACCGAGCAGCGGCTCCACATCATCACCATCGAAGACCCGATCGAGTATTTGCACCCGCACAAGCTGTCGGTCGTCAATCAGCGGGAGGTGGGGACGGATACGGCGGGGTTCAAGCACGCGCTCAAGTACGTCCTCAGGCAAGACCCGGACGTCGTCCTCGTCGGCGAGATGCGCGACCTCGAGACCATCGAGGCGGCGCTCACCATCAGCGAGACGGGGCACCTCGTCTTCGCGACGCTCCACACGAACAGCGCCGTGTCGACGATCAACCGCATCATCGACGTCTTCCCGTCGCACCAGCAGCCGCAGGTCCGCGCGAAGCTGTCGTTCGTGCTCCAGGGCGTCGTCTCGCAGCAGCTCCTCGCGCGGCACGGCGCTCCAGGACGCGTGCTGGCGCTCGAGGTGCTCATCCCCAATCCGGCGATCCGAAACCTCATCCGCGAGGACAAGGTCCACCAGATTTACTCGCAGATGCAGGTCGGCCAGGAGAAGTACTCGATGCAGACGCTGAACCAGAGCCTCTTCTCGCTCTACCAGCGGCGGTTCATTTCCCAGGAGGAGGCGATGAACCGGTCGATCGAGCCCGATGAGCTCCGGATGATGATGGAGGGGCGTACGACGCAGCAAGCGGGAGGACCGCAGGCGAGACGGTGAGGCGTCTCGCATGTAGTGCGGAGCCCTCCGTCCTCATTGCAGTGGCACGACGCAGCGCGCGTCAGTGCACGGCACGCTGCCGCAGCAGTCTGCGGCGGTAGTGCAGATTTGGCCGTAGAGAGCGCACCCGACACCGCTGCCCCCATCTCCCGCGCTCGTGCCCCCACCACTGGAGCTGCTCGAGCCACCGTCGGCCGGAGGAGTCGCGCCCTCGCAGGGGCCGCACGAGCCATCCGAGGCCCCTGGCGCCACGAGGCACGATGATCCGGGGCAGCAATCGGCGCTCACCGTGCACCCACCGCACGCAGCCACACACTGCGTCGCGCTGCATACGAACCGAGGAGCCGCACCGGCGACCGGGTTCGGTACGCACGGCGCGCCACTGCAGCAATCGGCGCTCGACGCGCAGGCTCCGCCCGCAGCCACGCACTGCGCCGGGGAGCATCTCGGTACACCCAGGCTGTCCTGATGGCACGTGTCCTCCGTCTCGCAGTTGCCTGCGCAGCAGTCGCACGACGAGTTGCACGACATCGTCTTTAGCTTGCACACGTCGCCGTTCGGCTTGCAGCCCATCGGGTTTCTGCACACTCCGATGGTCGCCGGGGCGCTGATGACGCACGTCACCGGCATTCCGGATGCCCCCGGCAAGCCGGCAGACCCGCAGCAGTCGCCGTCTTGCGCGCACAGGTCCCCGACGACGTGGCACCCGCTGGCCGGCTGGCAGATGAGCACGCCCGTCGGCCCGTACGGAGCGCATGCCCGGCTGCAGCATCCGCCGCCGCACGACGGCAGGCCGCCGTCCACGTACACGACGCCGCCGTCGGCCCCGGTTCCCCCACAGAGCACTCCGTCCACCATCCCGCAGTTGGCGGGCCCGCCGGGTGGCGAGGTCGCGCAGGTTCCGAGAGCCTGGTTGGCGGTCTTGGTGCATTGGCCGTTGCAGCAATCGGTTCCCGCGGCGCACGAGTCGCCGCCCTGCCCACAGAAGGACGACGGTTGGCACGTGCCGTTGCTCGCGCAACTGCCCGAGCAGCAATGGGCCGAGGTCGTGCAATCGTTGCCGACGGTCGAGCAGGTCGCGTTCAGCGGGGTGCAGCGGCCGTTGCCGCAGGCCTGGCTGCAGCACTCGCCCCCCGACGTGCACGATTCGTTGTCCGAAGTGCAGGCGGGATAGGCGCAGACCCCGTTCAGGCAGTCCCCGCTGCAACAATCGCCTGCGGTCGTGCATCCCGCACCGAGCTTCAGACAGTTTCCACTTCCGCCGAAGAGACCGCCCTCCAAGGCGGCATTGCCCGCGGGGCCGGTCGTGCCCTTGGACCCGCCTCCGTCGCCCGTGTCGAGGCCGAGGCCATTTCCGCTACCATCCGCGCCGGTCGTCGAATCCGTCCCTGCGTCGCTCGAGAGGTTCGCGCCGCCACCACCGCATCCCGCCAGGCCTGCGACAAGGACGAGCACCACGACCGGCACCGGGATGTTGGCCACGACTACGCTCTGGCGGATCGGCATCGAGTGAGTTCCTCCGACGAAGCGCCCGAGCAAGTGCCGTTCCAGCGCTCGCGTCGAGCGTTTCGCGGCAAACCCGCCGCCCCGGGACGGCCTCGGAATGGACACTCTCCTTGCCAGATCGCACCCGCACGTGGTCGGGTGGGCGACCAGGGGTCGTGCGCCTCGGCGACGGTACCGTGGGATACTGAGAGCGATGGAGGTCCCTCGGCCCGGAAGTACGGTGCGCCTGACGCGCGGCGCCTGCATCGCGGGGAAGTACCGCCTCCTCTGCAGGCTTGGCGCGGGGGGCATGGGCCAGGTGTGGCGGGCGCGCAACGACGCGACGGGCGCCGATGTGGCGTTGAAGGTGCTCCACCAAGCGCACGACGCGTCGCTCGACGCGCGCTTTCGAAACGAGGCCAAGCTCGGAGCGATGCTGTCCCATCGGAGCATCGTGCGCATCTTCGACCTCGTCGAGGAGGCGGATGGCTCGCTGGTCCTCGTCATGGAGCTTTTGCGCGGGGAGTCGCTCGCGCAATACCTTGAGCGCTGCGGGCCCCGTTCGACCAGGGAGGCGGTAGCCATCGCTCTACCTGTACTCTCCGCGCTCGCCCACGCGCACGAGTCCGGAGTCGTGCACCGCGACGTCACGCCCGGGAACATCTTTCTCGCGGTCGATCCGGACGGGCAGGTCATCCCGAAGCTCGTCGACTTTGGCATCGCCAAGCTGCCGGTTGCCGGCTCCCTCACTCTCGACGGTCGCGTCCTGGGATCGCCGCGGTACATGGCCCCCGAGCAGATCCGGGCAGCGTCCGACATCGACGGGCGCAGCGATCTCTTCAGCGTCGCGGTCACGATCTACGAGACGATTGCGGGCGCGTCTCCGTTCGAGGCCACTACTCCCGCGGCGTCGCTCGCGGCGGTGCTCGAGTCGGTCGTCGACCCGGATCCGCGCATCGAGCCGCGCGTGTGGATCGAGGTGCAGCGTGCCCTCGGGAAGCGCCCTTACGAGCGGCATCGAGATGCGACGGAGATGGCAAGCGCGCTGCGCGACGCCGTCGGCGACTCCGACGTAGCCCTCGCGTCGCTGCTGCGTCGCGATCCGTGGGAGCGGGACGCGCTCGATGACGCAGGCGAGCAGGACTCGCCCCGCCGCGGCTCGGGTGCCGACGCACATCTGGTCGAAGGAGCCCGGAGGCGGTCGCTGGCACCGCGCTCGATAGGCCTCGCGGTCGCGGTGGGAGTGGGTGGACTTCTCGTTCTCGCAAGTGTCTTCAGATCCGCCGGGGGCACGGGCGGAGCTGCGCCGCCTGCATCCGCCCATGCTCAGAGTGAGGTGCTTCCCATACCGGCGCCGTCGGTTGTGGGGCCATCCGTCGAGGCGACGAGCGCGTCGGATTCGCCCATGGGCTCGGCCTCGTCGGGCGGGGAAGAAGGCCGTGGCCGCCGGTCGCGTCTTCCCGCCGTGCCTTTGCCGCCGATGCATCCCAGGCCCGTGGCGACGACGCCCGGCTTCTGACGAGCGAGTACGCCTACGAGCCCTCTTGGGCCTTCGAGTCGTCCAGCGCCGCGCCGTAGAGCCCGCGTTTCTTGAGCAGGTCGCGCAAGTGATGGCGCGCGAGGTCGGCTTCCCTGGACGCCAGCGAGAGGTTGCCAGCACAGCGCTTCATGAGCAGAGCGAGGTACGCCGACTCGAACCGCGCGATCGCCCTCTCCTTGGACGTCGCGAAGGTGCCGGACAGATCGAGGGCACTGCGTTCTTCGCGCGTGCCACGAAATCCGAAGCCCTCTCCGGCCACGTCGGCCCGTCGGATCGACTTGCTCGTCGAGAGCGCGGCAGCCCGAGCCAGCACGTTGCGAAGCTCGCGGACGTTGCCGGGCCAGGGCTGCGTCTGCAGGTGAGCGAGCGCCGCCGGCTCGACCTCGAGCGGCACTTCGCCCTCTTCCGCTAGTGCCGAGAGTAGCTTCTGACACAGGGCCGGTATGTCCTCCGGTCGGTCTCGAAGCGGTACGAGCATGATGCGAAGCTGCGCGAGGCGGAAGAAGAGGTCCTCGCGGAAGCGCCCGGCGTCGATCTCGTGTCGTAAATCGCGGTGCGTCGCCGCGATGACACGCACGTCCACGGGCACCGGTTCGTGACCGCCTACACGTGTCACCTCCCTTTGCTCGAGGACACGCAGAAACTTCGCCTGGCTACCGGGGGGCAGCTCGCCGATCTCGTCGAGAAAGACCGTCCCGCCGTTGGCCGCCTCGAAGAGCCCGATCGCTCGGCGCTCGGCGCCCGTGAACGCTCCCTTCTCGTGGCCGAACAGGAGGGACTCGGCAAGAGTCTCCGGCAGGGCAGCGGCGTCGATGACGACGAACGGCTTGTCGGCGCGGCGAGACCTTGCGTGAACGGCGCGGGCGACTTCCTCCTTTCCCGAGCCGGTCTCTCCGTGAATGAGTAGCGTCAGGTTCTTGGGCGCGACCCGCTCGAGCGTAACGAAGAGCTCGCGCATCGCCGGTGACCGGCCGACCAGGTTGCCGAACGACTCCGCGCTGCCCAAAGCGGCCGGGGTTGCTCCCTCGTCCAGGTCGAGCCTAAGGAGCGTGCTGCCCAGCATGATTTCGCCGCCGGGCGCGAGCTCGACGTCGGAGACGCGGTGCGCTCCCATCCACGTGCCGTTGGTGCTCCCCGCGTCGCGCACGTGGACGCGGTCGCCGACTCGGCGAAGCTCGAGATGAACCCCGCTGACGCGTGGGTCGCTCACGACTAGGTCGTTGGTGGGGTGGCGGCCCACGGTGGCGAGAGCGCCGGTCATCGCCAGCGCACGCCCGGCCCCGGGGCCCGATACGGCAGTCAGTCGTGGGGTCGCGCCGATCGTGTGCGCTTGCGCGCTTGCGTTTGCCTCGGTCTCTCCGCGGTCACTGGGCGTGGGCATTGCCGTCGCATCGTACGCGGACGTGGATGGCGAAGGGAGCTCTCGGGACCCGGGTCAGGGGCATGCGGCGCCGACGCTTTTGCAAACGACGCCGTTCTTGGTCGCGCAGCAGAGCTGCGTTTGGGTGCATTGCGTTGCGCAGGCATCGCAGGCACCGTCGCAGCTGCCCTTGCAGGGGACCGTGCCGCCGTTGGTTGCCGGGCAATCAACCCCCGGTGAAGTGTCTGCCGTCGCATCCGAAGCGTCGTACGCTGCGCCGGCCTCGGCGAACGTCAAGGTGGGTACCGCTTCGCATCCCGACAGGGCCAGTGCGAGCGCGGGACCGACGAAGACGGTCACGATCCGTCTTTTCATCGGAATACCCCCGCCAACGCCACCCCACCTCCGTCGGGTGCGAGCAACGGCACGACGCGCGTGCCCTTCCAGTTGAGAACGAGAACGGCCCCGACTCCCGTGGCAGCGATACCGGCGATCCCGAACGCGGCGCCTACCGGGCCTTCGAGGAGGGCGCGGTTTCGCGTCGAGTCGAGCCCGGGCGCGTTCGCCTCAGGCGGACAGAGCCCCCCGGGACAGGCCCGGTCGAGCGTGGAGATGTCGTCGTGCCGGGCCAAAAGGAGGACGGCGGACGTGACCAGAAGGGCGCCCCCGGTGGCGATGGCAATCCACCCCGCGGTTCTTGCGGAGCCATCCGGCGGGGTTTCCGGGGCAAGCCGGGTGAGCGAAACTGGCAGGGTTGCCTGCGCTCCCTCGGACAGCACGACCTCGCTGCGGAACGGCGCGACACCGGTCGCGGTAACGACCACGACGTGACTCCCCGGCTGGAGGGGGACCGGGTCTGCGTTGGCGAGCTGCGACACGGGCGCGCCGTCGACGCGTACCTGCATGTCTGCGGGCGGGGGCGACGGCAGCACGAGCGTGAGACGCGCGATATGTTTCGCCAGATCCCGGAGCCGATCGACGGCCGCGGTCACGACGTCGGCGCTCTCGAGATCGCTCCGCCCGAGTACCGTCGCCTGCTTGTACGCGGCGAATGCGGGTAGCGGCTGTCCCAGTCCCTCGTAGCAGGCCCCTATGCGGTATTCGATCGACGCGGTGTCGCGCACGTCGCGCACTCGCACGAACTTCTGTAGGGCCTCCGAGAACCGTTGCGCATCTTCGTCACGCAGGGCGTCTGCGAAGAGGGCCCGCGCGGGGGCGAGTGGGTCGGCGGCGGGGGGACCGCTTGCCGTCTGCGCCCAGGCTCCCGACCCCCCATTCACGAGAGCGGCCAATGCGAGCAGCGAGGCAGCAAGGACCCGCCCGCGTACGCCTGGCACGACTCGATAGTGCTCGAAAAGCCCCCGCTACCTCAACTCCCGCCTCCGAATCCGCATCGGCACCCCCGGCATGGGCCGCAACGTCAGGGCCGCCTCCGGGTAGACGGCTGCACCGGGCTCCTCGACCTGGAAGTCGTAGCGGCCGACGGTGGCGGCAAGGATGAGCTTGATCTCGAGCATCGCGAGCTGCGCGCCGATGCAGTTGCGAGGGCCGCCCCCGAACGGAAAGTACGCGAACTTCGGCAGGGTGCGCGCCCGATCGCTCGTCCAGCGCTCGGGCAGGAACGCGTGAGGGTCGTCGTAGTAGCGGTGCGAGCGGTGCACCGACCACTGGGGCATGATCACGTTCTCTCCGGGCCGGACCGTGTGGCCCTCGATCGTGTAGGGCACCGTGGCGACGCGCCCCATGTTGTAGAGGCTCGGGTAGAGGCGCAAGGTCTCGCGAACGACGTGCGCCAGGTACGGAAGGCGCGGCAGGTCCTCGGCGGTGGGGGCGCGCCCCTCGAGGACTCTGTCGATCTCCTCGCGCAGCGTGGCCATCGCTTGCGGGTGGCGTGCGAGCTCGAACAGCGCCCACGACAGCGCCGCCGCCGAGGTCTCGTGACCTGCGAGCATCATCACGACGAGCTCGTCGCGCAGCATCCGCCGCACCTGGCCCGGATCGTCTCCGCGCGAGGCCTCGAGCAACCGGGACAAGAGATCGTCTCGCGACGCGGGCGAATCCCGGCGCGCATCGATGATCGCGTAGATGGACTCGTCCAGCGCTTCGACCGCGCGTCGCAGCTTGCGGTGCGCCTCGAGCGGCACCCAGATCGGCAGCGGCAGGTAGTGTTGTCGCCAGCTGACGAAAAACTCCTGCACGGCGCGCAGGGCGCCGTACGCGGCGGGGCGCGCGGCGGTGATGTCGATGCCGAAGAGCGCGCGCGCGACGACGTCGAGCGTGACGTCACTCATGTCGGCGGGGACGTTGCGCTTCGAGGCGGCATCCCACCGCTCGAAGAGGGTGCCCATGCACCGCGTTACTGCGTCGGCGTAGCCGTCGACCATCTTCTTGTGGAAGCACGGCTGCATCAGCGCCCGCTGCCTCCGCCAGTACTCCCCGTCCGAGCTGACGAGCCCCTCGCCGAGCAGCGGCTTGACCGCTTGCAGTCCCGTGGGCTTCACGAAGAGCGCGTCGTCGGTGACCAGGATGCGCCGGATCCACTCGGGATCGTTCACGAGATAGAAGCGCACGTTGTAAAGGCGCAGAGGCACCACCGCGCCGAAGTCGCGTTCGCAGCGCTCGTAGAAGCCGAGAAGGTCGCGCTTCATGTCCGGCAAGTGTCCCAGCAGCCAGTGCGCGGGCGGCGCCTCCGGCTCGGCCCGGCGTGCTGTGGCAGGGCGCGGGTGCGGGTGGACGAGCCCCGTCGCTTCGACGGCGGCCGGACCTTGCGGGGCCGCCGGCGCGAGCTGCGCAAGCAGTGCATTCACGGAGTGGATGGGACAGGACATTCGAGCCTCCGTGAGAGGGGAGTTCGCTCACCGTGTTTGTGAACGCGGTTATGCTCGGACCGTGCACGACGTCCGTGAGGGTCGTGGTCCAGGGTTGCTGCACGTCGTGCTCGTCACCGTCGGCACGCGCGGCGACGTTCAGCCCTTCGTCGCGCTTGGCAAGCGCCTCACCCGAGAGGGGCACCGCGTGACCGTCGCCACGCACGACGAGTACGCCCCGTTGGTCGGCGGCCACGGGCTTGGCTTCCGTCCTATGGGCGGCAGCTTCAAGCCTATCGTGGAAGGCGATCTCGGCCGCCAGTGGATCGAGTCCGGCGACAGTTTCTTGCGCTTTCTCGACCTTTCGCGGCGCGTCTTCGAGCCGCTCTACGCGACCTGGGCGCGCGACGCCCACGACGCGGTGCTCGACGCCGACCTCGTCCTCTTCCACGCGCTCACGCGCGGAGCCGTCGACGCCGCCGAGAAGCGCGGCGTGCCCGCCATCGGCGTGGGTTTCGCGCCCGGCCAGCCGAGCGCCGAGCACTGCCTCTTCTTTCCGCGCGCGCCGTGGGGGTGGCTGCGCCGGTGGCTCGGCGAGCGCGCGCTCGAGGGGATGTGGACCGTCGGGCGCGCCGCGTACGACGAGCACCGCCGTAGCCTGGGCCTCACGCCGTTTCGCAGCCGCAATCCGTGGAACGAGATGCTCCGGGCGGGCACGCACTTCCTCTACGCGTACAGCCCGCACATCGGCCACGTGCCGGAGGAGTGGCCCGCGAGCTACCACGTCACCGGCTCCTGGACGCTCGACACTTCCGAGGCGTGGGACCCGCCCCCGGAGCTCGTCGACTTCCTCGCCTCGGGTCCGCCGCCCGTCTACGTCGGCTTCGGCAGCATGACGGGGCGCTCCCCGGAGGACCTGGCGCGACTCGCCACCGACGCCGTTGCCCGCGCAGGGCAGCGCGCCGTCCTGGTCACGGGCTGGGGCGGCCTCGCCCGCGCGCCGCGCCACGACGGCGTGCTCGTCATGGAGAGCGTACCGCACGAGTGGCTCTTCCCGCGGTGCAGCGCCGTCGTCCACCATGGGGGCGCCGGGACGGTCGCCGCGGGGCTCGCCGCTGGCAAACCCACGGTGGTCACGGCGTTCTTCGGCGACCAGCCGTACTGGGGTGACCGCGTGCACGCGCTCGGCGCGGGTCCTGCGCCCATCCCGCGGCGGAACCTCGACGCGCAGAGGCTCGCGCGCGCGCTGGGGGAGGCCGTCACTGACGAGCGCTACCGGCGCGGCGCCGAGAACGTTGCGGCGAAGCTGCGCGCGGAGGACGGAGTGGGCAAGGCGGTAGAGGCGATCCGCACGGTCCTGGGTGGGAGAACGCCGCGCGCCTGACCCCTGGGACGACGTGAAGGTTGCTCGCCGTGGGGATCCCCGTTCACAAACCGAGGTGACGCGCCTCCCGTCTGTCGGAGGTCGATGTCATGCCTGGTCCCGTCCACTACCTGAGCGCGGCCCGGCCCGTCTCCGGCTTCTGGGACGGTCTGCCGTCACGCCTCGGGTGCGCGGCAATCTGGCTGGTCCAAACCGGCATCCTCTCGGCCATCTACCTGCGCGTGAACGCCGTGACCGCGGGGCACTCCGTGGCGACGCCGCTCTTGCCGCTCGAGTCGCGCATTCCCCTCGTTGCCGCCGCGTTTCCCGTCTACGTCTCGCTCTACTTCGAACTGACCTTGCCCATCTTCTTGCTCTCAACGTGGCGCGCCTTCGTGAGGATGCAGACGGCCTGCCTTCTCGCGTGTCTGGTGGCGTGCCTCATATACGTGCTGTTCCCGATGAGCTACCCGCGGCCGCAGCTCGCAGCGCACGGCGTCGCTCAGGGGTGGCTCGTCGCTTACTGGGAGGTCGACGGTGCGGCCTGCACCTTCCCCAGCCTGCACGTCACCCTCGCCTGGCTGCTCGCCTTCTCGCTCGGGGCACGTTCTCGCCGCTCGCGCATGGCATGCTGGCTGAACGCCCTGTCCATCTCTGTCTCCACCCTGCTCTTGAAGCAGCATTACCTCGTCGACGTGGCGGGCGGGATCGTGCTCGCGGTTGCGAGCTGGCGAGCCGCGCCGGGTCTGATCGCGTGGTGCGAGCGGCGGTGGACATGGCCAGCGGCGCGATCGGTCGGCCATGACGGCGCCTCTTGTCGGAATTGAGGGGCGACTCGCGACGTGTGTGGGCTCTTGCGGCCATCCGCCGCCACGGGTTATGGCGAGCCCCGGGATGTCCGACGAGAAGAGCAGCGACGTCTCCGCGGTGGACTCGTTTCTGCGCGAGGTCGCGGCGGTGTCGGGGCCTGAAGGTGGCGAGTGCCCGACCTTGCCGCTGAGCGCAGGGGACGTACTGTCGGAGCGCTTCGTCGTCGAGCGACTTGCAGGCAGCGGCGGGATGGGAGCCGTGTACCGGGCGACCGACCGGGGGACAGGGGCGCCGGTCGCCGTGAAAGTGATGGCGAGACACAGCGTGCAGGACTCAGCCCGCTTCGCCCGGGAGGCCATCGTCCTGGCGGAGTTGTCGCACCCCGCGATCGTGCGATACATCGATCACGGAACATCCGGGGACACGCCGTTTCTCGTGATGGAGTGGCTCGAGGGGGAGGACCTGTCACGGCGCCTGGCGCGCTCGGGTCTCGGCGCAGACGAGAGCCTCGGGCTGGTGCGTCGGGCATGCGAGGGGATGGCAATGGCACACGCGCGCGGAGTCGTGCATCGGGACCTCAAGCCGAGCAATCTCTTTCTCGTCGGGGGCGACGCGATCACGACCAAGGTCGTCGACTTTGGCGTGGCGCGGGTCGATGCAGGCGCGCAAACCCTCACACGAGCAGGGACCGTGCTCGGAACGGTGGGCTATATGGCGCCCGAGCAAGCCATGAGTGCGATGGATGTGGACGCTCGAGCGGACATTTTCGCGCTCGGCTGCGTGCTGTTCGAATGCCTGACGGGGCGACCGGCGTTTGCGGGGCCGCAACCGGCGGTGGCGTTGATGAGGCTCCTCAAAACGCAGCCACCGCCGGTGAGCCAAGGGCGCCCGGGCCTTCCGGAGGCGCTCGACAGGCTGGTCCTGCGCATGCTCGCGAAGGACCGAAGCGATCGTCCGAGGGACGTGGCGGAGGTGATCAGCGCGCTCGACGCGCTCTGACGAAATGGCGTCCTCGGCGGGGCACGCAACGTAGGGCGAAGGAGTCTTCAGCGCTTCCGATCGGGCCCGAGGAGCCCTTGCTCGAGCGCCATCCGGCGAAGCTTGTCCTTGGCGAGCTGGTACCGTTTGCGCAGCCGCACCGCCTCTTTCTCGAGCACGGCGTCGGACACGACCTCGCCCTCGTAGACCATCACCTGGGCAATCTCCTTCCAACCGAGCTGCCGGTTGACGCGCAGGATGAGCAGAGTCTGATCGTCGACGGGCAGAGTGTCTCGAAGCATGGCCACGCGGCTCCGCGTTTCGCTGCGATCCGCCATCAGCGTCGCGGTCCGGATCTTCTGCTCGATCTCCGAGAGCGGACCGGCCCGTGACAGTCCCACTTGCCGCCCCCGGCGCTTGCGCGCGTCCTTGATGTAGCGGCTCGCGGCATGCCGCACGAGCGTGTACGACCAGACGCGCGCCGAGCACTGCCATCGAAAGCCATCGAGGCCGCGCCAGAGGTCCTCGGTGAACAGCGAGAAGACCTCGGTCGCGGCGTCCCGGTCGCGCAGACGCGCCATGAGAAACCCGAACAGCTCGCGCCCGTAGGTCTCGAGCAGCACCGTCGCCGCTCGCTTCTTGTCGCCGGCTTGGCAATGAGCCTGGATGCGCTTTTCGACGGCGTCCTTCTCGACAGGGTCCATCATTCGCTCCACGCACACGCCATCGACTGCGCCCCCCCTCGAATACTAATTAGCGACACCCCAATCGCCGTCGCAAGGGGCAATCGCCGCGCGGGCATAGTCATTTTGTTGCGATGACGTCCGTCCGGAACGTTCACACTCATCGGGCCGACGCTCTTCTCTCTCGAGGAGAGTGATTTATGGCGAAGCACGACGACTCAGGCCCGGGACCGACTGGCACGATTTCCCTCCAACGGAAGGGGGACGTCGATCCGGCCGCGAACCAGACCCCGTCGATCTGCCACAACTGGAAGGTCCGCTCGCGCATTGAGTTTTTCGCGACGATGTGGAACGGCGAGCTCACCTTCCCGTCGGCGCTCTTCATCTCTCTTGGAGAGGAGAGGACTCGATGAGCGGGTCCGAAAAGAAGCGCACTCGAGTTCACATCGGTCACCCGCGTCCTCTTCACTTTCAGACAGCGTCGGAGCCACCGACGCTCAAGAGCGAGGACGCAAATGGGCTCCATCAACGACAGCATGACCCCTCGGGCATCACGACGGGCCTTTCACGCATGTGCAACGTATGTCTTCGGCATCCTGTCCGTGTCGAGCGCACTCGGGTGCGCCTCGGCGAGTGACGGCATGGGCCGCCGAGAGCCCGCCTTTGCGAGCGTCGCGTCATGCGGCACCTCGCCGGCGCGCAACGCGCCCTCTCCGCTCGCAACGACGCAAGAGGGACTGTTCCATATCGCATACCTCGCACCGGCAGGGCGGACGCTGGACGCGCGCCCGCGGAGCAAGCCGCACGGAACCGCAGGCCGCGAGGGCGCGGCGCTCGTGCGCGAGCGCGAGTTGGCCGACGCATCGTCCTTCGCAGCAATCGGTCTGCTCGCGTCGCTGCAAGCGCGCGACACTCTCGGTCCACCAGCGTCGTGGGGCTCCTTGCTCGACGGCACCGACGAAGTGAGCGAGGTCGGCCGGCTGTACGACGGGACGATCGACGATGCTCTTGGCCTTGGCGGCCTCTCGGCGAGCGGTCACGATCAGGGTGGAGCGGCCGAGTCGACCAGGTGAGCAAGCGGAGCGGGAAGACGGAAAGCATTTGGATGGCACCTTCACATCGGGCGTCGCCGGCCTCCTCACCTAAAGGAGGGCGTCGAACGAACGACGCGCCTCAGGGAGAAGACTCCATGAACACCATCGACAACCATTTGATCGCCCGGGCTGGTTCCGGCTTCGCCGCCGCGGCCCTGTCGCTTGTTGGCGCCGCGTGCTCGGTGCGCGCCGCTCCGCCTCACGTTTCACCCCCTGACGTTGGCGCCGCGGTTTGCCACCCCACGAGCCGTGCGAAGGTGCTGGCCACGCGGGTGTTCGTGCCCGGGGGAGTGGCGGCAAGCGAGCTGGATGGAACGTTCACGGTCCGCTTTGCGACCGCTGCTTCCCGCTGCGTTGCGGTCGATTGGCCGTCCGCCTCCGCGGGCCCGCGCCCCGCATCGTGCCCCGCGCCTGGAGATCACCCCACCGCCCGTGCGGACCAATCGGACGAGACCATGCTCGCATGGGAATCGCGCGACACGGCGGAGCCCCACATCAACCTTGGCGTCGTTACCTACGATGCGCCGCATGCGTTCTTCGGAGTCGGGGTGGACGGAACGAGGCACATCGTCGAGCGAACGTTCCACGCGCCGGGGGCAAGCCGGGGAGCCGGTGAGACGGCGCCCGAGCTCGCACCGATCGGCCACGACCGCTTCCTGCTCGCGTGGGTCGACGGCAACGTGGAGAGCCACCAGCTCCGAGCGCAGTCCGTCGTCGGATGGGGCGACCCTTTGGGCCCTTCGATGGTCCTGTCCCCGACGGACGCGAGCGTCGTCGGCCGTCCCAGCGTGGTGGTCGCGGCCACCGGCTACGGCCTCGTGACCTACCTCGCCTCGATTGACGGTGAGTTCGACGTTCTCGCAACGCCAATCGCCTGCGCGATGAACTGAACGCCATGAATACTCCCTTCCTGTCCTGGCCCGCCGGCGGTTGCCGCCGAATCGGCACCTCGGGGCCATCGCCCGAGGCAATCGCTCAACGCTCATCTGTAAGAGCCGGGGGTTTGGCGTTGACGCACAAGCTCCCGCGGATGTACAAATCGCCCCAAATGGGTCGTGGCGCCTCCTTGCTCCGCCTTTTCGTCCTATCCGCGCTCGCGGCACCGTTCACCCCAGGATGCAGCGGAAGTGGCAATCAGGCGGCCACCGCCCAAGTGCTCGACCCGACTCAGTCGCACTACGGGCAGACGGACTCCGAATGGGGAGCCCTCTGGTGGCAATGGATCTACCAGCTCCAGGAGACCCCTAGCACTGGCAACTGCGTTATCCCTTTCCAGGATCCGACCGGCGCGCATTGCACTGATGGCCAGTCCGGGGGGGGGGACGTCTTCTTCCTCGCGGGCACGGCGGGGGGCACCGTAGTACGCGACAAGTGCGTCGTGCCGTCGGGCAAGGCGATCTTCTTTCCAATCTTGAGCTCCTCTTACGACAACGCCGGTGTCCCAGCCGCCATGCAGCTCTCCGACGCGGCCCTGATGGCGGCCTTGCAGAGTTTTCTGAACGGCGTATCAGTCTCGAGCCTGTCGGCCGAATTCGACGGTCTCCCCATCGAGAATCTCGCGCGCTTCGAGACCCAGGTCACGCAGTTCAGCTACACGCTGCCGGCGGATCCGAACGTCTACAGCTGCGAGGGGGAACCCGGCGTGACGGGCTCCGTCAGTCCGTCCTACGCGGCCGGCTACTACATCATGCTGCCCCCGCCCGCGCCGGGCGCCCACGTGCTGCACTTCGCGGGAAGCTCGCCGGCCAGCAATCCCCCCGTGACGGTGGACGTCACCTACAACTTCACGATCCAGTAGCTCACTGCTGTGTGAGGTTGGACTCGTCGGCGGTGAGGGCCGCGCAGCAGCGCAGGCCGATGGTGCGATCGCGGGTGTCGCTTGTGTCCGTGGCCGGAGGCATATCGTAGCAAGTCCCGGCAGCGAGGTCGTCCGCGAACGAACGACCACGGTGTTGACAAAGAGTGCCCGGGCCGCCATCCCCGGTAGCGTCGCACGACAGCACCCACTCGGCGACGTTCCCGATCATGTCCACGGCGCCGCAGGACGCCGAGCACTTGGGGAACGAGCCGACGTCGGCAGGCGCGCACTGGCTCTGAGTATCGAGTACAAGGCACTCGGCCTCGCTCAATCCCACGTTGCACTGGCCGTCGACGGGCACTGAGCCGCTCAAGTACTCCGATCCGCCCGGCGAGCACGCAAAGCCCCATTGGTCGGGCACATCAGCCGGTAAGACGAACGAGCCATTGACATCACCACCGCAAAGGTCCTTGCCTGCCCAAACGCAAAAGGCTCTCGCATCGCACCAGTCGACGCACCGGATCGGCTTCTCGGCACCGAACGGAGTGGATTCGGGTTTGGTCGAGTCGGTGCACGAGTCGCTCGTTTGCGCCGGATTCGACGGCGAAGTCTTCCACGCGCATTGGGCCGACTCCGCGTCAGGGGTGAGGACGTCGGGCTGCCAGCGGATTGGCTGGGTGACCTTCTCGAGGAACTGGGAGTACCGCTGGACCGTCACCTCGGTCTTGTCGATCCAGTAGCACTGTCCGTCCGTCTGTTTCGAGAGCACGAGAACGTTGAGCCCACTTTCATCGATCTTTGAAGCGGGCAGCACGTTGCATGGATGCGGCTGGAACGACTGGTAGCCGCCGACGATCTGGCACGCCGATCCGACCGCGAAAGTCGCGAGCGACAGCGAGACGCAGATGGCCGCCCCGCGCCACGCCCGCGTCAAGATCGCTTGCGGCAAGGGGCGCCGCAGCACCTCGCTTGCCTTCACGACCGCCATCTCACGTGCCAGCTTCCCATGCGTCAAAGGTCGCGTCCACGCATCGCGCTCCACCCATCCCGCGTCGTTGACCGCTCTGGACGCCCCCGCTAGGATGCTGCAAAATCGGGGACTTGGAGAATGTCGGAGCCGGACCTTCCAGCGCGAATCGGCGGCCGGTACAAGCCCCTGCGCGTCATCGGAAAGGGGGGCATGGGCATCGTCTACGAGGTGGTGCACGCTCATACGGGCCAGCACCTTGCGCTGAAGTTGCTTACGGAGCACCTGGGCGCGTCCGCCGAGCGGTTCAAGCGCGAAGCGCGCGTGGCGTCGAGCATCCAGAGCGATCACATCGTCCGCGTCACCGACGCGGACGTTGCCCACGAGCTCCACGACGCGCCATTTCTGGTCATGGAGCTGCTCGAAGGGGGTGACCTCGATCGCGTGACGGGGGACAAGCCAGCCTCGCCCGCCGACGTGATCGGCTGGCTCCGGCAGGTCGCGCGGGCGCTCGACAAGGCGCATGCTGGAGGGATCGTGCACCGCGATCTCAAGCCGGCGAACCTGTTCCTGACGCGGCGCGAGGACGGATCCCCGCTCGTGAAGATCCTCGACTTCGGGATCGCCAAGATGGCCGCCGAGACGACGGTTCTGACGCACTCGGACAGCTTCCTCGGTACGCCGGGCTTCATGGCCCCCGAGCAGACCGATAGCAAGGGAACGCCCGTGACGTTCCGGGCCGATCTCTATGCGCTCGGCCTGATCTCGTTCAAGCTTCTCACCGGTCGCAGCTATTGGAAAAGCGGGAGCCTGGCCCAGCTCCTCGCGCAGATCCTCGTCGAGGCGACGCCCCCGCCGTCCGAGCGTGGATCGACCCTGGGGTCCGCGTTCGATGCGTGGTTCCTTCGCGCCTGCGATCGCGACCCGAGCAAACGGTTCGGGTCGACCGTCGAACAGGTGGAGGCGCTCGCCGTCGCGCTGGGCTTTCCGGAGCAGCACACGCCCTCGGACTCACCGCCGAAGATGGTCATCGCCGAGGCGACCATCGGGTCCGCGGCGACGTTCAGCGCGTCGTCCAAAGACATCGATGCGGGCCGGCAGCGGATCGTCAGGCGCCGCTGGCGGGCGGGAGGGCTCGTGGGCACGATCGCGGCGATCGGGATCGTGGCCACGCTGGTACGCTTCGGGCACGACAAGGAGACGCTGGTTCGCGCCACTGCGGATACGGGAATTCCGACCGCACGCGCGTCCTTTGCCGTGGGTCCCTCGGCCGCTCCTCCGACCGCCAGCCCTGCGCTGCGGACCGAGGCGGCGCTCGATGCGGCGATGCCCTCGGCGTCGACCGCGCCCTTGGCGGCCGGCGCGGGTGCCGCGGGGTCCGCGGCAAGGCACAGGGCCTCGCCCTCCACGCCCACGCCTCCGGCCACGCCGCCCGAGCAGGGTGCACCGTCTTCGCCGCGCAGCGATCCGGTCTGGAGAGAGCGGTGACGGTGCCGCGCACGATCGCGTCGCTCGTCGCCGTGGTCGCGGTCGCGGCGCTGCTCCCACCATCGACCGCGAGCGCCGATCCGGCGGCCGCCGAGGCGCTCTTCCGCGAGGGACGGCGTCTCCTCGACGAAGGGAAGACCGACGAGGCGTGCCTGAAGCTCGCCGAGAGCCAGGCTCAGGATCCGTCGTCCGGAACGCTCCTCAACCTGGGTTTGTGCCACGAGATGCAGCACAAGCTCGCCACGGCATGGTCCAACTACGTCTCCGCGGCGGAGCTCGCCCAAGATCAAGGCAGGGCGGGTCGCGCTGCGGTGGCGGAGAAGAAGGCCGCCGAGCTCGAGCCCCGGCTGCCGCACCTGACGGTGACCGCCACGGCGCCGGTCGCGGGCCTCCAGATCGAGCGCGGGGCCGAGCGCCTTGGTCCTGGGTTGCTCGGGAGCGCCGTCCCTCTTGATCCTGGGAGCTATGTGGTCACGGCGAGCGCGCCGGGCCATCGCGCATGGACGACGACGATCGTGGTCGCCGAGGCCGAGTCGAAGACCGTGCAGGTGCCCGAGCTCGAGCCGGAGGTGACACCCGCCGCCGAGGCTCTGGAGCCTCGACCGGTGCCGCCGACCATCGCCGCGGTCCCTCCGGCCGCTCCGTCCGCCTCTGTTGTTGCGTCGCCGTCGAGGAGCGGTAGCGGTGCGTTCGGGTGGATCATCGGCGGAACGGGCGTGGCCGCCCTCGCTGTAGGAGCGGGTTTCGGCGTTGCGTCGCTCGCGAGCTACCACGACGCGAGCTCCCTTTGCCCGTCGCACACCGAGTGCACCCAAGCCGCGCTGTCGGCGCACGACAGCGCCGAGACGAAGGCGTGGATCAGCAACGTCGCGCTCGGGATCGGCGTGGTCGGCGTAGGACTCGGGGGCTGGATCCTGCTCAGTGGCCGAGGCCGAGAACCCGCAACACGCGTCGGGATTCAGGGCGCGCTCGACGCGCCGGGGATGCGCGTGAGCCTCGAGCGAACTTTCTGAGCATCGCGCGCGTTCACTCGGGCGGAGACGGTGGCGAACGCAGTGCGCGCGTGCGGGCGAACGGGGGTGGGCTGGGGGCTGTCCCTAGTTTTCGGCGAGAAGAAGTTCGACAATCTCGATCAATCTCTCCGAAGGCGCAGGGGCGCGATGCTCGCGCGCGACCAAGCGAAGGGGCCCCGGTGCCGAGGGAGGAGACGGTGCGACCTGCCTTCGCCCGCCCACTTCCGAAGCTCGGCGGCTCGGACCTGAACGAAGGACGTTCGCGCGTTCCGCAGAGCCGTGGGTTCCCGGCGTAAGGACCCCGACGACCGAATGACGGGCACTGACTCCTTCGGTTCGCTCTCGGACTCCTCTGCTTCAGGAACGCGCTCCCGAGCGAAGGCAACCGGACAGCGAGGCTTGCTCTCGAGCCCCTTTGCTTCGCTCCCCGGTGAGCGAAGGAAGAGAACGCGTGAGCTTCGCTCGCGGATCGACCAGCGAGCGAAGCGATCGCGATCGCGAGCCTCACTCCCCGATGAGCGAAGGAAGAGAATGCGTGAGCTTCGCTCGCGGATCGACCAGCGAGCGAAGCCATCGCGATCGCGAGCCTCACTCCCCGGGGAGCGAAGGAAGAGAACACGTGCGCTTCGTTCGCGGACCGACCAGCGAGCGTAGCCATCGCGATCACGAGCCTCACTCCCCGGGGAGCGAAGGAAGCAAACGCGTCCGCTTCGCTCGCGGATCGACCAGCGAGCGTAGCCGTCGCGATCGCGAGCCTCACTGCCCTGGGAGCGAAGAAAGACAGCGCGTGCGCTTCGCTCGCGGACCGACCGGCGAGCGAAGCGTGTCCGCGAATGTGGCACAGGACCGACCCCGTTCGCCCCCACCGCACCCATCCCGAGCCCGCCGTCGTCGGGTCGGAGCGCAGGCGGCGGGTGGGGCAAGTCTCGGCCGGCCGTATCGCCCGTGACGATCCCCCCGCCCTCCCGGCCGAACGCGGGACCCGACCCGCCGCCGAGCACCGACCCGA
>Ga0182018_10001642_pt1 | contig 24838 bp, 24 predicted proteins | sample 812P2MmetaG_FD_120490 | JGI IMG/M metagenome (GOLD analysis project Ga0182018, IMG submission 120490) | Permafrost microbial communities from Stordalen Mire, Sweden - 812P2M metaG | ecosystem: Environmental > Terrestrial > Soil > Wetlands > Permafrost | place: Sweden: Stordalen | collected...
CGGCGCGAAGCGTCCTTTACGGCGACTTTGCGCGGTGTCACCCTCAGTCAGGGTGGGCTCGAACAGCCGCGATCCCGAAGTCAATCGGTTCGTTACCACCCACACCAAACAGCGAGGAGCCAGAAAGAGCTTTGGGCGCTTCGCGCGGAGTGTGATCAGACACCGCGCGAAGCGCAATATTTTCTTACTTCTCCGTGCATTCTCCGTGGTTCTCAGTGTTCTCCGTGGTGAGATTCTTTCTTGCTTGCCGGCATTCAGGCGCGCGGGTTCATCGCCGACACGCCGGCGAACCTCTCATCCAGCCACGTTTTCCAGTGGCGCCAGGCGGCATGCCGCGCGATGACCGACAGTGATCTCCCGCAATTCGGGATCGGCCTCGGTGCAGGCCGGTTCCGCGAACACGCAACGCGGATGGAAGCGACACCCGCCCGGCAAATCGAACGGCGGTGGAACCGAACCTTCGATCGCCAGCAACCGGTCGCGGTCTTCCTCGATCTTCGGGATCGAACCCAGCAGGCCGAGCGTGTAAGGATGCTGCGGGTCGTCGAAGATGTCCGGACCAGGAGAGCGTTCCACGACGCGGCCAGCGTACATCACCGCGACCTCATCGGCCATTTCCGCGACGACGCCAAGATCATGCGTGATCAGAATGATCGCCATGCTGGTCTGTTGTTGTAGCGTGCGCAGCAAATCGAGAATCTGAGCCTGCACCGTCACATCCAGCGCGGTGGTCGGCTCGTCGGCGATCAGCAAATCCGGCTCGCAGGACAGCGCCATGGCGATCATCACCCGCTGCCGCATGCCGCCGGACATTTGATGCGGATATTCATCGAAACGCCTCGCCGCCGCCGGGATCCGCACCCTGTCCAGCGCCCCGATCGCCCGCGCCCGTAACGACTGGGCCGTGGCGCGCCGGTCATGCGCGCGCATCGCCTCGATGATCTGGTCGCCGATGGTGAAGGCCGGGTTCAGGCTGGTCATAGGTTCCTGAAAAATCATCGCGATGCGGCCGCCGCGGATGGCACGCATCTCCTCGGCGGCCAGTTTGGCCAGATCGCGGCCATCGAACATGATCCGTCCCGCCGCGATCCGCCCCGGCGGAGGCACCAGCCGCATGATCGACAGCGACAAGACGGACTTGCCGCACCCCGACTCGCCGACGATGCCAAGGGTGCGGCCTCGGGCGATCGCGAGGTCGACGCCATCGACCGCGGCGATTTCACCCTGCTGCGTTCGGAACGTGGTGCGCAGGCCTTCGATGGTGAGCAGGTCGGTCATGGAAAGCTTGTGTGTCCCTGGTTCCGCGGCGGAACGGCATCCGTAACACGAATCGTCGGAATTATGCGAAAGATCAGTGCGTGAGTTCCCGTATCTCGGTGCGGGTTTCTGGACTCCGACCAGGCGGTGGCGATGGGGAATCACCTCCAATCGACGCTCATGCCGCGGGACAATCCGCAAGCATTACCACAAAGACACAGAGAAGGATCTTAAACTACCGCATTTATTTCCCGCCTTTGTGTCTTTGTGGTAATGCTTGCCAATACCCGCGGCAGCACTACGTTTAACGGGTTCCCACAACCGTGCCGCGAATGCTTCCCGCGACCGGGCAATGCCGGCCGTTGGAGAAACTCGCGTTCGTCAGTCCAGCGGCTCCATATGCTCAGCCTTCGCCGCCGGCCTGGACGACCGCCGCATCAGCAGCAACAGCAACAACATCGGCGCCGTGGTGAAAATCATCATCTTGTAATCATCCACATACGCGGTGATCTGCGCCTGTTGATTGATCACCGCATCCAGCACCGCCGCGCCATGCCGTGTCGCCGGATCCCAGAAATGCTCCACCGCGCCACCGTCCATCAGCGCACGATTGAACGGCGTCACCGACGCGCCGATCTCCGCATGCAGAATCTGCGTATTATGCACAAGCATAGACGACGTCACCGACACGCCGATCGCGGCACCAATATTGCGGAACAGGCTGAACAGCGAGGCGCCGTCCGTTCGGTATTGACCCGGCAGCGTGGCGAACGCCAGCACCTGCAGCGGAATGAACAAAAAGCCCAGGCCGGCGCCCTGCAGCGTGATCGTCGCCGCGATCCGCCATTGCGAAACGTCTGGCGTCCAGGTCGTCATGTCCCAGATCGACCAGACCAGCAGAATGATACCGAACGCCATCAGCTTGCGTGGATCCATCCTCGACGCCAACCGCCCGCCCGTCAGCATCGCCGCCATGGTGCCGATCCCGCGCGGCGCCATGATCAGGCCCGCTGTCTCCACCGGATAATTCCCCAGGGTTTGCAGCCACGGCGCCATCAGCGAAGAACTCGACACCAGCACGGTGCCGGCGGCGAACATGACCACGACGCCGGTGCTGAAATTCCGGTCCCGGAACATCGCCGGCGGGATGAACGGCTTCTTGCCGGTTATCATGTGCACGATGAACAGATAAACGCCCAGACAGCCCAGTACCAGTTCGGCGATGATTTCGGGCGACGTAAACCAGTCCTGATTCTGCCCGCGGTCCAACATCATCTGCAGCCCGCCAATGCCCAGAGACAGCACCGCGAAGCCGATCCAATCGAATCGCATGTTGAAGTTCGGGTGACTGCGCGGCATGAAAAAGATCAGCCCCAGAGTAGCCAGAACGCCAAACGGCAGGTTGATGTAAAACACGTAGCGCCAGTCGTACATTTCTGTCAGGTAACCACCCAGCGTTGGTCCCAGAATCGGACCGACCATCACGCCCATGCCCCAGATCGCCATGGCCTGGCCGCGTTTCTCGATCGGGTAGATGTCCATCATCGTGGACTGCGACAGAGGCACCAGCGCCGCGCCGAACACGCCCTGCAAAATACGGAATACGACCATCTGCATCAGCGACTGCGCCGCGCCGCACATCATCGAGGTGACGGTAAATCCGACCAGACACGTAATGAACAGATATTTCCGGCCGAACCTCGCCGCCAGCCAACCCACCGGCGCGGTCATGATCGCCGCCGCGGTGATGTACGAGGTCAGAACCCAGGTGATCTCATCCGTGGTCGCCGACAGGCTGCCCTGCATATACGGCAACGCGACATTGGCGATGGTCTGATCCAGCGCCTGCATCAAGGTCGCGCCCACCGTACACAGGGTGATGATCATCCTGTGCGGGACCTGGTCTTGCGGAGGTAACGGCACGGCTCAGAACAGTTCGCGCCACGTCCGGCTGTGACCGGTGTCGATATCGGCGACGACGCTCATGCCGGCGCGAAATTCCGGATCGTCCGGTTTGCGGTCGCAGGTGATCCGCACCGGAATGCGCTGCACCACCTTGACCCAGTTGCCCGACGTATTCTGCGCCGGCAACACGGAAAACTCCGAGCCACTGTTGGGGGCGATGCTTTCCACGCTGCAATTCCAGCGCCGGCCCGGATAGGTATCGATGGTGAGGGAAACCGGATCGCCTGGCTTCACATAGGTGAGTTCGGTCTCTTTCGGGTTGGCCTCGATCCAGGTCCGTTCGGTCGATACGAGGCCGAACGCGGCGGTCGAGGCGGCGAGGTACATGCCCGGCTGCACCGTATCCACCATCGTCACGACACCGGCGAACGGCGCGTAGATCACGGTGTGATCCAACTGCCTTTGTGCTTCCTCCAGCCGCGCCTTGGCCTGGAGGTAATCCGACATGGTGTGAACATCGACCTCGGGATCGCCACCCAACCGCGCGAGTTGCACGGCGGCGGTGACTTTCAAAGCCTCGACCGCTTGTTGGTCGGTCGCCAACTGGAAGCGCGCGTTGTCGTACTCCGCGCGAGTGACGCCACCGCTCTTCACGAGGCCGCCGAAACGATCGGTGTTCACCTGATCCATCGCCACCTGGGACTGTTTGACGGCGACGTCTTCCAGCATCCGCTTATAGTCCAGCTTCATGCCATTCAGGCCGGAGACGATGCCGCCCATATTGGCCTTGGCACCCATCACGGCGATTTCGAACGGCTTCGGATCGAGCCGCAGCAACACGTCGCCTTTGTTGACGCGCTGGCCTTCATGCACCGGCACCGACATCACGATGCCGGACACGTCGGTCGAGATCGACTCCTTGGCCGAGCGGACATAGGCATTATCGATCGAAACGACTCGTCCGCCACTGATCCAGAACAGCAACGAACCGACGATGACGACGGCGATGCCACCCAGCATCAACACCGGCCGCAACAATCGCCGCAGTTCGCGGCGGCGAGCGGGAACCGCGGTAATCCGATCGCCGACCCGTGGGGTATCGGTCGCGGTGGCCTGTGACATCAGACCGCCTCCGTCGCTTCAGGCTGGCGCGGCACGGCATGATTTTCCGGCGGCGCTTCTCGCGAATGGTTGCTCTCTCGCGCGTCGCCGTCCACATGACGAGGATCAGGCACGCGGCGGGCTGGGTGGGAGTCGCGGGTCAAAGTGGCTTTCATCCGCACGAGTGCCTCGATCATGATCGTTTGACTGACTTCATCAATGCCCTGGGTGACCATCTCGGTCATCTCGGCGCGTTGCTGGTTGATTTCCCGCAGCATCTGATGGGCGGGAAGCGACAAATGCAGACGCCAGATGCGCCGGTCGCGCGGGTCCGGGCGCCGTTCCACCATGCCGCGGGCTTCCAGCCGGTCGACGAGGCGGGCCACCGTGATTGGCTCCACCTCCAGCAACTCGGCGAGCTCTTTCTGGGAAATGCCCGGTTCCCGTTCCAGCCAGATCAGGATGCCCCATTGGGCTCGGGTCATGCCGTGCGCCCGCGCCCGCTTGTCGGCGTCGACCCGCAGCAGACGAGCGACATCGTTCAGCAAAAACAACAGGTCGTGCTCAAAATCGGGCAAATTGGGTTCCTGAAAGTCATATCGCGGCAGGGACCTCATTATAAGCGACGTTATGATGACCTGGCCATGGCTGTTTCCATGCGCGCCACGCGACTCCGCCGCGCGCGCCTGCTATAGCGGCTGCACGGAAGGGACCTGGATGGATGCGTGACGGCCTGGATCGACGTTCTTTTCTTGGGCTGGCGGCACTGCCGGCCATTTTCCGTACCGCCTACGCGGCGTCCGACAAGAGCGTGACCTTCGTGCCTCAGGCGATGCCGGCCAGCCTCGATCCGATCGCCACGCCTTCATTCGCGACCCGGACCGCCGCCCTGGCGGTGTTTGAGACCTTGTTCGGCACCGACGCGCAGCTCAACCCGATGCCGCAAATGGTCGAGCACTTCCAAATGCGGGACGACGGCAAATCCTGGGAGTTTCAGTTGCGGCCTGGGATGTTGTTCCATGACGGCACCAAGGTCACCGCGCGGGATTGTGCCGCCTCGTTGCATCGGTGGATGCGGAAAGACCGCGCCGGCCACGTACTGGGGGCTCGCCTGGACGTGATGGAGACGCCGGGCGACCTGACTCTGACGATGCGGCTGGCGCGGCCGCTGCGGCAGGTTCCGCTGCTGTTGACGAAAAGCCAGTTGAGTCCGCCAGTGATCATGCCGGAACGTTTCGCCAATACCAGCACGGACACGCCGCTTCCTCAGGTCATCGGCAGCGGACCGTTTCGCGTTCCCGGCATGTCCTGGCGGCCGGGCGACGACCTCGATCTGGTCCGATTCGAGCAGTATCAACCGCGATCGGATCCATCCAGTTTCACCGGTGGACAGCGGGTTGTTCTGGTGGACCAGGTGCGGTGGCGCACCAAAGACGATCCGATTCAGGCATTGCGGGACGGAACCGCCGATTGGGTCGAGTGGCTGCCGCCGGATCTGCCAACCGAGGAGTTGAACGGCGCCGGCATTGTCACCCGCGGCCTGGACGACGTCGGGTATTATGGGATGCTGCGCCTCAATACTTTGCGCGGTCCCACGGCCAACCAGAAAATTCGTCAGGCGATCCTGGCCGGGGTTGATCCGGGCGCTGTCATGGAGACGACGTTCGGCACCAATGGCTACCGTTACCTCGTACCTGTCGGCCTGTTCCCGCCCGCGTCCGAATTCGCCAACACCGCCGGAAGCGATCGGGTCGGCGGCCAAAAATCGCCGCGGGCGATCGCGGCGATGCTCAAGGCGGCAGGCTACAGTGGGGAGCCATTCGTGCTGGTCAATCCGGTCGATGACATCGTCCACACGCGGCTGACCTCCGCGGTGGCCGATGAGCTGACGCAGATAGGCCTCGCGGTCGAGCAGCTCAAACTCGGCCGGGACGCATTCGAGGCCTGGCGTCGTCAGGCGGCCGATCAAGGTTGGTCCGGGCTTTGTGATTCGGTGCCTTGTGCCGACCATTTTGATGCTTTCGCGATTTCCGCCGGCGCCGGCCCATCCGGAGAGATCTGGCCCGGCTGGACGGATGACGCCCAGGCGGGAAAGCTGCGCGACGCGTGGATTGACGCACAGGACCTGCGGGCGAAACGAAGCATGGCCGCGCAACTGCAGGAGCAGGTGTATACCACCGCGGGGTTCGTGCCGCTCGGGCAATGGTGTCCGGCGACCGCCTGGCGATCGGGCCTGACCGGTCAGCAAAAAGGATGCTTTCCGGTATTCTGGGACATCGCGCGAAGCTGATGGGGGCGCGAAGCTGATGGGGCGCGCAGCTGACGGGGGCGCGCAGCTGACGGGGGCGCGCAGCTGATGGGGTGCGCAGCCTTCCGGCCGCGTTCGATGCCGCGGGGTCCGTCGTGTTGTGCGTAGTGTTCGCCTGGTGGCTCGGCCGACTTCAGGCCGTCCGCCCCACTTGCCCCTCAGTCGACCCGGATCGCGGTCGCCTCTGGCCCTTTGGCACCCTGCACCACGTCCATCCAAATGGTCTGACCTTCCGCCAATTGGGACACCCCGGCGCGCTGTAAGGCCGAGGCGTGGACGAAGACGTCCTTGCCGCCTTCAAGTGGCGCCACGAAGCCGAACCCCTTGGTGGAGTTGTACCATTTCACCGTGCCCTGCATTTCCACCGACGGTCCGGTCGGCGGGCCACGCCTGGGCGGCGCACCACCCATGCCCATGCCGCCACCCGGCGGGCCACCGGGACCACGTGACGACGGCGCTCCGCGTGGTGTCGCGGTGCTTTCGTCGACCGAAATGACCTCGGAAACCTGACGCCCCTTCTGGCCCTGACCGATGCGGACCCGCAGCGAAGCCCCTGGGCTGACCGCGGCATGGCCGGCGGCGTTCAGAGTATTGGCGTGCAGGAAAGCGTCGCCGGAGCCGTCCGATAACGCGACGAATCCAAAACCTTTTTCCGGGTTGAACCACTTGACCGTCGCATCGTGTTCCGGACCAAAACCGGCCGACGAGGGCCAGGATTGGACGGGACGCGGCAAATCCCCCGGAGGCGCGCGATCGAAAGCGAAATCATCATCGAAGCCGCGGCGCCTGGGCGGGCGTCCACGTCCGCGGTTGTTCATATTCAAGAGACCGTCGTCCTCATGACCATAGGCGTTACATGCGTCGAACCCAACAACGCGGGCACCAGCATACCGGCCACCTTACACCGGACCCCGGGAGGAAACAACCATGACGATGCGATTTTAACGCGGTCCAACGGTCATCCCGCCGGTATATAAGAGGCGTACATAACGCGCTCCGGCACGATTTGGTTCCCTGGATTGTGCCGCGACCGCAAATATTGGCCGCTTCTCGCGTTCCGGCTGATCCAGAAGCCGGCGTGGGATTTCGTTACACACCGTCGCCGATGTCGTCCACCGGCGCCAGGTCCTCGGACAACGCCGGCGTCTCGGTCAGCGCGGTAACGCCAAGATCGCGCAGCTTACCGCCGATCGCGCGGGTGCGCAGACGGGCTCGTTCGATCGTGCCGCTGAACGCGCCAGCCTGGCGGGCGAGACGCTCCAGAACGTCATCCATTTTTAACATTTCGGCCCGCGTCACACCGAGCAGAGCGCGGATCTCGTCGGCCTTGTCCTCCAGCGCCAGGGTGACGAATCCCAGATGAATTGTTCGTAATAAAGCGGGGAACAACGTCGGACCCATGACCAGAACGCGGTGCTCGCGTCCAATGGCGTCAATCAGGCCGGGGATGCGGGCGATCTCGGCATGCAGGGCGTCGGTGGGGAGGTAGAGGACGGCAAACTCCACCGTCACCGGCGGGGCGATGTACTTGCTGGCGATCTTGCGGGCTTCGTCGCGTACCCGGCGCTCCAGGCTTCGCAGGGCGGCTCGTTCCGCCTCCTGATCGCCGGCGGCGGAGGCGGCGATCAGGCGTTCGTAGTCCTCCAGCGGGAACTTGGCATCGACCGGCAGCACCGGGCGGCGCGTGCCGCGCATCGGCATGACGATGGCGAATTCGACCATCTCGTCGCTGTCCGGGCGGACCTTGTGGTTGGCGAGCCAGGCGTCCGGCGGGAGAATGTCATCCAGCAACGAACGAATTTGCGTCTCGGCCCAACCGCCGCGGGTCTTCACATTGCTGAACAGGCGTTTGATGTCGCCGATGCCCGCCGCGACGGTGCTGACCTCGCCGATCGCTTTCTGCACGGCGGCGAACTGGTCGATGACGCGGTTGAAACTCTCCGACATCTGCTTTTCAACGGCGGCGTGGAGCTGTTCGTTGACGGTGTGGCGGATGGCGGCGAGGCTGGCGTCGTTACTCTCGCGCAATTCTCGCAGGCGGAGTTCCAGCGCGGTGCGGATTTGTTCAATTCCGGTATCGAGCGCGCCGCGCGAGGTGGCGACGCTGACGGCGGCCTGGGTGGCGGCGGCGTGGATGGCGGCGCGGGTTGTTTCCGCTTCGGCGCGGGAGGCGTGCAAGGCTTGCTCGGCGAGGATGCGGACGGTGGCGATGGAACGGCTTTGCCGCGCGGCGATGACGGCGGCGGTGATGGAAGCCCAGACGGCGAGAGCGGCGAGGAGGAGGGTGAGCGTGGGCATGCGGGAGGGAATCCGATTCGGGGGCGGGAGTATCGCTGTTTCCGCACGCCGCCCCAATGTTTTGAGGTCGAGTGCCGGGGCGTTCGAAAAATCCGGATTGACGAAGAGGGGAGGTGCCGGGACGAAGGGCGTCCCGCCACATCAACCTGATGCCTCCGGTGTGGGCCGAACAAAGGGCTTCCATGAGTGCAAGGGGAACCACCTGGCCGGCATTGCGACAGTCGAGACGGATCAACCCGGATCGTCTATGCCGGGTCCATGCCCACCATTGGCCGCATAGGCGCACTCGACGTGATGATTTTCCGCAATGACCACGACCCGCCACATTTCCATGTGATCGGGGCGGAGTTCTCCGCCAAATTCACGATTGCCAGCTTCGAGCTTCTGTCCAGCCGGGGCCGTATCCGGCGGCGGGATCTCCGCGACATCGAAGAATGGGGACAAAACCACCAAACCGGGCTATACCTGAACTGGCAGCTTGCCCGCGCCGGCAAGCCAGCTCAGAAGATCGTGGATTGACCATGCTTTACGAGATCAAGGACGCCGTGGCTCACCCGGATCACACCGTCACCATCACATGGGCGGACGGTGTTCGCGGCACTGTCGATTTTACCTCGTTCATCGAACGGGGCGAGCTTTTCGCCGCACTACAGGAGCCGGGCTATTTCGTGCGGGAGATGAGCATCCTGCGTGGCGGCATCGGCCTGACCTGGCCGAATGAAGTTGATTTTTCCGCTGACGGGTTACGGCACGACGCCTTCCCCGACGAGCAGGACGGCGAGTATGACGAGCCAGCCAGAGACATCAAACTCTCACCACCCCACCCGGCGACGCCTTAAGAACCGGCCTGCCGATCAAGGAAATCCCGTCAAGGGATACTCAACCATAGCGAGATAGCATCGTCCCCAACCAACAACCAACGGGGGCATCATGTCCGGCAGTCTCAACCAGGCAATCATCATAGGCAAGCTCGGCTGCGTTCGATCTGGCTGAAACGGAGCGTCGGATGATGAAGAACGACCTTAAAGGATGCTCTTTGGCCGACGTGCTGGAGAAGTTGCAGAAAGGTAAGATCGGGCACAGGATGGCCATGGAATGGCTGAACATTCAGAGCCTGAATGACCTCGTCGAGATCATGCATGTCAACGGCCGCCTGATGCCTGGGCACCAGCCGATGCGTGTTTCGCCGAAGACTCGCGCGCTTGTGCGGGCGATTACAGGGCCGCTGGAAACGAGAGCGGTCTTACGCTGATACTCGCGGGGTGTTGTTCGCCTGCCATGTGTCGTATTGCAGTTGGAGATCCAGCCAGAGACGAATGCTCGTGTTTGGAAAAGCCTTGGCGAGCCTGATCGCCATGTCTCGAGAAACATCAGTATAACCGTTGACGAGTTCAGACAGAGCGTTGCGCGATACGCCCAGACTCTCGGCCGCCGCCTCTACCGATAGATTGAGCGGTTCGAGATAGAGGCCGCGGAGAACTTCTCCCGGATGTGGTGGATTATGCATCTCCATGAAACCACTACTCCGCCGGCAGTCCCGCCAGTTCCCCCAGCATCGGCATCAACGCCCCCAGGTCGCGCTCGGCCACGCACACCAGATACCGCCGCGACGGGTCTGGCGTCTCGTCCGCCTGGACGATCTGGCCGTCGCGACCCAGAGGCAACGGCGTCAATCCCAGATCGGCGTAAACCTTCAACAACCCGGGCCCGACGCGCCAGAACGCGGGATCAAGTCCCTCCTGCCGCGCCAGATCGCGCAGGCGCCAGACGGCGGAAATGCGGTCGCTTTCGGCCCCCGCGGGATCGCCCAGACCGAGCATGACCCGGCCCACGCGGCGGAACGGCAGGCCGGCGCGGTCGGTCTCTCCGGTGACCATGCCATCGGCATGCGCGGGAGGGATCGCGCCCATCATGAACAACCGGCGTGAGGCCGCCGCGTCCCAGGGCAACGCTCGCACCCGGCCGGGCCGGACCAGCAGCCAGATCGCGACAGAGGCCAGCACCACCGCCAGCGCCACCGCGAACCGCACCGAGTTCGGCAGTTCCGGTGACATCACCACGGCCCACCAGGCGTTGTTGCTTAACAGGAACGTCTTGTGCCGCGCCAGCGCCAGCGCCAGCACGCAGATCACCAGCACGAACAGGGACAACGCCGTCGGCGCCTCGAACGGACCGCTGAGCAGCGAGGCATGACGATAGAAACAGGAACGAAACGGTGCCAGCAGCAGGGCACACAGCACCAGCACCGCGATGACCCAAAGCTGATTGTCCTGGGTCGCGGCGAAACCCGCTCCCGCGATCAGCAGCATGATCGTCAGGCCCCAGGCGAGATTGACCCGATGCGACAAAGCCAGCGCCATGACGATCAGACCAGCGCCGATGAGTGATGGGATGAACTGGCCGGCCTGCGACGCGATGTCGGCGAATTCGGGATCGAGCCAGGAGTAGTCGGTGCTCGGCGCGAGCACGCCCAGCATCAGCAGCATCGCGCCGCAGAGGCCGACGAGACCGGTGGCGGCGGCGACCGCGAAGTCAGGCTCGCTCCATGGTGTAGTCCCCTGGGGTGTGACCGTTGCCGCGCGGGCGGTGGGCGCCATGCCGGCGGCGCGCAGCAGACCGCCGCCGCGAACGAAGATCTCATTGCCGGCGAACAGGCCGCCGGCGAGGAACAAGGGAATGATGTAGTAATACAGGCGGAACACGACGATCGCGCCAATGATGTGCGGCGCGTCGATGTAATTCTCCAGCCCGAACAACATCGCGGTGTCGAAGACGCCGATGCCACCGGGCAGATTGGCGGCGAGGCCGGCGGTGTAGGAGGCGACGTAGACTCCAAGGAAGATCGTCCAGGTGAGGCCTGGCGCGTTGGGAAGCAGCGCGAAAAAGATGGTGGCGGTGACCGCGACGTCGATGGTCGCCAGAGCGACCTGGAGCAATGCCATGCGCCATTTCGGCAGATCGATCACGTGTCCGCGCAGCCGGAACGAGCCAAGCACGCGGGCCAGCGTCACATAACCGATGACGATGGCCCACAGCAACACGCCGACCGCGTTCAATGCGAGCACCGGCAGATGCTGGCCGAAGAATGGGATGGTTCGCGGCTCGATGAACAAAATCGTGCCGCCAAGGACGAGGCCGCCAAGCGCGAAGGTCAGGCTGCAAAACGCGACCGTTTTGCCGATCTGGAACGGCGTCAATCCCCAGTGCGCGTAAAGCCGGTATCGCACGGCAGCGCCGGACACCGCGGCGAAACCGAGGTTATGGGCCAGTGCATAAGCGCAGAACGAGGCGAAGGCGACTTTGCCATAGGACACTTTATGACCGGCGTAGATTGTTCCCAGCCGGTCGTAAAACGTCAGAATGAAGTACGACAGAATGGTCCAGACGAAGGAGAAGATCAGCGCCGCCGGCGGAATCGCGCGCAACGCGTCGGCGATTTCGCGCAACTTGAGATGGCGGAATTCCTTTTGCACCACATAAAACGCGCCGACCAGCAGCAGCACGCCAAGCAACGCGGGGAGGTGGTGCAAAAATCGGCTGACACCCTTGACCGGGGTTCTTTCGTGGAGCGAATCCGGCATCGTCAGGTCGTCACCCTCGATCGTTCGAGGCTCCGGCCAATCAGATCGATGGTCTCAGGTATGCCATACAGCGCGACGAAGCCGCCAAATCGCGGGCCCTCGTCCTGACCCAGAAGTACCTGATACAGGCAGCCAAACCACGCCCGCAGTTCCGGAAATGGATGCCGCTTCCCGACCTCGAACACCGCGTTCTGGATCGTCTCCTGGGCCGCGTCCGCCGGCAACGAGGCGAGAGTGGCCGCGAGGTCTTCCAGAGCCGCGCGCTCAAACGGTTCGGGTTCGCGGAATTGTTTCTTTACCATTACGAAATCGTGATAATAGGCGATCGCGTGTTCGACCAGGCGGGCGAGCAACGGTTCGTTCTCGGACGTGGCGTCCGGGTTATAGCGGTGGATGAAACCCCAAAGCACTTCTGGCGTTTCCGCGTTCGCCACGCTTGCGAGATTGAGCAACATCGCGAACGAAATCGGGCTGCCGGCGTGGTTTGGCAAATGGCCGAAATGGATGTGCCAGACCGGATTGGTCTGGAGCTCCGCCTCGGATTGCGAGTGTGCCTTGCCGATGTTGGCGATATACTCGTCGACCGCGCGCGGGATCACGTCGAAATACAGGCGCTTCGCTCGTTGCGGTTGATTGTACATGAACTGGCCAAGCGATTCGGCCGGCGCATAGCGCAACCATTCATCGACCGACAATCCATTGCCCTTGGACTTGCTGATCTTCTGGCCGTTGTCGTCGAGGAAAAGTTCAAAGATGAACGTCTCGGGCGGCGGCGCGCCGAGCACGCGGCACAGCCGGCTCGACAGCCGCACGCTGTCGATCAGGTCCTTGCCCGACATCTCGTAGTCCACGCCCAAAGCGAACCACCGCATCGCCCAATCGGCTTTCCACTGCAGTTTGCAGTTTCCGCCTTTCACCGAGGTCTCGAAAGACTCGCCGTTGGCGGGGTCGCGCCAGGTCACGGTGCCGGTGGCCGGATCGATCCGTTCCATCGGCACCTGCATGACGATGCCGGTCTTTGGGTGAATGGGCAGGATCGGCGAATAGGATGCGCGGCGGTCGGGTCCCAGGGTCGGCAGAATCACTTCCAGCACCTGATCGTGGCATTCCAGCACACGGATCAGCGCGGCATCGAAGCGGCCGGATGCGTAGTAATCGGCGGATGATGCGAACTCATACTCAAAACCAAAAGAATCCAGGAACGCGCGCAACCGTGCGTTGTTGTGCGCGCCGAAACTGGCGTGCGTGCCGAAGGGATCCGGAATGCGGGACAGCGGCTGGCCGAGATACCCCTGCAACATCTCCTTATTCGGCACGTTGTCGGGGACCTTGCGCAGCCCGTCCATGTCGTCGCTGAACGCGAGCAGCTTCGATTTCAGGCCAGTCGTCACGGTGAACGCATGCCGCACCCAGGAGGTGCGCGCGACCTCTCCAAACGTGCCGATATGCGGCAGGCCGGAGGGACCGTATCCGGTCTCGAACAGCGCCTCGCGGCGTCCCGAAGCCTCCAGACGGCGGGCGACTTTGGCCGCTTCCTCGAAGGGCCATGCTTTGGGATTGTTGCGTACTGTATCCGACATCATGGTGAAGCTATGGAGCGGCGGAGCGAAGGTCAACGGGCGGCGGTTTCGTGCTGGCGCGACGGCGGCGTATCGTCTGTCCGCACAGGAGGCCGGTCATGTCCAGAATTCCCCTCGTCACAGAAGCGGCGATGACGCCGGAGCAGCGCGCTGTCCATGACGCGATGGTGAATGGGCCGCGGAAGTCGGCGCCAGTCGGGCCTCTGGCGATCGCCATGCACCGGCCGGAACTGGCCCAGGCGATGTCGGGACTGGGGTTGGTGCTGAGATTTGGGTCGAGTTTCGAGCCGCGGCTGCGGGAGTTTGCGATCCTGTTCACCGGCCGGTACTGGGATTGCCAGTTCGAGTGGGCCTCGCATGAGGCGGAGGCACGCAAGGCAGGATTGTCGGATGCGTCGATCGAAACGCTGCGCGCGGGCGGGTCTCGGTTCGAGGCGGAGGATGAACAGGCGATCCACGATTATGGGATCGAACTGCTGACGCGGCATTTCGCCTCCGACGCCACGTATCAACGGGTGTTGGCGCTGTTCGGTGTGGCCGGGGTGGTCGAGCTGACGGCGTTGATCGGCTACTACGCGTTGGTGGCGCTGACGTTGAACGCGGCGGAGTACGGGGTGCCGGAGGGCATGACGCCGCCGTTGCCGCCTCGCGCATGAGTGAAGACGCGCTGGCCCGTCAGGTGGACGCGGAACTCGCGCTGTTCACCTATCCGTTGCAGGACTGGGTGCGGCCGATGCGCGGGCCTGACGGCTTGGCTGTGCATAATGTGGTCATTGTCGGCGGCGGCCAGGCCGGTCTGACGATCGCGTTCGCGCTGCGCCAGGAGCGGATTTCGGGCGTCGTGGTGCTGGACGAAAACCCGGAGGGACTGGAGGGTCCCTGGATCACCTACGCGCGAATGATCACGCTGCGGACACTGAAGTTTCTCACCGGGCCGGACCTTGGGGTGCCTTCGCTGACGTTCCGGCGCTGGCATGCCGCGCGTTATGGGGATGATGCGTGGGAAAGTCTGGTGCGCATCGATAAGGCGGACTGGATGCGGTATCTGAACTGGTTCCGCCGGACGCTGAAGATACCGGTGCGGAACAAAACGCGGGTCGCGCGGATCGAACCGGCGGGCGCGTTCTGGAGGCTGCATCTGGATGGTGGCGAGGTGATGCTGACACGTGAGATCGTGTTGGCGACCGGTCTGGAAGGCGGCGGCGCGCGGCGGGTGCCGGACTTCGCGCGGGTTGGCCTGCCTCGCGACGTATGGGCGCATACAGCGGATCCGATCGATTTTTCGCGGCTGCATGGGCTTCGCGTAGCGGTGGTGGGTGGCGGCGCCTCGGCGTACGACAACGCGGCGACCGCGCTGGAACATGGCGCGGCGTTTGTGGAGATGTTCATCCGGCGGGATTCGATTGCGCTGGTCAATCCGTTTCGGGCGCTGGAATCGTCGGGGTTCTGGCGCAATTTCGCCGATCTGAACGACGCGACGCGATTGCGGTTCATGTACCGGCTGCTGTCGTTTCCGATGCCGCCACCACAGGATTCGGTCGATCGGGTGATGCGGCACGCGAACGTTTCGGTGCGTTTCGGGACTCCGGTTCTGGATGCGGTGCCGGGCATTCGGTTGCGCACGAAGTCAGGTTGGCATGAAACGGATTTCCTGATTCTGGGCACCGGGTTCACTGTGGATCTTCACGCCCGGCCGGAACTGTCCGCGATCGCGGATCATGTCGCGACGTGGTCCGATCGGTACCATCCGCCGGTTGATCGCCTGAACGCCGAGATGGGGAGGCATCCTTTTGTCGGGTCCGGATTCGAGCTGCTGGAAAAGACGCCGGGAACGATGCCGGGGTTGCGGCGCATCCGGATGTTCAACGGCGGATCGATGGTCAGTACCGGGCCGGTTTCGACCGGATTGAATGGCATGCCGTTCGGTATGCCTCGGTTGATCAAGCATATATCGTGCGATTTTCTGCGCGATCAGGCGAGTGCAGTACTCGAAGATTTCGAAACTTATGACGAACCGGACGCATGGGAAGCGGTGCGAACGGCGGAGGATGCAAGGCGATGAAAATCAAAACGGTCGACGTCAAAGTGCTAAAAGTTCCGCTGGACCAGCCTTACACGGCGGGCGGAAGGGCGGTCGGCGCGAACTGGCACGTGATGGCCGAGATCGCCACCGAGGACGGCGTCACTGGTTTCGGATACATCGTCGCGCTGAATCAGACTCTGGTCGGCACCGTCGCCGCCGCGACGCGCGAACTGGCGCCGTTGCTGATCGGCATGAGCGTCGCGGAACCCGAGGCGGCGTGGCGCAAGTTGACGCATGCCGGAGGCTGGGTCGGGCCGGGGGGCTTGCTGCATTACGCGGTCGCCCCGCTGGACATCGCGATCTGGGACGCGTTCGGCAAGACTCTGGGACAGCCGGTGTCGAAGCTGTTGGGCGGCGCGCGCGACCGGCTGCCGGTCTACGCCAGTGACGGGTTCTGGTACAGCCTCAGCCTTGATGAACTCGCGGCCTCGGCGCGGCGGGCGCATGACGCCGGGTTCCGCGCGATGAAATTGCGTGTCGGCAACGAGAAGCTGCCCGAAGGCGAGGTCGCGCGGGTGCGGGCGGTGCGGGACGCGGTCGGACCCTCGGTGGCGATCATGATCGACGCCACGGAAACCTGGTCGGTGACGCGGGCGATCCGCACCAGCAAGGCGCTGCAAGAGGCGGGTGTGGTGTGGATCGAGGATCCGGTCGCCCACACCGACATCGCCGGCATGGCACGAGTAACGGCGGCGTTGGATGTGCTCGTGGCGACCGGCGAGCATCTGTATTCGGTCGCCGATTTCACCCGCCTGTTGGAGGCGCGGGCCACCGGGATCGCGCTGATCGACCTCGGACGGATCGGCGGGGTGACACCGTGGCGCCATGTCGCCTCACTCGCGCAGGGGTTCGGTGTGCCGGTGGGCGGGCATGTGTTGCCGGAGATTCATGTGCATCTGCTGTGCGCGGTGCCGAACGCGCAGATCGTGGAGTATGTGCCTCGATCGGCCGCGTTGCTGAAGGCGATGCCGGCGATCAGCGACGGCACCTTGGTCGTTCCTCCGGGTGGCGGTTTCGGATTGGAACTGGATCAGGATGCGGTGCGGCGCTGCACGGTCTGATACCGAGGCTTCTTGGATGCGAGGGAGACGATCATGAGCGCGGACAGAAAAGCGAAGATCAAACAGGACTTTATCGATGCGCGCGGTTACTGGAGCCGCGGTTGGGATCCATTGCTGGACATCGCGCCGGATTATTTTGAAGCGTATGCGAAACTATCGTCGGTGCCCTGGAAGACCGGCACGCTGCCGCCGAAAGTGAAGGAGTTGTTGTATATCGCGATCGATGCCTCGACGACGCACATGTACGAGCCGGGACTGCGGGTGCACATTCGCAACGCGCTGCGGTATGGCGCGACAAGGGATGAGATCATGGAAGTGTATCAGTTGACGTCGTCGATCGGCGTGCACTCCGTGACCATGGGTGTGCCGGTGTTGCTGGATGTGATGAAGCAGGCGGGTCGTGACAACGGGACCGGTGGCGCGCTGACGCCGCGGCAGGAGGCTCTGAAGGCGGCGTTCATCGCCAACCGCGGTTATTGGTCGCCGATGTGGGACGGTGTGCTGATGCTGTCGCCGGATTTCTTCGAGGCGTACGCGGCGTTTTCCTCGGTGCCCTGGAAAACCGGAACGCTGGAGCCGAAAATCCGCGAGCTGGTCTATGTCGCGGTCGACGCCGCGGCGACGCATATGTACGAACCCGGCACGCGTATCCATATGGAGAACGCGCTCAAACTGGGCGCGACGCCGGAGGAAATCATGGAAGTGCTCGCGCTGGTCAGCGTGCTTGGCGTTCACACGATATCGATGGGATTGCCCGTGCTGCTGGATGAACTGAAGAAAGCTGAGACACGGGGCGGGTAATCGCCCCTGTCCTTGCGGGTTCCGCACCGGCCGCCGGCCGCCCCCCGGATGAAACTGTTGTTCCGCCGGTGGTGTGAGGTAGGATTTCCGTACCATCGGCGACGAGGTCGGATTTTCTCCGGTGCGGAACACTGATGGCGTGCGGGCTGATCCGGGCCAGCTTCGTCCCGGATGAGGCGTGGCGGGAACTCCGCTCTCTGTTGCGCGCCCGCAAGCAAATCGGGCGTGAGCGGCTGGCGTATGATCGACGGTGTGCGCAATCCGCGCAAGCTGGCGGACCTCGCCGGCCGCCGGCTCAAGGCGACGCCGAAGCAATTGTACGACGCGCTGCACGGGCGGCTGACCGAGACCCGGACGAAACGTCTTGTCGCCCAACTCGCCAGGCTCGGCTTCGAAGCTCAACTCACCGCCATCGCCAGGGTCGCCTGATGCCGCCAGGACAACCGGACCAACCAGACCTTCGCGGGAGCCAGCGAATGATGTAGAGCCAATCGTCTTGTTTCTTGTTAGCGCGGCGAAGCAATCTCCATCAGAGGGGACAGGGAGATTGCTTACCCCGGCCAGGCCCGGGCACCGCTATGCTCCTCGCAATGACATGGGGAGCGAATCGGTGGTGCCGCGACCCTACGCCAGTTCGATCACCACCGGTACATGATCCGAGGGTTGGGCCTGGTTGCGTTCCTCGCGATCCGGGTCGGCGGCGATCAACCGCTCCGCCACCGTGGGTGACAACAAGGCATGGTCGATGCGCAGACCCGAATCGCGCTCCCACGCCGCGCCCTGGTAATCCCAGTAAGTGAACACGCGGCCGTGCGGATGCAGTGCCCGAATTGCGTCCGTCAGCCCCATCCACAGCAGGCGCCGGAAGCGCGCGCGGGTCTCGGGCCGGACCAGCGCGTCGCCCGGCGACAATGCGCCTGGCGCCATGTCCTCATCCGTGGGACACACGTTGAAATCACCGGTGATCAGCAGCGGCACGTCCGCGTCCAGCAACGCCTGAGCGCGCTCCGCCAACCGGTCCATCCAGGCGAGTTTGTAGGCGTAACCCTCGTCACCCCGCGAATTGCCGTTCGGCAGATAAATCCCGATCGCGGTCAATCCGCCCGCCTCGACCTCGATATACCGAGACTGGGCGTCGTCCTCGGGCAGTCTCGGCAGCGTGCGGTGCACCACCTGGAACGGGACGCGCGACAGCACGGCGACGCCGTTATACGCCTTCTGCCCCACCGCGTCGGACTGGTAGCCAACCGCCTGAAACGTCAGCGCCGGAAACGCGGCGGTCTCGCATTTGATCTCCTGCAGGAACAGAAGATCAGGCTGCACCCGCTCCAGCCACCGCTTCACGTGGCTTTCCCGCTGCCGGATGGAGTTGACGTTCCAGGTGGCGATCTTCATGCGCCCCAATCACTGCCACCTCCCGCCGCGAGCGTCAAAGCAGCGCGCGCATTTCCTTCAGTTCGCCCGGCTCCATGTCGGAGACGGCCCACCAGACCATGCCGTCCTTGGTCCAGGACAGCACGTTCAGGCCTTCGGTTTGGGTCATTGGCATCGCCGCTGACGAGGCGTTCTCCGGCCAGACGAACACGCTGATCGTGTGCGCGCCGTGGTGGTAGACCAGCGTGGCGACGCGATGCCCGTCCACGTAATCCAGGCGGCCGCCGTAGAGCGGAAATCCCTCGGCCGTCAGGTCTTTCACCGGAGGCGCGAACTCCACCTTGCCGTTGAACCACGGGCGGACCGTGTGCTGATCGCTGGACACCACCTGGATGGTGCTGTTCTGCAACAGAGACCGCACATGCGCGGCGACCACGTCGTGCTCGGTGGTCGCCATGCGGTCCGGCTGGTGCACGACAGCCCAGGTGCCGAAGACGGAGAGGAGGCAGACGGCGGCCATGCTGGAGAGGTATTGGATGACCGGGCGCGAGGCGAACCGCCTGGCCTGAGGCATCGGCACCACGGACTGGCCCGTCTCGTTGGCGAGCGAGGCGCGGATCCGCTCCTCCAGCCCGGGGGGCGCCGGTTCACGGCCCAGTTGTGCCAATTGCTCCGTCAACAGCCGCAAATCGTTGATGTAGGCGCGGCATTGCTCGCACTGCGCCTGATGCTCCTCGACCATGCGGGCGCGGGGGGCGGGCAGCTCGTTGTCGAGCCAGGCGCTCGCCAGGTCCTGGACCTCCTCACAGCGCATGTTTGCCGTCCTCTCTTGGCCCGGGGTGCTGAGCCAGTTCGTTGAAGCGTTGCCGCAGTTCCGCCCGGGCGCGGGACAGGCGGGACATCACGGTGCCCTGCGGTACGCCGAGGACGGTGGCGATCTCGGCGTAGGACATTTCCTCGATCTCCCGCAGGACAAGCGCTTCGCGGAACAGCGGTGTCACCGCGTCCAGGGCGCGGGTCAGCAGAGCGCGGTCGCCGGCTTCGATCAGCCGGGTCTCGGCGGATTTTTCGTCCGAGGCGATGGACATTGGTTCCGGCTCGTCCTCGCCGGCGCGGGTGTAGGCGGCCTCGATCGGGATCACGTTGTTGGTGGCGCGGCGGCGGACCGCCAGAGCACGCCAGGCGACGTTGCGCACGATGGCCAGCAGCCAGGGGCGCATCGCGTCGCCGCGAAACCCGTCGAAGCCTCGCAGGGCGCGGATATAGGCGTCCTGCACCACGTCCTCGGCGTCGGCGCGGTCGCGCATCAGCCAGAACGCGAGGGAGTAGGCCGCGTCGAGATGCGGGAGCGCTTGCTGCTCAAACCCTTGTTGTCTCGGCAAGGCTGGCCTCGATGGTGGTCCGGGTCACTATGGACCGGGACTCTCGGCGGGGCGATTTATTCCCGGTGGGCGGGGGTGGGGGACCGATTTCAGCCACGCGGTGGAACCTGCTGGCCAAGCGCGCGCGTGGCGCAGGCAAGCGGATGCTGGTGGCCGAGGACGAGGTTCTGGTGCCGATGGCGGTCCGCGCCATGCCGCGGGCGGCCGGCACGCGACCGATCGGGCCGGTGCGGAGCGTGGATCAGGCGCTGGAGGCGATTGCCGGTGAAACGCTCAACGCCGTGCTGCTGGACGGCGATCAGGCCGGCACGCGGGTCGATGCGGTGGCGGCCGCGCTCACCCGAGGGCAGGTGCCGTTCGGGTTCGTCACCTTCCATGCCCGCGACAACCTGCCGGCGGCGTTCCTGGCCGCGACAATGCCGCCGAAGCCGTTCTCCGAGGCGGACCTGGTCGCTGCGCCGCATGGTCTGCTCGCGCCCACGACCGCGGGCGCCGTCCCGCTGCGCCGTTCCCTGGGCGGTGCCGGGTATGGGGCGCACGGGGCGGGGACGGTTTTTCGTTGCGACTGGCCGGAAAACTTGGCCAACACGGCTCACGGGGGCTTAGTCCCGTATGATATAAAGGACGTTATCATGCGTGGTTTGGTTCGAACGCCGCTTCTTTTCTGCATCGGATTGGGCTACTTGAGCACATTCCAACAAGCCGGAGGCGTGGAGATGCCCACATGGGAAGACCGTAATCGGAACAGACCGGCGGGCGCTCCTCCATTGTTCGCGCAATCCTTGCTGCGTGGGCCCGTTGACGCTGACCTGAGGGAAGGCGAGGGCCAGCCAACTCATGATTTTTCTCCGATAACGAGCGATCGAATCTTCGAACGTTTGCGCAGGCAGGTGATCAAGAGGGAAGGAGAAGAGACATCGTCGCTTACTATCTCACTCGATAGTCAGTTCGCGTATGCTCAGGGTAAAGGGGCTACTCCACGCTCAAGAGGCCCTGTTCATTTCGATGACCTTGTTCAATCCCTCTATTTTAATCCTGATACTGAAGAGCTCACCATATCTCTCTTTTTCGATATAGGTACAGCGTCAAAGCAATCTTTGGCTCGCCAAATAAGACGTGAAGCAGGCCTTAATACAAAGAATGGCACAGCGATTTTTGCTTGGCCGTCTGAGCGCCCCGAGAACACCATCAAAGCCACCCTACTTGGCATTGAGGATGCACGGATGAGAAGCGCTGTCTTAAAAAGCGAACGATCCTTTAATGGCGAGACTGACCCGATGGCTCCGCTGGGTTCTAAATTGTTTGATCAATTATGGATGACTGAACTTAATCCAATCTACAAAGAATACCCTGTGGACCTTGTGATTTCTACCGACCAGGATGAAGAGCCTCTCAATGAGGATGCGTGGTTAAATGATCTTGATGCGTTTTTGAGTCTTTTGGACTCATCGATATATTCGATCAATCTTGCCGATAAAGGATCGTGGCTGAAGCGACTGCGCGCAACCACTCTAACGAAAATTGGAGAGGCGGATTTTCAGAGGACGTTCCAACTTGGATTGCAAGCAGCTGAAGACTATGCAGCGCTCAAGACTGAAGCTCCACTTAATGCTGAGCACCTCAAGATTACAGAAAGGGTATTGAGTCGAATTGCCTCCCGGAAGCGCGCGGTTGTTGTGATTGGTACGCTCGCTATCGTAAAGAACGAAGACGAGCAGGGCAGTTCTATGGTGATCGCTAGGCGACTGAGCCAGACCCAACTGTCAGTATTGGAGGCGAGGCCCATAGCCTTGAGCGATCCATTGCTGTTTCTAGAGGTTTTAAGCAAGCTGCTCCCGCAACAGACCCCATTTGTGTATCATCGCGAAACAGAACAAGCGACAGGATTGCTAATCCCGGTCGCACCTTCAAACGCGGTTGCTACGTTGGGTGGTGTTTCACCTCTCGGCTTTGGTGGGCCGATGCAGATGGATCTGACCGAGGTCGATAAATGCATTGATATATGGAAGGAGCAACAAAGAGGGAGAAATAAAAAAGTCCGCACCGCCAGCAGGAAGCGAAATAAGGAAAGTTCAGTGGAATCGGACGATCCGAACGCAATCGATCCGAAAAACCTACATTAGGTCAGTTCCCAATCGTTCATCTGGACCACCGTCATCGTAGCTGGCCGAAAGCCGCGGCGGCGACGCGCGCCTGCGCCTCGTCGAAAGGCACGATCTCGATCTCGCATACCGCCAGGACTCGCCAGAACCGCTCGACCGCCGCCTTTTGGGAACCGGTGGCATCGAAGATGCACGACACGATTAGATCGCTAACGCCGCTGTGCGCAATTCATCGGTTGTATCGACAACGCCGGGGAGGGCCCAGACGCCATCCAGCAAAAGGAACTTCCAAGCATTCGTGCGGGGAACGTATGCCGCTCTCTCCTGGACAACGGCGACAGGGACCAGAGCCGCGCGGACCACCAGAAAATGCTCATCCACGAGCAGACCGGCGAGATAATCAAAGGGCATCTGGTCGAGCTCGCGGATCGCCCCCACCTCCCGCGACGAGTTGTGTCGCGTCAGACGCCGCCCTTTGACCTGATATCGGATGCCCGAGTTCTCTATAGCGTCATGGCCGACCGCAGAATTGGCTGTTCGAGACCATCCAAATGCGCGGCAAAAGAGAAGCTCCGCATAGTCACTCAACGGATTGTTGGAGCTGCGGACGATTTCCCGGCGGCGGAGTTCCGCTAGGATCGCGCCATAGGCGGAAAATAGATCGCTGACAGTAAGAGGCGTGGCGTCGAAGCGTCGGAGGGTAGTATCTGTGTCCACGGTCGGAGACCTTTCTGGCATCCTCATGCCGTGAGAAAAATTACAGCTTTGTCGCAGCCGAGCCGAACTCTCTTCTCATATGAGAAGTCGCCGCCGGCACTATCTTTACGGCTATCCGCGCCGGCATGGCCGGTTTCCACGATCGTCGCGTCAAGAAATCTCTTGCTGAAATACGAAGCGGTTTCAATCGGTTACCGGCGTATATGTATGATAACCGCGCATTATCATACATAGGCGGCGAACTTTAGCCCAAACCAAATTGTAACTCTGTGACCTGGGTCACTGCACGGTGAGGGTCTTCCTACGAGCCTGCAAATGGGACGGCTCATGCACTTTGGCCTAGGAGGGCGCAATGTGGCGGTTAACGCAATCCACACATCAATCTGAATTTCTGCTGGCCATTCATCGCGTCTTCGCAGGTGCCGTAGCAGTCGTGGCCGCGGTAATCCTATTTTCGCCGTCTCCTGCTCAGGCAACACCCACTGAGTATGTTTTTTCAGCTGGCGCGACGCTTACATTCCAAAACAGTGTCACAGAAACGGTGTCGGGCACTTTCTACTATGACCCCAGCACTCTCACAGAGTCTAATGCCATAGTAACGCTTTCCGGTGGTGGACCCTATGATGGCGTTTATGAAAATTGGCTCCCAGGATTGCAGACGGGAGGACTTTACATCGATGCATCTCTCGGGGGAACCGTCGCAACTGTCCCGCAAATCGATATCTATTTTGGCCCTTCGCTCGACGGCACGTCCACATCTTACCTCGGCTTAGTGTTCTATGACAGCACGCTTACGACAGGCGAACAAGGCTCCGGCAGCGGTTATGTGTCCCCAGAGTCTAGCCCTCCAGCATCGACGCCGGAGCCACAGACGCTGTCTTTGCTCTTCGTCGGCTTCGCTGGCCTCTGCTGGTTCCGCCGCCGGCGGTATCAATAAAATACGTTATCAACAGTCCATGTGACGACCTATCCTTGCCGTATCGAGCGATAAGGAATGCTCGATTCCTCGATTGTGGGCATCGGGATATTGTGGCCGGTAAGCGCCGCCCGAATTCGGTCTTTCAGGTGATCGGACGCTGACGGGCCAAAACGGATGTGGGTAAGCACTCCGGAACGTTTCCAATTTGGGATAGGAAGGTCAAGATATCCAATCTTGTTTCCCTTACGATTGAGGTGGACCCCGGAAACTGGACAGGTAGCTAAGAGAGAGTCTTCCCTTGGAGCGGCCGTTTGGCCGAAGGTGAGACATGACCAATACTCGGAAGAAACACAGTTCTGAATTCAAGGC
>Ga0182018_10001643_pt1 | contig 24826 bp, 19 predicted proteins | sample 812P2MmetaG_FD_120490 | JGI IMG/M metagenome (GOLD analysis project Ga0182018, IMG submission 120490) | Permafrost microbial communities from Stordalen Mire, Sweden - 812P2M metaG | ecosystem: Environmental > Terrestrial > Soil > Wetlands > Permafrost | place: Sweden: Stordalen | collected...
AATCGTCGGCTACTCGGAAACTGACCCGCTACCCCGCTGGGCATACATTTCCCGCTGCGCTAGGCGGTCATTTATACTGACTGGTTTTCCCGTGGCTTGCCAAAGCCATAGGGGGCGAGGAGTCCTACTCTTGAAAATTCTGGTCTGCATGAAGCAGGTGCCGCAGAAAGACGCACCGCTCAAGCTCAACGAAGGTGGCACGTGGATCCGCGAAGATGTCTCGTACGAAGTCAACGAGCCGGATGCCTATGCGCTGGAAGAGGCTCTGCGGCAAAGGGAAAAGCATAAGGGTGAAGTAGTGGTCATCACCAGCGGGCCAGCCCGCGCCCAGCAGGTGCTGCGCGAAGCCCTGGCCAAAGGCGCGGATCGCGCGATCCACCTGGAAGATTCCAAGTTCGTCGGGCTCGATGCGTTTAACACTGCCAAGGCCTTTGCGGTCGCGATCAAAGATGAATCGTTCGACCTCATCTTCACCGGATTGCAGTCGGATGACTACGGGTACGCGCAGACCGGGGTGATACTGGCGGAGTTGTTGGGATTGCCGCACGCGACCATCATCATGCAAATTGAAAAAACCGACGCCGGGATCCGGGTGAAGCGTGAGCTGGAAGCTGGATACTTTCAGTTCGTCGAAATCCCGACGCCCGCCGTGCTGACCATTCAGTCGGGTATCAATAAGCTGCGCTACGCCACGTTGATGGGCATCAAGCAAGCGAAGAACAAGCCGTTGCGGAAGGTGACGCTGGCCGAAGTGCAGTCAGCGATCGGCGACAATCTGCAGAAGATTGAGCGCCTGTATGTTCCGCAGAAGACGAAGAAGACGGAGCATATCGAAGGGTCGCCGGGAGAGATTGCGAAGAAGCTGGTGGATAAGCTGCGGAATGAGTTGCGGGTGCTGTAGAGGAGCTGCCGAGCTCTGCTCGGCCGGACAGCCGGGGACGGCTGTCCCCATCTGGGCTTTGGCGATCACCACGTTTTTGCCGAGAACCGAGAACTCATCATGGCTGATACGATCTTAGTCGTCGTCGAACAGCGCGAAGGAAAACTGAATCGCGTCTCTTGGGAAACCATTACGGCTGGGCAGGCGATCGCGGCGGCCACCGGCTGGGCGCTGGAGGCGGCTGTCCTCGGTGGCAGTGCCGCGCCCATCGCCGCGGAGGTTGCGGCGAAGAAAGTCGCGAAGGTCTATGCCGTCGAGTCCGCAAAGATCGAGCCTTATACGCCCGACGCGTTCGCCGCGGCGCTGAAGCAATTCCTGACAGCCCAGCAGCCCAAACTGGTCTTGATGCCGCACACCTATCAGGTGCGCGACTTTGTGCCCAAGCTGGCTACCGCGATGGGGCGCACAGTCGTCAGCGACTGCATCGGCTTCAAATACGAAGGCGCGAAACTCGTTTTCACTCGGCAAATGTTTCAAGGCAAGCTGGCCGCTGACGTCAGCTTTACCTGCGATGCTCCGTGGTTTGCGACGTTTCAGAATGGCGCGTTCCGCGGAGACAAAGCGGAGGCGGGAGCGAGCGCGGCCCCCGTCGAGACAGTGAGCATCGAGATCGCTGACGGTGTCATTCGGACCAACCCGCAGGAAGTTTTCAAGGAAGCCAAGCAGGCGGTGGATCTCACGCAGGCCGAAATCATTGTGGCGGTAGGCCGCGGGATTAAAGAGCAGAAAAATATTGAGATCGCCAAGCAACTGGCCGACGCGCTTGGTGGAGATCTGGCGGCGTCGCGCCCAATCTGCGATTCGGGCTGGCTGCCGATGGATCGACAGATCGGCTCGTCGGGACAGACGGTTGCCCCCAAGCTCTACCTGGCGCTCGGCATCAGCGGGGCGATTCAGCATATCGTCGGAATGAAGGGCTCGCGGACGATCATCGCGGTGAATAAGGATTCGGAGGCGCCAATCTTTGAAATTGCGGATTACGCGATTGTGGGGAATTTGTTCGACATCGTCCCGCCGCTGATTGAGGAAGTAAAGAAGGCGAAAGCGGGGAACTGAACTCAGAGACCGCAGCTCTAGGTGGATCTTGAAGAGGAAAACCTTCTGTCATTCGGAACCCGTCATGGCTTGGAAAAAACTCTATTGACGCCGCCAATCGGCAAATTACCGACATGTCCGGCTTGGGAAAAAGGCTTACTCGCGAGCCGATGATCGTTTCACTGGCCTGATCTCTGCCCTCAATTAATCCTCCACCGGCTCTACGCACACGCTTCTGTCCTCTCTGTCCTCCACAGGTCTACAGAGGGACTAAAAAAGCGGAAGATCTGTCCAACCAGCCTATTATCAATGACTTTCCCCTGCGCAGGCTTATTTTCCACCGGTCTGCACTTTTCCGGGCATAGGCGAATGTGGCAGGGTCAATTGCGAGGAAGCGAAGATCTGGTGCGACACTTGGAGTCGAACCACTGGGTACGGGTGCGCGACGACGCCACCGTCCAAACACCAGCACCGTTGCCAGGCACCGCGAAGCCAAGAACCAACGGGGGATCCGTATATGCAAACCACTTGGAGTGCCCGACCCGCTACGCTGAAGTGCTGCAAAACATTTATCATAATTAGTCGCTTGGCGGTCGCTTGCGTGAATCGGCTGCAAAGAAGTTGTGAGTCTGAATGCTAAGGGGCAACTGCTAAGTGCTCGTTTTCCGTAAACCTATCGAAGGTGTCGAACGTCCGCAGATGCCAGCGGATGTGGTTATCGTCGGTGGTGGGCCTGCGGGCATGGCGTGTGCTTTACGGCTGGCACAACTGATCGACGCGCACAATGCCGCGCACCCTGACTCGCAGTTCAGCAAAGAGAACATCTACGTCCTCGAAAAAGCTCGCGAGATCGGGCAGCACTGCCTTTCCGGCGCACTGCTCGACCCGCGCTCGATGCGTGAATTGCTTCCCGGATTTGAACAGGAAGCGCCACTCGACGCCAAAGTCACGAAGGAAGCGGTCTACTTTCTCACCGAGAAGAGCAAGTTCAAGTTGCCGATTACGCCGCCGTTCCTGCGCGATCACGGCAACTATGTGATCTCGCTGAACCGATTCGTGAAGTGGCTGGGCGGCAAGGTGGAAGAGGCGGGCATCACCGTTTTCACCGGCTTCGCTGGATCGGAACTCCTCTACGACGGCGATCGCGTGATTGGCGTCCGCACCGACGACAAGGGCGTCGATAAAGAAGGCCATCAGAAATCCAACTTCGAGCCAGGATACGATCTGCAGGCCAAAATCGTCATTCTGGCAGAAGGCCCGCGCGGATCGCTTACCCAGCAGCTTATTCAGAAATTCGATCTTGTCAAAGACGCCAACCCGCAAACCTACGGCGTCGGCGTGAAAGAACTCTGGGAGGTCCCCGCGGGCCGCATCGCGGCTGGCGAAGTGGTTTACACCATGGGATGGCCGCTCACCACGAAGGAGTATGGCGGGGCATGGATTTATGGATCGAAGGACAACGTCGTCTCGCTCGGCTTCGTCACAGGGCTCGACTACGCCGATCCGCGGCTCGATCCGCAACGCGTATTGCAGGAGTTCAAGCGGCATCCCTTCGTCGCAAAACTTCTCGAAAGCGGCAAGATGATTCGCTACGGCGCGAAGTCGATGCCCTACGGCGGCTGGTGGGCGATTCCGCCGGTCGCGGGCAACGGTTGGATGGTTCTGGGCGACTCTGCCGGCTTCCTCAACTCGGCGCGGCTCAAGGGGATTCATCTCGCGATCAAGAGCGGCATGCTCGCCGCCGAGACCGCTTTCGATGCATTAATAAGAGATGATTCGTCGGCGGCGTCGCTGGGAGCGTTCCAGAAGAAAATCGAATCGAGCTGGGTCAAAGAAGAACTGTGGAAAGTGCGCAACCTGCATCAGGGGTTCGCACACGGAATGTATGCGGGAATGTTGCACACCGGACTGCAGATGATAACCGGCGGACGAGGCCTGCGCAACCGTTATCTGGCGACAGCCGGATACGAGCACATGCGCAAATTGGCTGATCTGCCGGCGGACGGAGGCGCTGAAGCGCATCTGCTTGGCCCTGCCAAGGGCGACGGCAAACTCACGTTCGATAAGCTCACCGATCTCTACCACTCCGGCACCAAGCATGAAGAAGACCAGCCGTCGCATCTTGTCATCCACGACACCAACATCTGCAACACGCGCTGCGTGAAGGAATTTGGCAGCCCGTGCCAGAATTTCTGTCCGGCGAACGTCTACGAAATGGTCGAGGACGCCAGTCAACCGAACGGCAAGCGCATCAGCCTGAATCCGTCCAACTGCGTGCATTGCAAAACCTGCGACATCGCCGACCCGTATCAGATCATTACATGGGTTCCGCCGGAGGGCGGCGGCGGCCCGAATTACGATGGGATGTGAGCGAAATACTCATGTGGGGACAGCCGCCCGCGGCTGTCCCGTCGAGCGAAGCTCGACAGCATGGCGCGACATGGCCTCTCGCCAAGAATTTCTTGGCGACGGATTCACAAGAGAGAAATCCGCAAGAGATTGCGGAGGCTACTTTCAGGATTGCGGGTCGCGGCTATGCTGTCCCCGAGGCAAATGATGCAAGTGAGACGACCTCGCAACCTGGCCACATACCCTTTATCAATCGCAATCCTCTCGCTCTCTGCTCTCGGACAGGCTGCGCAACCCATGCCGGCCATCCCCTCCACCGGCTTCCCCGGCCTCGACCAATACCGTTCATCGCGGGTTGCCATATATAGCGATGATTTCGGCGAACTGGCGCGCTATCGTGACGCCGATGCGGCGCTCGGCCCGCCTGCGGCCGGTGAGAACCGCGTTGTGTTCATCGGCGACTCCATCACCGACTACTGGAAGCTGGCAGATTATTTTCCCGGTAAGCCTTACCTCAACCGCGGCATCGACGGTCAAACCACTCCCCAGATGCTGGTGCGCTTTCGGCAGGATGTGATTGACCTGCATCCCCGGGTGCTGGTCGTGTTGGCCGGAACCAACGACGTCGCCGGGGTGACCGGGCCCACGCGCAACGAGGACATCGAAGCCAACTACGCGTCCATGGCGGAGCTGGCTCGTTTGCATCATATTCGTGTGATTTTTTCCTCACTGCTTCCGCTGAACAATTACACAGAGGACGCAAAGGAGTCGTTTGCGCTGCGCCCGCACGAAAGAATTCTGGCGCTGAACCGCTGGCTCAAGGACTACTGCGCGAAGAACAAACTCCTGTATCTTGACTACTTCTCGGCGCTGGTTGATGACAAGGGCATGCTGAAGCGAGATCTGTCGGATGAGGGGCTGCATCCGAATGCAGCCGGGTACAAAATCATGGCACCGCTGGCGGAAAAGGCGATTGCGAGTATGCCCTAATTGGTTTACGACGCACTTCTCGGCCGTGATAAAAGGGCCGATGCTCAGGATTATCCGTGAGCTTAGGAACAACCATATGAAATCCTCGCTGCACTATCAGAGAATCACATTCGTCCTGTTCGTCGCCGTGTCCGCGCTGGCACAGCAACCGGCGCCGCCCAGTATTCCATCCACCGGCTTTGCTGGCCTGGACCAATATCGCGCTTCGCGCATTGCCGTGTTCACCGACGATTACGGGCAACTGGCCCGCTATCGCGCCGTGAATGCGGCACTCAAGCCGCCCGCGCCGGGAAAAAATCGCGTTGTGTTTTTCGGCGACTCGATTACGGACATCTGGCACCTCGACGAATATTTTCCGGGCAAGCCATATGTCAATCGCGGCATTGGCGGGCAGACCACGCCGCAGATGCTGGTGCGCTTTCGGCAGGATGTGATCGATCTGCAACCGAAGGTGGTCGTCATTCTCGCGGGAACCAACGACATTGCGGGCAATACCGGGCCGATGCGGCTGGAGGATATCGAGGCCGATTACGCGTCTGTCGCGGAACTTGCGCACGCGAGCGGCATTAAGGTGATTTACTGTTCCGTACTACCGGTGCACAACTACACGGAACGCTCCAAGGATTTTTTTGCCCAGCGGTCGCCGGAGAAGATTCTGGCGCTCAATCGCTGGCTGAAGGAGTACTGCACGACAGCATCGAAGGGGTGCCTGTATCTGGACTATTTCAGCGCCATGATCGATGACAAAGGACTGATGAAGAAAGATCTCGCCGACGATGGCCTACATCCGAACGCGGCGGGATTCAAAATCATGGCGCCCATGGCGGAGTTGGCGATTGAGAAAACGCTCTCCAAATTAAAACCTTGAACCCTCTTTTACGCCCCGCGCGTTCTATAATGCGAACTGAGGTTTCCGACCGCCTTGGCCTTCGGGCATACCCTGGCTGTGGCGGCGAGGCACGGAGCGCCGATATCTTGCCGGCTGTTCTGAAGGGCAGCGCTACAACCCGAGGGTACCGGTGGAAACGCCGTCGCCTCCCGCGTTCCTGACGAAACGCATTGCAAAGGAGACAGCCGCCGGGATTCCCGCCTGTTTGTTTTCCTTTAAACCGCTTTCGGCTCTTAGCGATTGGCTTTTGGCTCAACCTCAGCCAGGACGCCGAGCTCGAAGCCAAGAGCTAAAAGCCAAAGAGCTAGACATTTGCCTCTCCACGACAAATTCGGACGCGCCATCACCGATCTGCGGATTTCCATTACCGACCGCTGCAACTACAAGTGTGTGTACTGCCGGACGGGAAACGAAGGGGCGCTCTACGGCGATCTGCCATTCGAAGACTATCTGCGCATGGCGCGCGTGCTGGTGGGCATGGGGATTACGAAGGTTCGTCTGACGGGAGGCGAGCCGCTGCTCCGCAAAGGAGTGGTTGAATTCGTGCGCGAGTTGGCGAAACTGCGCCCTCAGGAACTGAAGCCCCGATCTCTCTCGAACGCTCGAGGCACGGCTGAAGCCGAGCCCGTTCAAACCTCGCGCTTCCCAGACCTCGATCCGCTCGATATTGCACTCACCACTAACGGGCACATGCTGGCGGAGTTGGCGCGACCGCTGAAAGACGCAGGGCTTACGCGGGTTACGGTTTCAATGGATGCGGTGGATCCGGAGCGCTTTGCGCGGATCACGCGCGTTCCCAATGGATATGATCACGTGCTGGCGGGTATTCGCGCGGCGCGGCGGGTTGGGCTTTGGCCGTTGAAGGTGAATTGCGTGCTGATGCGCGGCTTCAACGAAGATCAGATCATTGCCTTTGGTATGTTCGCGCGCGAAGAAGGCGTCACGGTGCGGTTTATCGAATTCATGCCGCTCGAAGAAGGACGAACCTGGGCGCCCTCGACCGTGGTCACGCTGGACGAAATCCTGTCGCGCATGGCGGAATATCGGCCGCTCGTCGAAATTCCGCGCGCGCACTCGGAGACGGCGCGGCGCTACCGTTTTGAAGATGGGATTGGCGAGATCGGCATCATCGCGCCGGTATCGCATCCCTTCTGCGGACACTGCAGCCGCATTCGAATTACAAGCGACGGAAAGATTCGCACCTGCCTGTTCTCGGTCTGGGATCACGATCTGCACGCGCAGATGCGGCGCGGCGCAAGCGACGAAGAATTGGCGGAGTTCATCCGCGGCGTGGTGGCGAAGAAGGAAGAGCGGCATCATATTGGCGAGGCGGACTTTGTGCCGGCATCGCGGACCATGGTACATATCGGGGGATAGGGTCAGTCCTTAGCTCTAACTCTGCAATCGCCAACTCCGCAAACACGGTGCTCACTTTTTAGGCTCGCGGTGAAAAGGATGCGTCCACGAAAGTGCACACTCTTCGCAATTGTTTGCCTGCAGGCAAGCCTCGCCGTGGCACAGGGGAACGCCTACCTCGGCTTCGACCGCAACGATTACCCCGGCGATGCCAATCTCAGGACTCTTCACCAGGCTTTTTCTTATACCGGGTACTGGCTGAACAATCCTCCCGGCGAGAAATTGAACAGCTGGATTGGTCACCGGGTTGCCGTCGAATCCGCAGGGTTCGGATTTCTTGTTCTCTTCAATGGACGGCTCTACGCTCAGTTGAAAACCGTGGCGAACGCCACTCGCCTGGGACGCTCGGACGCCCGCGTCGCTGCCGCGGCCGCACGGCGCGAGGGGTTTCCCGACGCAACTGTTCTCTTCCTCGACCAGGAGCAGGGCGGCCGCATGCTGCCCGAGCAGAAGGCCTACATTTATGCCTGGATCGACGGCATCACGGCCGCGGGATTTCGTGCGGGTATCTACTGTTCCGGCATTCCTGCGAGCGACGACGGCAACGTGGTTACAGCAGAAGACATTCGGCAGGGCGCCGGAACCCGCGAAATTATCTTCTGGGCGATTAATGACGCCTGCCCGCCCGCTCCGGGATGCGCGTTTCCGCAGCATCCGCTAATCCCGGCGGCGAGCGGAGTTGGATTCGCCGAGGTCTGGCAGTTTGCGCAATCCCCGCAGCGGAAAGATGTTGCCGCGCATTGCACCAATTACAGCCACGGAAATTGCAATGCGCCGGGAATCGGGGAGGGCCTTCCGATTGATCTGAACACGGCGACGTCGAGGGATCCTTCACAGGGGAGAAGCCGCTAAGTGAGGTGGCGGGGCACGGCAACCATCGGGCAGAACCCCAACGAATGATTCCGCTCCCCCCCACGGCGCAGCAAGCGCCGCCGTTCCACGGTTATGCCCGCGTTCCGGTTTTCAGCGAACCCTGGAGCAGGGTGATAGCGGGTGCGTTAGAATGGATGCATCCCAATGTCGGACCGTACTTTTAGCCTCGATGAAGCGCACTCTTTGTTGCCCGTGCTTGAGTCACTGCTCCGCACTGCTATCGCGGGCAAGAAGGTAATCGAGGAAGTTGAAGGCGAGCAACAGGTCCTGAGACACAGAATTTTTCTGAACGGTGGTACGTTTCTGAATGTGGTGCAGGTGGCGCGGCGCAAAGCGGAGCGGATCAAGGCGGAGCAACGAGCCAAAGACGCACTGGCGGAGATTGACTCCATTGGTGTGCAAGTAAAAGATATCGACATCGGCCTGCTCGATTTTCCCTGCGAAGTCGAAGGCGAGGTCATTTTGCTGTGTTGGAAGGTGGGAGAAGAATCCATCACCCACTGGCACGGAACGCAGGAAGGATTCGCCAGTCGCAAGCTCATTGACGAGCGGATCGCACGCGGCAAGAAGACGAATTAGTTCAGAGTTGTTAGTTCGAGTTCTCGGTTTTTGGGCCGGCGATGCGTGTCCCGCTTTGCATTGACGCCTTTCATTTTGCGCATCGGAATCGGGCAGAGCATCTTCGCCCGTCCAAGCCCCTCATTCCAAATAATTTCCCCTCCCAGCAACATACTCCAAAGTTCGGTGTTTACAGGTTAGGAACGGAATCACGACGAGGGCAGATTTCTGCCGCACAATGCCCTGGGGCGCCTTCCCGTTTCAAAGTAGGCAAGACTGACAAATTCAGGGGACAGGCAATGAACAGGAACAGGGGCGCAGTACGCTGGCTGTTGTTGGCAATCCTTCTTTTATCTTTTTCGGCCGCGTCGTTTTCGCAGATCGCGGTGGGCATCTCGGTCCGAATCGGGCCGCCAGCGTTGCCGGTTTACGCACAGCCGATCTGCCCCGGACCAGGCTACTTCTGGACACCCGGCTATTGGGCTTGGAACGATGACGCCGGCTACTTCTGGGTGCCTGGCACCTGGGTAGTGGCGCCTGTCGGCATGCTGTGGACGCCCGGATATTGGGGGTGGGGTGGAGGGTTCTATGCCTGGCACGCGGGATACTGGGGACCGCACATTGGCTTCTATGGCGGAATTAACTACGGCTTCGGCTATACGGGTGTGGGATTTGTCGGCGGGGAGTGGCGGGGAGGAGCGTTCTACTACAACCGCGCTGTCACCAACGTCAGCGTTACGAACGTGACCCACGTCTATAGCCGAACCGTGGTCGTGAACACCCGGACCGTGAGCTATAACGGGGGAGCAGGTGGCCTCGAGGCGCGTCCCACGCCGCAAGAAGAGGCGGCGCACGAACGCCATATCGCTCCGCTGGCAGAACAGACTCAGCACGAGCGCGTTGCCGGCCAGAATCGCGAAAACTTCGCCTCTGAGAATCACGGGCGTCCGGCAATCGCAGCGACCGCCAGGCCCGGAGATTTCAGCAGTCGTTCTGCGGTCCCAGCGCGGGCCGCAGGCGGGGAATATCATGCGCCGGCTATGTCGCCGAAACAGGCGCGTGTCGGTTCGAATCCCGGGAATGGGGCAAGATCAAACGAAGGATTCCGCCCTTTCACGCCGCCTGCGAAAAATGGAGGGTCGGCTGGAAACGCCGCGCGTCCAAACGACACCCGTCCCATGCAACCGCGGGAGAGCGCGCCCAAGCAAAGCTCTTCTCGGCCCAGTGCCCCGCCTAAAAAGCAGAGCGTGCCCAAGGAAGAGCGCCATAAGGGCCAGTAAGGGATCGGTTTTCGGGCCTAGCTCCGCAGGCCCGACGTTCAAGCTTCGGAGCCCGCTCTTCACTTTTTTTGCAAGCGGACTTTGGGGCTGCGTTCTACACGAGTAGAAGACTGCGCGGATGGCGGAGATGGTTCCGGGCCTTCAGTTCAGGTACTGGAGTGTGCGCCGGACGAAATCTTCTCTGCTACAATTTTTGCATCCGGATTGATAGAAAAATAAAATAGCAGCCGAGCGGGCGCGCCCAAGGAGTCTCAACGAGTATGTCATCCCAGAAGCGAAAACTCCGACTGACCTGCGCCTTTGCCGCGCTTGCCACTCTCGCCCTGGCAGTGAGCTGCCGCGGTTTTTTCGTGAATCCCACATTAACCTCCATTGCCATCTCTCCAACAGCACCTCAGGTCGAACAGGGCCAGGCCGTGACACTCCAGGCTTTCGGGACTTACGACGATGGCAGCCGCAATCAGATCAGGAGCGGGGTTTCATGGTCGAGTGATACTCCTGCAGTTGCTGCGGTGGATCCGAACACCGGTATTCTGAGCGGCGTGAGCACGGGAACCGCCACCATTACGGCCAGTGCTCAGGCTTTGAGCTCGACGGCTACGGCCACCGTATTTATCGTGATCGATTCGATCTTAATCAGCCCCACCTCGGCAAGTGTTAGCGCTGGCAGCCCTCAGAACTTTACGGTGAGTGCCTCGTCGAACGGGGCGACCATTGACCTCACCAGCTCGGCAACGCTTACCGCGGAGCAGAGTGGGACGGCCGTATCGACCATCACCTGCGCTTATAACGGAAGTAATGCGCAGGTCTGCACCACCACCTCCGGCGTAACGCTTCCGGGCACCTACCAGATCGTTGCTTCGTACTCGGGCTCGACGCTGACGAATACAGCGACGCTGACAGTGAACTAAACAGATTGGCTCAGGGCGCCTCATTTTTCGCGGACAACGCGGGAAATGAGCCCCCGTTCCCTATTTCTTCAGCCCGTTCCCGGTTGTTTCAACATTGTTTCAACCCGAATTGTTTCAACCCGATGGTGAAAGTTTTCCTCCAGATTGTAATGTTCTTCGCTCACCGAGTCGTGTCTAGCTTCCGATTTAGTGTTGCTGCGGCTCCGCTTATGCCCAGTCGTAACGTTGTTCTCCACTTCGCGCCGCCGTATGATCTTGGCTACTCACGAAATTCCCATGTCTGACATACGCTGTATTGGCATTGCTACCGGAGGAGGAGACGCTCCCGGCCTCAATGCGGTGATTCGCGCCGCTACCAAAGCTGCAATTCTGGAACACAAATGGAAAGTCATTGGAATTCCCGATGGCTTTGACGGGCTCATTTGGCCGGAAAGATCCTTTGAGCTTACGCTCGACCGGGTGAGCGGGATCCTTCCGCGCGGCGGAACGATTCTGGGCACCACCAATCGCGGAAATCCTTTCAGCTTCAAGGCAAAAGGCATCGAGCCGGCGGTCGTGCGTGATATTTCCGATCAGGTCATCGCCAATTCGAAGAAACTGGGCATCGACGCGATCATCACCATCGGCGGGGATGGTTCGCAGAAGATCGGGTACGAACTTTTTAAGAGGGGCATGAAGATCGTGGGCGTGCCCAAGACGATCGACAACGACTTGTCGGCCACGGAAATCACATTCGGCTTCGATACGGCCCTGCACACGGTTACCGATGCCATCGACAAGATCCACACTACGGCAGCATCGCACCACCGGGTCATGGTCGTCGAAGTCATGGGGCGCGATTGCGGTTGGATCGCGCTGGCCGGAGGTATGGCGGGTGGCGCGCACGTGATCCTGATTCCTGAAATTCCTTTCACCATAAAGGGCGTGTGCGATTTCATCGCGAAACGCGAACTCAGTGGCAGGGACTTCACGATTGTGGTGGTGGCGGAAGGGGTGAAAACTCCGCCCGAACTGAAAGAAAACCGGCGAGCCAGCCCGGTCGGCAACCTGATTGGCGACGCTATCGCCGCCGGATCGAACAAGGAAGTACGGGTGAGCGTGCTGGGACACATCCAGCGCGGGGGGTCGCCCTCGCCGTTCGATCGTGTGCTGGCCACGCGTTTCGGCGTCGCGGCCGTTGACCTGATTGCCAAGGGGCAGTTCGGAAAAATGGTCGCCATACATGCCGACTCGGTTGTTGCAGTCGACATAGTCCACGCCATCGGCCAGTTGAAATCGGTGCGACCAGATGGCGAATTGGTGCGCACGGCTCGCGCGATTGGAATCGCGTTTGGGGATTAAGTCCGCGTATCGGCGGAAGGATTTCTATTCCTTCATCATGGTGTCGATGGTCAGGTAGAGCTGGCTGTTGTCTTTCACTTCGACATACGGCTTATTGGGATTGCGGCTACTCACAATGTAAACCGTGGGAGTGTGGTCGAGCTTAATGGCCTTGCCCAAGTCACGGTCGGCATTGACCAGCGCCGCGAGTTTTCCGCCCGGGTCGAGTACAAAAGGCAGCTCGACCTTTTGCTCGCTGGCGAATTTTTCGGCATAGGCGCGCAAGTTCTGGGGAGTGATCTCCAGTTGGTTTGCGAAAATGTAGTCGCGGAATTCATTTCCCAAGCTTTTGGAGTGGGTGTCGAAGTAGCGCGCCATGATTGCTGCCTGATAGGACCAGTTGTGCATGGGCAACGGGAAATCGTGACGCACCACCGGGATCTTATAAGTCTTCGAGGCTTGTTCCAGCAGTGGCGCGGTGCGACTGCACATGGGACACTGCAAATCCTCGAAGACGACAATGGCGACCTGCGCTCCCTTCGGAGGACGCAGCACTGAATCTACCGTGTCCTGCGCGAAGGCGTACAGGGTGCAGGCCAGTGCTCCAAGAAAAGAGACAGACAGAATAACGAAACAATTGCGGAATGTATTTTTCATCAGTGTTGGTTGTAGTTCGAAAAACAGAAACAGTTCACATCATCTTAGAAGCAGGGAATCTTGACCGGGCAACCTGCGTTCTGGGAATTTCAGACATTCAGTTTTCAGACATTCAGTTCCGAACATTCAAAAGTCTACTTCAATGTTAACCGAGACGGGCTGGTTACGTCTCGACTGGCAACTCATTCACGCTGCAGGTTCAGGAATCGTAAAGTTCTGTAGCGGCAAGCGCAGCGGCGCGACGCGCTATAGTAGAAAGTTCTCTTCCTCGTACTTACTCGTGAGACTGCTGAACACATCTCGTTCTGGCTGGGTTGTTCCGGTGATGGTGGCGGGCATTTTCTTGTTTCCTGCCTGTAGCCGAGGGCGTCATCGCGTGCTTGAGGTGGCTTACGTGTCGGCGCCGCAGGTGGGGCTGCGCGACCAGGTTGCGGCCATTTATAACCGCGTCGGCAATGTGAAAAATGGCGAGCGCGTGGAAGTCCTGGAGCACGAGAAGCGTTTCGCGCGCGTGCGCACCGGTAGCGGAATCGAGGGCTGGATCGAGCAGCGATATCTGGTCGATCAGAAGACCTTCGATGCCCTGCAGAAGCTCACCCAGGATAATCAGAACGATCCCGTGCAGGCTCCCGGAGTGCTGCGCAATGAGACCAATCTGCACGTGACTCCGGGCCGGGACACGGAACATCTGTACCAGCTCGCATCCGGCGCCAAGATCGCGATCCTGAAGCGGGCTACGACCGAAAAGCAGGCGGGTGCGGCGCCTCTGCCCAGGATGGCAACCAAGCCCGGGGCGCGAACTCTCGCGGGCCCCCTACTCGAGGACTGGTGGCTGGTGCGCGACGATCAGGGTCGCGTGGGTTGGGTGCTGGCGCGGATGGTGGACGTGGATGTCCCACTGGATATCGCGCAATATGCCGAGGGCCAGCGCTTCGTGGCTTTTTTCGCCTTGGACCAGGTACCGGATAACGACAAAGGGGTGCAGAAGCAGGTCACGCAATACCTTTGTGTGCTGACCGATCCCCATGACGGTCTGCCCTACGACTTCGACCAGATCCGCGTTTTCACCTGGAACGCACGCAGGCATCGCTACGAAACCGCATACCGCGAGCACGGTCTAGCCGGGACTCTGCCCGTCACGGTCACAAAAGAGAATTTTGACAACGAGGGAACGCTGCCAGTCTTCCTCCTGCGAGTGAAGGACGAGGCTGGAAACGTCAAGGAGCGAAAATACAAGCTGAACACGCCCATCGTGAGAAGAGTACTAGCGCCCGGAGAAGTACCCTCAAAGCCTTCAAGACTGGGTAGAAAGCCGCGACGCCGGTAAAGCTCGTCCTGCAAATCCCCAGTTCTGGCGATTCCTTCCAAATGTAATAGTATTCTGTGCATAATTATTCCGATTTCGGTATTCGCGGTAGACACCCCAAGACTAACGCAATGAAAACAAATTGTTTATTCGCGATTGCATTTGGATCGTGAGTTGCACTCCTAGTTATTTCTAATTGTTATTTACAAGTTCTGTTTCGCAACAACGAAACCTGCGGGAGACGGGTGAAGTCAGCGGTCTTATTTTTGAGGCGCCAGCTCTCGCGACTATTCAACAGTTTCACAAGGTTCGCAAATCCATCGGATTGCGCAATTGTTTCCCGGAAGCCGGCCAAAGCGCGCGGATCCGATTCTGAGTGGTGAGAATTTCAAGGAGGCAGGAAATGCGGTTTGAACGTTTTCCTAGTGTTGTTCTAGTTGGAGGGCTTGCAATGCGCGTCCGTCGCCAAGTTTTCTCTTGCCTGTTCGCCTGTTTTCTTCTCTGCTGTTCGGCCAGCCTCTGGTTGGGCAGTCCGTCCGCCGCTTGGGCACAATCGACATCCACCGGCACTGTGGTCGGGTCGGTGACGGACCCCTCGGGAGCCCTCGTGGGAGACGCCAAGGTCATATTGACCGACACCTCGACCAACATTGCGCGAAGCGCTACCACCAATGCGGCGGGCCGTTACACCTTTGTTGACGTGAACCCCGGCATCTACAGCTTCGCGGTCAGCAAGCCGGGGTTTTCCACCGCGAAGGTTGAAAACCAGAAGGTAGAGGTCGGAGCTTCTGTCACCCTCAATCTGGCTCTGCAGGTCGGCGGAACCAACGTGGTCGTGGAGGTGCAAGCCACCGGCAATGAGCTGCAGACGATGAATGCCACCGTCGGCAATACCATTACCAGTATCGCTATCGACAACTTGCCGAGTCTTGGCCGTGACGTCAGTACTTTTGTCGAATTGCAACCCGGCGTGAGCCCGGATGGCAGCGTGGCCGGGGCCGTTGTCGACCAGAGTTACTTCTCACTGGATGGTGGCAACAACACCAACGATATGGACGGCAGCATGAGTGTCTACACCATGAGCTATGCGGGTGATCCAAGCGGAGGCGTCGCCAATCAAAGCCTCGGTGTGGCTGCGGGCCCGACGGGTGTACTGCCCACGCCGCAGGATAGCGTCGAGGAATTTAAGGTCAATACCGCCAACCAGACCGCTGATTTCAACAGTTCTGCTGGCGCCGAAGTGAAGGTGGTTACGAAGCGCGGCACCAATGCCTATCACGGTACGGCTTACGAATATTATCGTGACAACAACTGGTCGTCGAACAGCTGGCAGAACAATAACCCTGCCTTCCTCACCGGACTTCCAACTTTCCACTACAGCCGATTTGGTGGAGCGGTTGGCGGGCCGCTCATCCCGAAAGAGGTCCTTGGCGGCAAGACCTATTTCTTTTTCAACTACGAGGGTTTCCGCTTCCCCAATTCCGAGACCATCTTTAGGAACGTACCGTCGCCTGCCATGCGGCTGGGATTGTTGACCGATCCCACCACTGGCATCGTTTACAACCTAAACCCGACCACGGTGAACGGCGTTGCACCAACGCCTGGCGCCGATCCGCGTAGTTTGGGGATCAACCCCCTCGTTCAGCAAATGTGGTCGAAGTACGAACCCGCCTCGAATGCCGGTTGCATCAACAGTGAGTGCGACGGAGTAAATATTCAAGGATTCTCTGCCAACGTAGGCGTGCCGCAGAGCAGCAAATTCATGGTAGGGCGCGTGGATCACGATTTTTCGTCCAAACAGCATTTGATGTCCAGCTATCGGTACTACAACCTAAAGAATGCTACGACCGACCAGGTGGACATCGGTGGTTTCTTCAGCGGCGATAAGGCGGGTACCCCCGCTTCCCAGTCTGGCGATCCGCAGCAGGCGTGGTTCTTTGTAGCGGCGCTAACCAGCAACTTCACCACGAATACCACCAATGACATTCACTATAGTTTCCTGCGTAATTGGTGGGCTTGGAGCAGAGCTGGAGATACGATTCAGATACCGGGACTGGGCGGAGCAATGGAAGTTGGGGCCGGCGAGTCAGCTTCTCAGGATCTGGCGCCCTACAACGTGAACACGCAGCAGACCCGCACTCGTTTCTGGGATGGGCACGACCAGATGTTCCGCGATGATGTTTCGATGCTGAAAGGAAACCACCTGTTTCAGTTTGGCGGCACTTACCAGCACAACTGGAACTACCATCAGCGGACGGACAATGGCGGCGGCATCAACTACCAACCTGTATATCAGCTCGGGGAGGGCGGGAGCGGGTCCGGGGATGTCAACGTGCCCTTCTGTAAGACAGTTAGCTCAGGGTTCGCAACGAGTTGTGGCGCCGACTACTCTGCGATATTGGGTATCGTTTCAGCGTCGCAGATCGCTTTTACCCGTTCCGGCCCAAATCTGACTTTAAATCCTCCTTTAACCCCGGCTTTCGACCAAAGCACAATTCCCTACTACAACGTATACTTTAGCGACACTTGGCACATGAAGCCGACGTTCACCCTGACTTACGGTTTAGGCTGGACGTTGGAGATGCCGCCAGTCGAGGCGCACGGCAAGCAGGTTGAGCTGGTAGATCAGTCGGATCAACCGATTGGGGCTGAGAGCTACCTGCGGGCCCGTGAGCGCTCTGCTCTGGCCGGCCAAGTGTATAATCCGGATGTAGGTTTTGCCTTGGTGGGAAATACGGCTGGCGGGCTAAAGTACCCCTACAACCCCTTCTACGGATCGTTCAGCCCGCGCGTGGCTGCGGCCTGGAGTCCGCACTTCGATGCCGATTCGATGGCTGGCAAGATTTTGGGGCATGAAGATACGGTCATTCGCGGCGGTTACGGCCGCCAATACGGCCGCCTTAACGGGGTAGACCTGGTGCTGGTACCACTGCTCGGCACCGGCCTCATCCAGCCCGTGCAGTGCTTCGACAATCTCAGTAACGGCACCTGCGGTTCAACCGGTACCGCAAATGCGGGCAATGCGTTTCGCATCGGGCCAGCGTCGGCTGGATTCGATGGCCTGACTGCCCCAATCCCGGTCCCAAGTACGACGCTCGTGCAACCAGATTATCCTGGCATCAACGCGATTGCTGCCGGCGAGGGCGAGTCCTTGGATCCGAATTTCCGGCCCAACGTGGTTGACTCCTTCGACTTCACGATTCAGCGCCAGCTGAATCGCAAGATCACTTTGGAATTCGGATACATCGGACGCAGAATTACCCACGAGTATGAGCCGATCAACATCAACGCGGTTCCTTACATGATGACAAAGGGTGGCCAACAGTTCAAGAATGCATACGCTAACGTGGTATTGCAGTACTGCGGCGGCTTGGCGAATATGGGCGGCGGCAGTTGCGGTGGCAACGCTGGACCGAACCCTAGCGCAGTGACGCCGCAGCCGTTCTTCGAGGCTGCGCTGGCCGGCACCGGCTACTGCACGGGCTTCTCGAGTTGCACGGCGGCGGTGGTGGCTAATGAAGGCGCTACCGGTACCGGCAATCTCGCCAACTCGAGTGTCTGGGGCCTGTGGAGCGATCTGGACAATGGCGGTTTCAACTTTCCCCGCACCATGCTGAACACCCCACTCCCAGGGACTGCGCCGTGCCCGGGTTCGACCTCAACCGCGCCATGCGGCGCGAGCGGTCAGCTTTCGTCGGGCGTAGCAATTAACGCCAGCGTCGGCTACGGCAACTACAACGCAGGTTTCGCAACCCTCAAAACGTCAGACTGGAAAGGTGTGAGCATGCAGGAGAACTTCACTTGGTCCAAAGCGCTCGGGACAGGAGCCGTGGTCCAAGCCAGCAGCTCAATTACTCCCGATGACCCCTACAACTTAGCGGAGATGTATGGCAAGCAGGCGTACGATCGGAAGTTCGTCTATACCATGTTTGTCGTATATCAGCCGCCGTTCTTCAAGGGACAGTCGGGAGCTCTGGGACGCGTACTGGGTGGCTGGACATTTGCTTCCGTATTTGCTGCGGGCAGCGGTCAACCCATCCAGATCGGCACCACGGACGGAAATAGCGAGGCATTTGGCGAGGCGACCTCCGCCGCCTATGGCGCCAACGAGAACGCCATCCCTATTGGAACCATTCAAAGTGGCCACGCGTACTTTACTTCGGGCTCAAACGGCGTGGGCACGGGCGGTTTACCGGTCAATATCTTCAAGGACCCGTCAGCCGCGTATAACAACTATCGTAACCCGATCCTGGGCGTAGATACTCGCGACGGCGGCTTTGGCACCCTCACTGGGCTGCCATACTGGAATATGGACTTCAGCATCAAGAAGAGCATCCGAATAGCGGAGAGCATTAGCTTGGAATTTCAAGGTGTCTTCGCGAACATTTTGAACCATAATCAATTCCTTGATCCACAGGGCATGTCGCTCACCTCTCCCGGCTCTTTCGGCAATCTGGAAGGATCGGCGCAAGCGCCACCGGCGGGCGGCAACCGAGCGATAGAGTTGGGTGCACGCGTTCGCTTCTAACCATCCACCGGGAGGCGCCGAGATGGCGCCTTCCTTCAACTAAAAGGCCGCGCCCACGGGCGCGGCCTTTTGGCGTTCTAGAAAAACGCAAGGGCGTCGTCGCGAGGCGGGGCCTGAAAGAAGCGTGGATCAAAGGCGCGAGCCGATTGACAAGAACCGGATAGGAGGCCTACGGTGCTGGGCGAGCTGGCAGATGACAGCGAAGCCCAATTCCAGCAAGAGCGCTGGTGGCAAATCCGGCGGCTGCGTGCGGAAGGCGGTCGAACTTACTTCGGGAAGCCCGCAGCACGTCACGGAATCGTGACTGGAGATGGAGTGATCCAGCTTGACTGTGCGGCGGGAGTCAGCGGAGGGCATAGTGTGCGCTGAGCAAGGACATCCCATACCGGTTGTACCGAATTACCACCGGCGCCTACCGTGCGCGCGCCTGCTCTCGATGCTACCCGTGAAAGGCTGGGGGTGTCGCGTTCGGAAAAGCTTGGAGGAGGAGGAACCGATGAATAGGTGAAACCTCCTATTGCAATCCAGCGGGTGCAAGTCCCGCCTGGCTAAAGTCGAGCAGACAGGCCAGTAGCGAGTGTTGCCATTCACCGGGTGACTGGTGGGTGCGAAGCGTACACAGCGAGGAAGAAGGCCGCGAAGATCAGCTCCGAAATCGCCCATCATTGCGATGCCGACGCCATCACCCCAGGCGGAAGGCAGCATCCGGCAGCGACCGGTATCGCGAGGTCGTGCTGGGGTCGCCGGAGTCTTGTAGCTCGGGGCACGCTTCCAAGGGGATTGTCCAGGAACCGAAGAGAGCTCCTCATCTCCTCCTTACCATGGGAGGTACCGATCGCCAAGGGAGACCGGTGGCGACGGGACGGATGCTGAGCAGTCTTATGAACCCATAGTACCGACGAAGGTGGGGAACCGCAGGGCTCCTGCAAGGGGCGGCCACGGCACCCATTGGAGGGAAGGGGTGAACAAACGGACGTATCTGTGGAAGGAAACATAAGCGAGACGCAGAACTCGAGGAACTATGTCCACGAAACTCGACAGACGATCTGAATTAGCCAAGGAAGACGGGAAGCGACAATTCTTTTCCATCGCTCACTTGATCACGCCCGAAGCGTTGTATGCGGCATTCCGAGGTCTACGCAAGGAAGCCAGCGCGGGGGTGGACGGCGTTAGGTTCGAGGACTACGAAAAGGACGCCGCGAGAAACATCCAGCAGTTCCATCAGCGGCTCAAGGATGGAAAGTACCAAGCCCAACCTTTACGCAGGGTCTATATACCGAAGGAAGACGGGAAACAGAGACCAATCTCGATACCCGCTCTGGAAGACAAGATACTGCAGAAGGCCATGGTCGAAGTGCTGAACGCCATCTACGAGCAGGATTTTCTCGATTGCTCCTACGGGTTTCGACCCGGACGGGGACCACACCAAGCGTTGGACGAAGTGGGACGGGTGATCTGCACCCGGCCCACGGGATGGATCTTGGAGATTGATATAACTGCCTACTTCGACTCGATCGTGAGAAAGCAACTCATGGAGATGGTGGAGAAGCGAATCAGCGACGGAAGCGTACTGCAACTGATACGTACTGCAACTGATACGGAAGTGGATCAAGGTCGGAGTCATTGAAGAAGGACGGCTTCTGGTGAGCGAAACAGGTACCGGGCAGGGGCAGACGATCAGTCCGCTCCTGGCCAATATCTACCTGCACTACGTGCTCGACGAATGGTTCGAGGAAGTGGTGAAGCCCCGGTTACGGGGGGAAGCGCACGAGATCCGTTTTGCTGATGATGCCGTACTGTGCTTCCAATACAGGGAGGACGCGGAAAAGGTGCTGAGCGTGCTAACCAAACGGTTTGCGAAATATGGTTTGACGCTCCACCCGGAGAAGACGCGGCTGGTGGAATTTGGGCGGGAGGCGGAGGAACACGCGAAACGACAGGGCAAGAAGCCTGACACGTTCGACTTCCTGGGTCTGACGCACATCTGTGCACGCAGCCAAAGAGGGAAGTTCACAGTGCACGTACGGACAATGCGCAAACGGCTCCGACGGGGCCTGAAAGCGGTTGCCCAATGGTGCCAGGAGCATATGCATGACTCCGTGGACGAGCAACAAAAGACCCTCAACGCCAAACTTCGGGGCCACTACCAGTATTACGGGCGCTCGACGAACTACCGGGGTATTGGTCAGTTCTATCGGAAGGTCCGGCATATCTGGCGTACCTGGCTTAGTCGCCGTACTCGTGGCGCCAAGATGACGTGGGAGAAGTATGCAGGACTTCTGCGTCAACTTCCCCTGTTGCCACCCCGTATTATGCATCCCTGGGCTCAGACGGGGAGACCGGTTTGAGGAACCCGCTGCGGAAAATCTGCACGGTGGGATCTGTGAGGGGGGAGAACGCATTGGCGCCATGGTGGACCTAATCTAAACGCGCACGAAGCCGGAAACGGTGGATAGAAGCCAAGGAAAGCCTACAGCCCACTGCTTCTCCTCTACTCGGAAAACTCCCTGGGCCCACTCGGCGGAGAGTGGGCTACCCTTCCCCCTATGCCGATTCCCGCGAGGACTACTTACTCACCATCACTTCCCGAAGATCACGGTGCTGGAGAAATGGGAACTGGCTGCCATGTAGAAGAGCAGCGGTACCGAAAGAAAAAAATTGGTGCGCGAAGCCAGGAATGCCTGCCGCGCCATGGTAGCCGCATTAGCCGGAGGAGTACCGGCTAGCGTTCCCCGGATAATCTTCTTGTTGTTGGGCCAGATGATGCCCCAGACATTGAAGAGCATCACGATGCCCATGCCGCCGCCAACCCCAATCGAGATGACGTGGATGTCGTCCCCGCCGACCGGAGTGTAGTGCACAAACAGCCAGCCTGCAGCGTACACCAGCACGGCAGTAATCACGCCGAGGATGATTCCGCTGGAAGGCATATTCTTGATCACAAGGAAAAGCACGAACCAGACAGCGATCCAGAGCAACAGGAAGAATCCGATGGTGGCGCCCGCGCCACCCCCCTGGCGTTGTCCGTCAGGACCGACGTAGAACTGCGCCCAATACCAGAAGCCGATGAACACCGTGACCAGCGCGCTCCAGCGGAACCAGTTCAGCGCGGGCAAGGTCATGTTCTGAAAGATCTTTGCTTTCATGCCGGCGTCCACTTGCTTCATGAAGGGGACGTTGACCAGATTGAAAAAATACAGAAGTCCGACCCAGGCAATGCCCGCGATGAAGTGGAACCAGCGCAGAATGAGCTGAGTGGCTTCCTTGCCGGTAATGGTGGGCATGACCGCTACTGCCACTTCAACGAAATGATGCATTCGGATTTCCTCCGCAAACGTGTTCGCCAACTTGTTCGCAATAATTGGCCCTTGAGTCGAGGAAAGTCTCCACTTTGCGGCGGTTCGTGTCAACTTGCGGGCGGATCGCCTGCGGGCGGATCGCCGCAAGTTCCAGTTGAAAAGCAGCGGAGATCGCCGTATGGTACTCACATCTGCTGGAAGGGCGCGGTCCCTGCGGAGTAGGATCGTCGATCCAGCGGGATGTCCCCCCTTGTTCCTGTGGCAGCGGGAAGGCTTCCGGGAACATGCTGTTGCTTTGAGCCGGCCCACGTGCGAAATCGCGGGCGGTCGTTGGCAGTCTACAACTCAAGGAGATCGGCTATGGACAGCAATAAGCCGGCGCAGAACATCCAGGATTCCTTCCTCAACACGGCCCGCAAGGAGAGGCTCAGCATCACGATTTATCTGCTGAGCGGAGTAAAGTTAACGGGCCGCATCCGCTCTTTCGACAAGTACTCCGTGGTGCTGGAGGCGAACGGTCAGGAGCAACTCATCTTCAAGCACGCTATATCCACCATAGTGATGGGGCGGTTGGCGGCCACGCATGTCGCCCACGTGGCGCATTCCGACAAAGCGGTGGGCGCGGGATCGGGGGCAGGGCCGGTTTCGGCGCCAAGCCCTTCGGGCACCGGCACCGAAGGATAGGGACAAGAATAAGAACAAGGACAAGGCGTTTTCAGTTTGGGAAGTTCTCATACCAAGAAATCCCGCGGCACGGCGCGTCTGGGGAAACGTGTGCCTCCGGGTTCTGAAGTCGTGCGCCACGAGGCGGATCGGGAGCGCGCGTTTCTCGTCGGGATCGATGTTCGCACCCGCGGCCGCAGCGGCGCCCAGGGTACGGTGCCCGCGCAAGCGGCTGTGGCCCGCGAAGCGGCTGCGATGCAACCGGCGATGATCGGGGCCGCGCTTGGAGCCGCAGGTAAGTCCAACGGCAAGCCCAGGATTCCCGAGTTCGACGCGGACGAGTCGATCGCCGAACTTCACACCCTGGCGGAGAGTGCCGGGGCCGAGGTGGTTGGCGAGATTCTGCAGCGGCGCGACCGGCCCGATGCCGCGACTTTGATTGGCAAGGGCAAGCTCGAGGAAATTGCGGGCGCGGCGGCTTTGGTGAATGCCGACGTCCTGCTTTTCGATCACGATCTCAGTCCCTCGCAGCAGCGCAATATTGAAAAAATAATCCAGCGGCCGGTGATCGACCGTACCCAGCTCATTCTCGATATTTTTGCGAGGCATGCCCGCACCCGAGAAGGCCAGTTGCAGGTCGAACTGGCGCAGTTGCAATACATGATGCCGCGGCTGGCCGGCCATGGCATTGAGATGTCGCAACTCGGCGGCGGCATCGGCACGCGCGGTCCCGGTGAAACGCAATTGGAAACCGACCGGCGCAAGATTGCGCGGCGCGTCCGGCACGTGGAGCAGCAATTAGAGAATGTCCGGCGCACTCGCCGGCAACAGCGGCAGCGGCGCGAGTCGGCGCCTGTTGCGACGGTTGCGCTGGTCGGCTACACCAATGCCGGAAAGTCGACGCTGTTCAACGCGCTGACGCAGGCCAAGGTGCTGGAATCGCCGCGCATGTTCGCCACCCTGGATCCGACCATTCGCGGGGTGCAACTGCCTTCGAAACGCAAAGTGCTGATGTCGGACACTGTGGGATTCATTCGCAATCTGCCGCATACGCTGGTGTCGGCGTTCCGCGCCACCCTGGAGGAAGTGCAGCGAGCGTCGCTGATTGTGCATGTATCCGACGCCAGCAGCCGGCTCTCAGCCGAGCAGGACGCCCAGGTGGAGATCGTGCTGAAAGAACTGGAGGCGGAACGGAAGCCGCGCCTGCGGGTGATGAACAAGATCGATCTGCTGGATGAGGAAGTGGCGCAGTCGTTGCAGGCGGATGCCCTCCGCGAGGATTCGAAAACAGTCTACGTTTCCGCGGCGCAAGGCACAGGCTTGGATCGGCTGCTGGTCCGGATTGACGCGATGATCGAGGAAGATCCCGTAAGCCGCGTACGTCTGCGCGTCCCGCAAAAAGAGGGGAAGATGCTGGCGATGCTGGAAGATAAGTCGCGGATTTATTCACGGAAGTATAGGGATGGGGCGGTGGAGTTGGAAGTGGAGGCGCCGGCGTCAGTGGTAAGGAGAGTGAGGGAATTCATCACCTAGCGTCCGTCGCTTGTTCAAGTAGAACGCGACTTGGCGACGCGGTTCAACCGGGCTAGCCCGGTTGATGGGACAAGAGAGGTGATTAGGTCGGCCGCGCCCCCCCACACAATTTAAATGGGCCGACAACCAAGAAGCGGTGACAGTCCTTGGCTACCGGCCCACTCGATCCTGAATTGGATCGGAGGTGATGCATTAATGCTAATCCTCTTTTGGCCGAAGTCAAGGGCTATGTGCAGAAATTTGCAATGTGGCGTCGCAAACCTTGGGGCAAGGGCCTAA
>Ga0182018_10001644_pt1 | contig 24824 bp, 20 predicted proteins | sample 812P2MmetaG_FD_120490 | JGI IMG/M metagenome (GOLD analysis project Ga0182018, IMG submission 120490) | Permafrost microbial communities from Stordalen Mire, Sweden - 812P2M metaG | ecosystem: Environmental > Terrestrial > Soil > Wetlands > Permafrost | place: Sweden: Stordalen | collected...
CGCCACCGCGATCCCGCACACCAGTGCCAATAGCGCGCGATAGTTGAATCCGCCCGAATACTCATAGCTGCGGCCGCGCAGATACAGATCCTCGACCACCAGTTGCCGCTTGCGCACCAGGAAGTAATCGACGATCATGATGCCGGCAATCGGTCCCAGCAGCGCCGAATAGCCCACCAGCCAGCCAAAGATGTAGGCGCTGTAATCGCCCAACATTTTCCACGGCATCATCACCAATCCCAAGCACCCCGTGATCAGCCCGCCCGTGCGGAACGAGATGCGCCGCGGATTCAGATTCGAAAAATCGTTCGATGGCGATACCACATTGGCCGCCACGTTGGTATTGAGCGTAGCCAGCAGCAGAGCGATCAGCGCCACGAAGGCCACCGCCGGCTGGTGGAAGCGGCCCAGCAGCACCACTGGATCCCAAATCGCCTCGCCGAAGATCACCACCGAAGCCGAAGTCACCGCCACGCCGATGAACGAGTACAGCGTCATGGCGGTGGGCAGCCCCAGCGCCTGTCCCAACATCTGCGCCTTCTGCGAGCGGGCATAGCGCGAGAAGTCGGGAATGTTTAACGCCACCGTCGCCCAGAAACCCACCATGCCGGTGAGCGCCGGAACGAAGAAGCGCAGGAACGCGGCGCTGTCGCGGAAGTGGCTGGGCGCGCTGAGCACCGGTCCGAAGCCGCCCGCCTTGCGCGTCACCCAAAACAGCAGGAGCACTCCAATCGCCAGCATGAAGGGCGCGCCGATCCCTTCCAGAAACTTGATGGTCCGAATGCCGCGCCAGATCACTGCCATATTCAACAGCCAGAAGAATACGAAGCAGACCGCCGATCCGGCTTCGAAGCGGCCCCAGGCCGGCCACAAGATGCGCAACATGGCGTCGATGGCTTGGCCGCCGATCCAGGTCTGGATGCCGAACCAGCCGCAAGCCACCAGCGCCCGCAGGATGGCGGGCACGTTCGCGCCCAGCACTCCGAACGGAGCGCGCACCAGAACGGGAAACGGAATGCCGTACTTGGCGCCCGCGTGCGCGTTCAGCAGCATCGGCACCAGCACCACAAGATTGCCCAGCAGAATCGTGCCGATCGCCTGCCACCAGTTCATGCCGCCGGCGATCAATCCCGAAGCCAGCATGTAAGTGGGAATGCAAACGCTCATCCCGACCCACAGCGAAGCGTAGTTGTAGATGTCCCAATCGCGGCGGGATTGCGGGACCGGCGCGAGATCCTCGTTGTAGAGCGAACTCTCGCGGATATCGGCCGCCATCACTTAAAGGCTCCGCCTCGCGCGGCGCGCTTCAGAAATTGACCGCGGCCCGCGCGCCCCAGGTGCCGGTCGCCATCCACTATCACCTCGCCGCGCGAGAGCACCATGCGCGCGTTGCCTTTCACGCGGAAGCCCTCGAACATCGAGTAATCCACGCGCATGTGATGCGTGCCGGCGCTGATGACGTGCTCCTGTTGCGGGTCCCATATTACGATATCTGCGTCGCTGCCCGGTGCCAGTTCCCCTTTGCGCGGATAGAGACCGAACAGACGCGCCGGAGTGGTCGACACTAGTTCCACGAACCGGTTCAAGCTCAGGCGGCCCTCGTTCACGCCGTAATGATAAAGAAGCTGCAGTCGATTCTCGATGCCCGGCCCGCCATTGGGAATCTTGGTGAAATCGTCTTTGCCCAGCGCCTTCTGATCGGCGAAACAGAATGGACAGTGATCCGTGGAAACCACTTGCAGATGGTCGTTCTTGAGCCCGTCCCACAGCTTCGGCTGATGCCGCTTCTCGCGCAGCGGCGGAGTGAATACGTACTTGGCGCCCTCGAATCCGGGGCGCGCGAGTTCGTCCACCGACAGCAGCAGGTACTGCGGGCAGGTTTCCGCGAACGCCGGCAGGCCGCGGTCGCGGGCCTCGCGCACCTGGTTCAGCGCGTCCTCACTCGAAAGGTGCACGATGTACACCGGCGCGCCGGCCATCTCAGCCAAGGCGATGGCGCGATGCACCGCCTCGGCTTCGGCTGTGGCGGGCCGCGTGAGCGCGTGATAAATGGGCGCCGTCTTGCCCTCCGCCAGCGCGCGCCGCACGATCACGTCGATCACGCCGCCGTTTTCGGCATGCATGCAGATGAGCGCTCCATTCCGGGCCGACTGCGAGAGCGCTTTGAAGATGGTCGCGTCATCCACCATCAGCACGCCCGGATAGGCCATGAACAGTTTGAAGCTGGCTACGCCTTCGTCCACCATGGCGTCCATATCTTCCAGGCCGGCTTCGTAGAGATCGGTCACGATCATGTGCAAGCCGTAATCGATGGAAGCGCGGTTTTCGGCCTTCTTCCACCAGATGTCGAGAGCGTCGCGCATCTTCATGCCGCGCGCCTGGATGGCGAAATCGATCAGGGTAGTGGTGCCTCCGAAGGCCGCCGCGCGCGTGCCGGTTTCGAAATCGTCGCTGGAGGTGGTACCGCCGAAGGGCATGTCGAGATGTGTGTGGACGTCGATGCCGCCCGGCAGCAGCAGCATGCCGGACGCGTCGATCACCCGGTCGGCCGTGCCGACCGGGATGTTGGCGGCAATCTCGCGGATCTTTTCGCCGTCGATCACGATGTCGGCCGGGAACGTCTTCTCGGATGTCACCACCGTGCCGTTTCGAATGAGTGTGATCAACGCGCCTCCTTGATTATCATAGTGTAGAAGATATGAAGCTCTTGCTTTCTGTCGTACTGGCGGCCTGCGCGACCTGCACCATGGCAGCGCAAACGTTCTCCGCATCGCCCTTGCTCGATCAGACCATCGACCAGGCGATCCAGGAATTGCGCATTCCCGGAGCGGTGCTGCTGATCGGGCATAAGGGCCAGATCGTCCACCGCAAGGCGTACGGCAAGCGCGCGCTGGTACCCACCCCCGAAGCGATGACCGTCGATACCATCTTCGACCTGGCCTCGCTGACCAAGGTGATAGCGACCACCTCGTCGCTGATGAAGCTCTTTGAGGAGGGCAAGTTCCGGCTGAACGATCGCGTCACGCAATATCTGCCGGAATTCCAGGAAGGCAAAAGCCCCATCACCATCCGCAACCTGTTCACGCACTTCTCGGGCATGCCCCCGGACCTGGCCTTGAACCCGCCATGGAGCGGCTACCAGACCGGCATCCGCATGGCCATGAACGAAAGACCCGGCGCGCCGCCGGGCGAACACTTTACCTATAGCGATATCAATTTCATCCTGCTGGGCGAGTTGGTGCACCGGCTGAGCGGGCAGATGCTCTCCGACTATGCGCGCGAGCACGTCTTCCTGCCGCTGGGTATGCGGGAGACCATGTTTCAGCCGCCGGCGTCGCTGATTCCGCGCATCGCGCCCACCGAGCGCGATGGCCCGAACGGCGCACCGCTACGTGGCATCGTACACGATGAAACATCACGCTACATGGGCGGCGTGGCGGGACACGCGGGCCTGTTCTCCACCGCCGACGATCTAGCGCGTTTCTGCGAAATGCTGCTGCACAACGGCGAACTTGACGGCGCGCGCCTGTTCAGTGCGCTCACGGTGGAGAAGTTCACCACGCCCCAAAGCCCCGCGGACCAGCCTATCCTGCGCGGTCTCGGCTGGGATATCGACTCGCCCCTCTCCGGCAATCGTGGAGAGTTATTTCCCATTGGCTCTTATGGCCACACGGGCTTCACCGGCACGTCCATCTGGATCGATCCCGTCAGCGATACGTACGTGATCCTGCTGGCGAACAGCGTACACCCGTTCCGCAGGCCGGCCATCACGGGCCTGCGAGGCAAGGTCGCGACGATCACGGCCGCGGCGCTTGGAATCGACGCGCCCGGCGTGGCGCTGACCGGCTACAACGAAACGATTAACGGAGCGGGGCTGCACCGCGAGGTCGATCGCAACACCCTGACGCTGACCGGGCTTGACGTGCTCGCGGCCGAAGGCTTTCAGCCACTCAAAGGAAAGCGCGTCGGGCTGATCACGAACCACACCGGCGTGGATCACACGGGCCGGCGCAATATCGACATCATGCGGGCCGCCGGCGTGAACCTGGTGGCACTCTTCTCGCCGGAGCACGGATTCGCCGGGGCGGAAGACCGTCCGGACGTGGGCGACACGACCGACCCGGCGACCGGGATCAAGGTCTATAGCCTCTACGGGAAAACGCAGCGGCCTACGCCGGAGTTGCTGGGTAATGAACTCGGCCTCGGCGCGCTGGTGTTCGATATCCAGGACGTGGGCACGCACTTCTACACCTACGAGACCACTATGGCCTACGCCATGGAAGCGGCCGCCAAAGCACGAATTCCGTATTTTGTTTTGGACCGGCCCAACCCCATCACGGGCGTCCACGTGGAAGGGCCGCTGCTTGATCGCGACCAACTCTCCTTCGTGGGCTACTTCCCGGTGCCGCTGCGCCACGGCATGACGATGGGGGAATTGGCGAAGCTGTTCAACGGCGAAAACCATATCGGCGCGGATCTCACAGTGGTCCCGATGAAGGATTGGCAGCGCGGCGACTGGTTCGACGCGAGCGATCTGCCGTGGATCAATCCGTCGCCGAACATGCGGAGTTTGAACGCGGCGCTGCTCTATCCCGGCGTGGCCATGCTCGAATATTCGAAGAACTATTCGGTGGGCCGCGGCACGGACGCGCCGTTCGAGCAGATCGGCGCCGATTTCATCCATGGGCCAGAACTGGCGGCATATTTGAACCGGCGGCGCATTCCGGGCGTACGCGTGTACGCCACTCGGTTGCCGACTGGTGAAGGGGTGCGCTTCGTGATGACGGATCGGGACAACTTCGATTCCGCGCGCCTGGGGCTGGAGATTGCCGCGGCGCTAGAGAAGCTGTATCCCGGCAAGATCGACTTCGATGTCGACAAGAAGCTGATCGGTAGCGCGGAGGTGATCCGCGAACTGGCGGCAGGAGACGATCCGCGTGATATCCAGCAGAGGATGGCGGATAGCGTGGCGGCGTTTCTCAAGCTGCGGGAGAAGTATCTGCTGTACCAGTAAGAGAAAGCCTCTCAAGCAAACAAAGCCTAGCCCTTGGGTTCAGGGACCGGCCGCCCAAGTTCACGGGCAATTTCCAATTCAGGCACTTCGGCGATGAACGCTTGGTCCTCGTCGACAGAGCCTACTCCACAATCTCCACCTTGTACTCTTCAATCACCGGGTTCGCCAGCACCTCGTGCGCGATCGTTTCCACATCCTTCTGCACCTGCTCCCGGCTCATCCCGTCCGCGATGGTGATGTCGAAAAACTTGCCCTGGCGCACGTCGGCGATCGCGGTGTGCCCCAATCCCGCCAGCGCGGCGCGGACGGCCTGGCCTTGCGGATCGAGCACGGTGGTCTTCAGCGAGACATATACGCGAGCTTTCATGAGACTACGATTATACGCGGAATCGGTCAGGCGGAATCCGCATGGCGTTGAATAGCGCCGCGTTCTCGCGCAGGATGCGATCCGTGGTGGCGGGATCGATCTGCGTATCCCATACGCCGCGGTCATGGCTGCCGCCCAGCAGCACGCCGTCGCGGCGCGGAAACATGTAGATATCGTCCGGACCGACGGTCATGTATTCGATCTCCGGCTGCGGCAACAGGGAGGACAATTGGCCCCGGACGGGGATCAACTCGTCGTCATGGAAAAGCTCCCGCGATCCCAGGCCGGTGCAGTTGAAAAGCAGCGGCTCGCGTAGCGACAGCAGCTCGCGCGTATCCCGAAATTCGCGCACTGCCAGATCGCCCCTGGCCGTCAGGAAATCCCGCAGCAGGGCGTTGAGGTAGATGGCGGGTTCGATGAGCATCGAGTAGCGCCGGTAGACATATGGCACGTCGAAGCAGTGCTCGGTCCGCGCAAGCTGGCGGGCATCCGGATAAAGCGGCTCGATTTCGCTATTGAGACTCTCGGGCGGCGGCGGCTGGTAGGCGGAATCGCGCGACAGGGAGTACAACGGCAGCCAGCGTACGCCATAGGCTTCGCCCACCAACGATTGATAGCGGCGAAAGGCAAAACGGCCGGCCTCGCCGAACTGGCGGCGAAATTCCGGCGTCACGCGTTCGTGATCGTACACCGTTACCGGGCTCCACAGGCCGCCGGCCACATTGGATGTGGTATCCGGGGGCATCGCCTTCGTATAGATCGTGACGGAATAACCGCGCTGCTGGAGCAGGCGCGCCGTCGAGAGTCCGGCGACGCCGCATCCGATTACCGCTGCCTGGCGCGATTCAATTTGCGCCGCCTCGGCGACGGCAAGCTGCGCCGTGCCCCACGACAGCGTGATGCCCGCGCCGCCGTGACCGTAGTTGTGGATGACGACTTTCTGGTCCAGCTTTTCGCCGCGGACAACGAAGCCGGAAGGGCGGAAAGGCCGCAGGCCGACAATAGTCCGGATAACCCGTTCCGGCGCTACGCGCACTCTGGCCAGTGGAACTGGAGCAGGCGGCGCCACGGCGTTGCGGCGCACCGCGCAGCCCGCCAGCCATAGGGGCGCGAATGCCAGCAACTCGCGGCGGGAAAGCGGCATTACGCTATGGTATCGCGGTGAGGCGCCGGCCGCGTCCGCACCAATCTCCGCGATGTACCATATACATCATGAAGCGAACGCAGCTTTACCTGGACGACGACATGTGGAAGGCGCTGCACATCCGTGCCAGCCAGTCGGGTCAGACTGTTTCCGAAATAGTGCGGCGGGCGTTGCGTGCAAAGTACGCGGGTGCCGGTAGCCGCAGGGACGCCATGCAGGCCTTTGTTGGAATCCGGAAAGGCCGGCGCGACCTTCCCGACACTGACGCCTACGTGCGTCAACTGCGCAAGGGTGACAGGATCGAGAGACTCAAGGCTTGAGGAAGCACTACCCAATGAAGGAGGTCTCCGTTTATTGAGACCGGCGGCGGCCGGACGCGCCACACAGAGCTTTCACCACGATCCATGACTTCTCCCAAGCCGGCAGCGAGATGCGGCGCGTGAACACGTCGTAGTTCGAGCGCTCGATGCGGTCCAACAAGCGGGAATAGATCGCGATGAGCGCGGCCAGAGACGCCCGGCTGCGGCGGTCGACCAACCCCAACAGCGGCTGCGATTCCTTATAGTATTGGCGCGCGCGGGCAGCTTCAAAATCCATCAGATCGATGAATTCCGGCGTACGCATGCCGCCGCGGATGTCGTCTTCCCTCACGCGGAAGCGGGCCAGATCTTCGGAGGGGAGGTAGATGCGACCGCGTTCGGCGTCTTCGCGGATATCGCGTAGGATGTTGGTCAGTTGAAACGCGATGCCGCATTTCTCGGCCAGCGGCGGCGCTTCGGCCGAATTGAAGCCCAGGATATGGATGGTGGTCAAACCGGCCGTGGACGCTACTTGGTAGCAATAACGGTAGAGTTCCTCGAACGTTTCGAAGCGGCGGGGTTCCAGGTCGGATGCCACGCCATCGATCATCTCGTGGAAGTAGCGCGGCGGAATGCGGTAGCGGGCCACCGTATCGTGGAATGCGGGCAGCACCGGATGGGCGCCGCAACGGCCTGCCAGAGCTTCGTCGAGCGCCGCGCGCCACTGCTCGATGCCGGCCCGGTTCGCGCCTGCTTCGTCGCTCAGATCGTCGCAATAGCGCATGAAGGCATACACCGCGCACATGGCATTGCGTTGCGCGCGCGAGAGCAGCACGAATGCATAGTAGAAATTCCGGGCGCGAGTGCGGGCTACGCGGCGGCAGTGTGCGTAGGACTCTTCCAGCGCGGTCATCACGCCGCCCGCGATAAGGCGGCGCGCGCCGCCGTTCGCAAGATGGAACCGAGCAGCAGCCAGACGCGCTCCGCCTTGGAGATAGCCGGCCGCCGCGAGAGCACGTCGTAATCCTGCGCCGCAACCTTGTCGAGCACGCGCAGACCGCCGCGGCTGAACAGGTCGATATCCAGCGCCAGCCGCCGGTCCACCATGGAAGAAAGGGGCAAGCCTTCGACGAACAGCTCCCGCGCGCGCGCCACGATCTCACGCATGACCTCGCGGAATGCCGGGGTCATGCGCCGCGCGTGAAGTTCTTCGATCGTGTAGCCGTGGCGGGCCAGCACATCCAGTGGGATATACACGCGGTCCTTCTCCAAATCCACCGCCACATCCTGCCAGAAATTGGCGAGTTGCAGCGCGGTGCAGGTGGCGTCGGAGAGCCGCTGGCGCTCCGCATCGGAATAGCCGCAGAGGTACAGCACCAGGCGGCCCACGGGGTTCGCGGAGTAGCGGCAATACGCGTACACATCTTCCCACGCCGCATACCGGGTGACAGTCTGATCCTGCTCGAAAGCCCGGATCAATTCCGCAAAGGGCTCTTGCGGAATCGAGTGGCGCGCCACCGTGCCGCGCAAGGCCACGAACACGGGGTGAGCTGCTTCGCCCGCATACATGGCTTCCAGTTGCTCGCGCCACCAGGCCAGCAGGCGCAGGCTCTCGGCCGGCGCGCCCATCTCGTCGCCCAGATCGTCGGCCCACCGGCAATAGGCGTAAACGTTGTAGAAATCCTGGTGCAGGCGCTTGGGCAGCAGGAAACTCACCACCTGGAAATTCTCGTAATGGTGTGTCGCCAGCCAGCGGGTGTAAGCTTCGGCTTGGGCGGTAGTGTAGCGCGCGGCAGCCGCGTCGGGTGAGAGGACGAATTCCCTGGGCGGCAGCAGAATCACGGAATAATGGCCGTCTTCAGATGGCCGTTGTGACTCATCAGATGGCGCATGACTTCCAGCAGGTTGGCCAGCGGCTCCTCGCTGTTGACGAAGTCGCGGGAAGTGATGTCGCCGCGGGTCACCAAGTCCAGCGCCTTGCGGATGTAGGCCGGCGTGTGGTGGAAACTGGCCTTGCACGTGATTTCGGAGTAGTGCAGCAGGTTGGTATCGAACATCACACGGCTGTCGTTGGGGCAGCCGCCGAAGAAGTTCAGGGTGCCGCCCCGCCGCACCATATCCAGCACCCAATGCCAGGTTTCCGGCTTGCCCACCGCTTCCACGGCGATGTCGGCGCCACGCCCGCCGGTGAGATTGCGCACGGCCTCCACCGTATTAGCATGCTGGTCGGCGCGCACCAATTCATGCGCGCCCATGGCCTCGGCGCGATCCAGTTGCGTTCTGCGCCTGCCGATGGCGATCACGCGGCATCCATACAGGCTCGCCAGCCGCACGAACATCAGCCCGATGGGTCCCAGACCCAAAATGGCGATCGTGTCGCCCGGACGCGGCGCCGTCTCTTCGAAGCCCTTCAACACGCAAGCCAGCGGCTCGATCAATGCCGCGTCGTGATAACTGACGCCCTCCGGAATCCGGTAGGTGTTGCGCTCCACGATACGCGCCGGAATGCGGATGTACTCGGCGTACGCGCCGTTATTAAACAGCAAGTCCTCACACAAGTTTTGCAAGCCGCGGCGGCAGAAGAAGCACTCCTCGCAGGGAGCCGAATTGGCCGCCACCACGCGCTCGCCAACCTTGAAGGCCCTGACGTCCCGCCCTATAGCCACCACATCGCCCGCCAGTTCATGCCCGAATACAGCGGGAGGCACGATCATCCGTGCGTGATAGCCGCGGCGGAATACCTTAACGTCGGTGCCGCATGTCAGCGCAACTCGAACCTGAACCAGGATGTCGCCATCGTCGATCTTGGGAACGGACACCGGCTCTACCTGCAAGTGTTCCTTGCCATAGAGCACGGCCGCCATCATGTGCGTTTTCACTGTGTCCACCTCTGTGGCTGAACGATAATTTTCAACGATTCGGGGCCGGGATTCAACGCTAAATCGAATCCTGAACGGATTTTAACAAGGGGCAGCCGGTGGGAGATGAGCTCTTCCACCGGCAATACCCCGCTGAAGACCAGTTCCGCCGATTCTTTCTGCAAATCCACGGAAGCGCTATAGCAACCGAACAAACTGCGCTCGCCCACGCAAATCGCCGCGCCCGAAACCTCCACGCGCTCTGTTTCGGATGTTTGCGCAAACAAGAGAATACGCGCGCCCGGACGGGAGAGCCGGAGGGCCTGCTCCACAATGCCAGGCACGGAAGCCGCCACAATCACCAGGTCCGCGCCGCGTTGGTCCGTCAGCCGGCGTACCTCCGCCTCTACGTTCGTCTCGCGCGGGTCCCAGGCTTCCAGTGCCCCGCAGCGGCGGGAAAGCTCGCGGCGCGCGGCTATCGTATCGGTCGTTACAATCGTTACGCCAGTTCGCCGCAAGAGCATGGTGAACAGCAGGCCGATAGGTCCCTGACCGATCACTACGGCTGTTTCATCCGGTTGCGTCGCGCACTGGACTACGGCTTTCAAACAAGTGTTCACCGGCTCGACGAAACTGGCGCGTTCGAATGAAACGCCGTCCGGAATCCTTTCCACGCCACTTTCCACGATCCAGTCCATAACCCGCACATATTGAGAGAAACCGCCACCGGCCGGCTCAAATCCGGCAGTGACCCCGACCCTCTTGTAGACCGGGCACTGCGCATAGAGTTTCCGCAGGCAATAGAAGCAGTTTTTGCACGGAATGTGGTGAAACACCACGACCCGATCACCGGGCGCAAACCGGCGCACCTCTCGCCCCGCGCGCACCACCACTCCGGCCGTCTCATGTCCATAGATGCGTGGAGGGGCCAGAAGGTTGTATTCGATTTTCTTCAGATCGGTGTGGCAGATCCCACAAGCTTCCACGCGTACCAGCATCTCGCCCGGTCCGATTTCCGGAATAGGCACCTGCTCGACGGAGACGACACTCTGGCCTTTGTATACAGCCGCGTGCATGGTCGGCGGGATACTCCAGTCAGAATCGGCAACCTGCAATGAACTCTCCTAATGTACCCGAAGCGATGCGGCAGAAATTACGTAACCGGAACAACTCCGGGAACGCCTTTCCAGGATTCCCTAATGCAGACGTTAAAAGTCTTATTGTAGCGAAATGGCCGTCGGAAAGCAGGGCTTTGTTGAAATCTATGACGAAGTTCTGCGTGGCTGTATCTGTCACCGATCGTACGCAAAAGAGGGGAATTCCGTGCGCGGCGGCGATTTTGGCCACCCCGCTGGCCTCCATTTCCACGGCGGAAGCCCCGCCAGCCCGCAAAAGGGCCTTTTCGGCGGCAGTCTGAGCTACATGGTCGATGGACGCCAGCACGCCCGACGCGTGCGGGATCTCGCAATACGGCAGTCGCATGTCGAACCGGCAGCCTGCGGCATCCACTGCCGTGGCCACGAAAACATCGCCGATTTCCAGCGCCGGATCCAGCGCGCCACAGAATCCCATACTGACAATCACTTCCGGCCGGCACGCCTCGCAGGCTACCTCTACGGCCCGGCCGGCATGCGCCGCGCCCGCGCCATTCGCCACCATCCATAGTTGCCGGCCACCCGATGCGCCGGACTTCGCCCAGCCGGACCTTGCCCAATGGACCGGCCAAGCCAACTTCCGCACGCCCGAACAAAACCGCAGCAGCCCATCGAACTCGCGCGGCTCGGCTGCCACTAACAATATCCGTTGGCCCGAAACCATTCCACCGCCCGGCGCAGCGCGCCTTCCGCGGGACCCGGCCGAAACCCCAACTCGTGCGCGGCCTTCGCGTGCGAAACAAACATCTTCTTGCGCGCCATGCGGACGGCGTCGAGCGGCGCCCGCGGCGGCTTCCCGGTCACCCGCGCCCACGCGGTGGTTGCTACCCCGGCGGCATAGGCTACCGCGTAGGGCAACTGCACGGTGGGCGCCGGGCGGCCCGCGATCGCGGCCAGTTTCCCTAGAATCTGCGCCAGCGTCAGGTTTTCCGATCCCAGAATATAGCGTTCTCCGGCGCGGCCGCGCTCGCAAGCCAGAAGCTGCCCCAGTGCCACGTCGCGCGCATCCACTACGTTCAAGCCCGTGTCGATAAAGGCGGGCATGTCTCCCTTCAAGAAATCCAGGACGATCTTGCCGGTCGGCGTCGGCTTAATATCGTGATCGCCGACGGGCGCGGTAGGATTCACAATAATCACCGGCAGTCCGGAAGCCGCGAATTCCAGCGCGGCGCGCTCGGCCAGGAACTTGGAGCGCTTGTAAGCGCCCTTCATGTCATCGAGAGAAACCGGGCAATCTTCGTTGCCTTCGCCGCCATGCGGCACTCCGATGCATCCCACGGTGCTGGTGTAGACCACGCGGTCCACGCCCGCATTGCGGGCCGCCTGCAATACGTTGCGGGTACCATCCACGTTCGAGCGATATAATTCGCTCTCATCCGCCGCCCAAAGCCTGTAATCGGCGGCTACATGAAAGATCAGGCCACATCCCACGGCCGCGCGATCGACGGAGACGGGGTCGCGCAAATCGCCTGCCACCGGATCCACATCCAACTCGCGAACCTTACTTGAAACCCTGACCAGTGCCCTCACCCGATGCCCGCGCTCAACCAGAAGCCGCGCCACGTGCCAGCCAAGGAAGCCCGAAGCGCCGGTGAGCAGCGTGGGCTTCATTTTATACCATCCATTTTTTCTGAGCGGCCCGCGCCGAATCGGAGGGCGGGGAATTCTGCCCGCAGCCGGCTTTCGCCGCCTGAAAGGCGGCTGCTGCCAAGATTGGCCGCCCTCCACTATTTAAGCGCCCAGGTTAACATCTTCAAGCTGTCGGCCAAGCTGGCCGTAAGGCCCAGCGCCGCCGAAGGTTCGAAGCCGCAGTGCATCATGCAGTGTTCGCAACGCGGGTCGTTCCCCGGGCCGTAGTTTTCCCAGGGCGTCTGCGTCATCAACCCTTCGAAAGTCTTGTAGTGGCCGTCGGTGATCAGATAACACGGCCCTTTCCAGCCTTTGGTGTTGTAGGTCGGCGTGCCCCAGGCGGTACAGGGAAGCTCGCGGGTGCCCTTCAGATAATCCAGATACAGCGGGGTCTGCTTGATATAAAACCTCTGCGCCAGACGGTCGATGTCCTGGAACTTCTCGCGAATGTCGTCGCGCGTCATGAAGATTTCGCGGTCGTCGACCGCGGAATATCCGTAGGCCGGAGCCATCTGATGGCCGTCCAGGCCAAACTGTTCCAGGTACTCAAAGAGCGCCTCGATCTCTTTCATGTCGGTTTCCTTGTAGACGGTGGTGTTGGTGCACACCATGAAACCGGCGGCCTTGGCCGCTTTGATCCCCTCGATGGCTTCGCGAAAAACGCCTTCGCGCTCCACGCAGATGTCGTGGGTTTTCTCCAGCCCATCCAAATGCACATTAAAGAAGAAACGCTTGTCCGGCTTGAATTCGTGGAGGCGTTTCACGATGAACATCCCGTTGGTGCACAGGTAAATATTCTTGTTGCGCTCCAGGATGCCGGCCACCAGCTCGCCGATTTGAGGATACATCATGGGTTCTCCGCCGCAGATGGAAACCATGGGAGCGCCGCACTCATCCACCGCCGCCAGGCATTCTTCGAGCGGCACGCGCTGCGTAATAGTGGACTCGTACTCGCGTATGCGGCCGCAACCGGTGCAAGTGAGATTGCAGGCGTGCAGCGGCTCCAGCATCATCACCAGCGGGAAGCGCTTGCGGATCATGGGATGCGGCTGGCGATTGGCGCGGTCGCCGGGAACGCCGTGCAGGATGCGGAACGGGTTCGCGTGGTCTGGCGCAGCGGCCCCATCTTTCTGCCACTCCGGGCGCGGACGCATCCTGTTCTTGATGATGTATCCGGCCATGCCGGCGGTCATGGATAGGGGAAATCTCATATGCGATTGGCTCCGGTCTGCCCCGAACCTGCGCCGCACTTAACGAATTCGGAAAGCGCGATCAAGGGGAAATACAAACGGTAGTAATGGTAATTCAAATAGAAAACTCGGGGGAAGCCGGTGCCGGTGGCCAGTTCTTCGTCCCAGCCGCCGTCGGGCCGCTGCGTATCCAGCAGATATTCGATGCCATGGCGCACGCTCAGGCTATTGGTGTCGCCGCCGGCGATCAAGCCCATCAAGGCCCACGCCGTTTGCGATGGCGTGCTTTCCGCCGGCACGAAACCGCCTAGGTCGTAGCTGGAGCAACTCTCGCCCCAGCCGCCGTCGGCGTTCTGAATGGAGCGCAGCCATTCGCCGGCCCGCAGGATAGGGGCCTCGCGGTCGTCGTATCGCGCGGCGCGCAATCCCCGCAGTGCGAAGCAGGTACCGTAAATATACGCAACACCCCAGCGGCCGTACCAGCTTCCATCCGGCTGCTGGTTGCGCAACAGAAAATCGACGCCGCGCTTTACCGCGGCATGCGCGCCGCGCAGCCCATGCGCGCCCAAAGCCTCCAGCACGCGTCCGGTGATATCGGGGCACGCCGGATCGAGCATGGCGTTGTGGTCCGCGAACGGGACGGCGTTGAGGAACTTCCAATTATTATCCACATCGAAGGCCGCCCAACCGCCGTCGCCGCCCTGCATATCCAGAATCCAGGCAAGCGCACGCCGATGACAGGCCTCCTGCGCCGCCGCGTCAGACGCGGCCGCCCGGCTCAGCGCCAGCAGGATCATGGCCGTGTCGTCGATATCCGGATAGTGATCGTTGCGGAAGAAGAATCCCCAGCCGGAAGGCTCCGTCTTCGGACGCTTCACCGACCAGTCGCCCTTGACCCGGACTTCCTTGGATAGAATCCAGTCGGCCGCACGCCGCAAAGCGGGCGCCGCGTCGCCATCGATCAAGGAGCCGGACTGCGCCTCACCTACGGCAAATCCGGCGATACCGGTGTCCCAAATCGGCGAGAAGCAAGGCTGGAACAGGAAGCGCTTGCCGTCGTCGATCATGAGCCGGTCAAACTGGTAGCGGGCCTCCTGGCTGGCGGGGTGATCGGCCGGATAGCCGAGCACGTCCAGCGCCATGATGGCGTACATCATGGGCGGATAGATGGCCCCCAAGCCGTCGGAGTTCTCGCAGCGCGCGAGCATCCATTTCTCAGCCGCGCGCAGAGCCTTCCGCCGCAACGCACGCGAGCCGTGTTCTTCCCAGAATTTCAGGAAGCGATCCATGCGCAGGAAGAAATTGCGCCACGAAAAGAAGCTCTCGCCCGGCTGAAATCCAAGGCTGACTCCCGGCGTGTAAAGCTCGTCCAGGTTGAAGCCGGCGGGTACCGGGCGGCGCGGGTTGCTGGAGTGTACGATGGCGAGCGAAACTACGATGGCGCGCGTCCAGGCCGACATCTGGTAGATGAAATTGCCGGGCAGAAACATGACCTCCGGCGGGATGGAGGGGCAATACTGCCGCGGATACATATCGAACAGGCTGAGGTTGATCTTGACGTAACTGTTGGCCGCCTGAATGCCGCCGAGTTCCAGAATGCGCGCGCGCGCCCGCGCCAGGCTGGGATCGTCGAGCGCCAAGCCCGCCACTTTCAGCGCGAAGTAAGCCTTGACGGTGGCGCTGATCTCAGACGGTCCCTTGGCGTAGATGTTGAAGCCGCCATCCGGGAGTTGCCGCGCCAGAATCGAGCGCACGGCTTTGTCGATCGGGGCGCGCGTGGGCGGATTCCAGACGCCAGCTTCCGGCGGATGCATCCAAAGCTGTAACAGGATGTAATCGGCCTCTAGAGTGGTATCGGCGGTCAGATCGGCGCACCAATAGCCGTTGGAATCTTGCAGCGCCAGGAGGCGGTCGGCCACCCGGCGAGCGGCCTGCGCAGCCGTCGCGGCCGAAGTTTCTTGTGCGTAAGCGGTTGATGTGCTCATCGTGCGGATATCGTCGTGAAACCCGAAGCCGCCCGCGTCAACTCCGGTGGCAGGGAGAAGCGCACGTCTTCGTCGATCAACTCCACTTCTTCCAGCCGGTGAAAGCCTTGACCCCGTAGGAATCCGACTAAATCCTCCACCAGATTCTCGGGCGCGGAGGCTCCCGCCGTGACCGCTACATTACGAACGCCGTTCAGCCAGGCGATTTCGACTTCGCCGTAATCGTTGACCAGATAGGCGCGCACCCCGGCGTTGGCGCTCACCTCGACCAGCCGCTTCGAATTGGAGCTGTTCTGCGATCCCACCACCAACAGCAAGTCGCAATATTCCGCCACACCTTTGACCGCCATCTGCCGGTTTTCGGTGGCGTAGCAGATGTCCTGGGCGGGCGGCCCCTCGATCAGTGGATAGCGTTGTTTGAGACGTATGATGATGTCGCGCGTTTCATCCAGGCTGAGCGTGGTTTGGGTGAGATAACGGACGCGCGTGGGGTCCGGCAGTTCCAGCCGGTCCACGTCCTCGACGGTTTCGACGAGGTAGCTGGATTCGGGCGCTTCTCCCAGCGTCCCGGTGACTTCGTCGTGATGGCTGTGTCCGATGAGCACGATGCTGTAGCCGTCGCGCGCGAAGCGCACCGCTTCCAGATGGACTTTGGTCACCAGCGGACAAGTGGCGTCGATGACCTCCAAGCGCCGCGCCGCAGCTTCCCGGCGCACTTCCGGAGCTACGCCATGCGCGCTGAAAATGGCGCGCGCGCCCACGGGCACCTCGCCGATCTCCTCCACGAAGATGGCGCCCGCCGCGCGCAGCTCGTCCACAACATGCTTATTGTGAACGATTTCCTTGCGCACGTAGACCGGCGGTCCGTACAGATCGAGCGCGATCTTGACCACATCGATGGCCCGCACGACGCCCGCGCAGAATCCGCGCGGCTTGAGCAGATACACCTTTTTTTCCGAGCCGCAATTAGCGGCTATGGGTTTCAATGGCATGTCAGGTCTAGGCGCTTTGAATTATCCAATTATAACAGGAGCGGTCTGGCCGCAAGCAGGCACACTCCATAGATTCAATTGACAGCCAAAACGTTCCAAACGCCGCCTACCAAATCGGTAATCTGTGTCCGAACTTTTGGGTCGCGCTGCGGCTTAGAGGCGAAAGGCGAACAATAGACGAACATCACCAACAAGCTGCAAGGCTGAACGCCGAACGACCGAGTGCGCAGGACGCTTCTTAACCGAGGTATAGCAGATCCTGCACACTTTTGCGGCGATGCTGTGGTTCGCCACCATGGCCGCCGCGCAGATCGGGGGTCTCTGTTGGCGGGGATATCTTTCTGTATGTCGTCGTCCTGAATGCGTATTATCCCGACCTCCGAAACGGCGTATCAGCTACGGCCTTCGGGTCGAATTCTTTGCTTCTTCGGCGTTCAACTGAAAATCGACAGGTACGTGCCGGCAGGCGTGATAACTTGGGAGCCATGAAGCAAAGAGAGATTCTGGCTCAAATTACCGGGATCGGAATCGTGCCCGTGGTGCGCACTTCCAGCGCCGAGACCGCCATCCGGGCGATCGACGCCATCTACCGCGGCGGCGTACGCGCGGCCGAAATCACCATGACCGTTCCGGGCGCAGTGCGCGCGCTGGAAAAGGTCGCGGACCAGTTTGGCGATAAGATCGTGCTGGGCGCAGGCACGGTGTTGGACCCGGAGACGGCGCGCATTTGCATGCTGGCGGGAGCCGAGTTCTTCGTCACACCCAGCTTGAGGCCGGCCACTATCGAGGTCGCCAAGCGCTATGGGAAGGTGGTCTGTCCGGGCGCGCTGACTCCCACCGAAGTGCTCACCGCGTGGGAAGCCGGCGCAGATGTGGTCAAAATCTTTCCATGCGGCAATGTGGGCGGGCCCAAGTACATCAAGGCGCTGAAGGGACCTTTCCCCCAAATCGAAATGATTCCGACCGGAGGCGTGAACCTGGAAACAGCCGGCGAATTCCTGAAAGCCGGCGCCTGCGCGGTGGCCGTGGGTGGCGAGTTGGTGGACGCCAAGCTGATCCGGGAAGGCCGCTACGACCTGATCGAGGAGAAAGCCCGGCAATACCTGGCAGCCATCGGCAAAGCGCGGGCGGAGATGATGGCTTCTCCCTCCTGACTTCTGCCTTCTGTTATCATTGGGGCGCTATGGATCGTCGGGATTTTCTAAAAACTACGGCTACGGCAGCAGTGCTGGCCGGGCCTGCCGCCATCGCCGCGCGAGGCGCAAACGACAAAATCAATATCGGCTGGATCGGAGTGGGCACGCGCGGGAACGCGGGCATCGACTGGCTGAAGAAGGCCGCTCCGGACACCGTCACCATTACCGCCATTTGCGATACGTTCCAGGGCTACCTGGCGCGCGGCAAGGACCGCGTGCAGACCATCTGGGGCAACACGCCGGCCACCTACGAGAACTACCACGATCTGTTGGCCACCAGTTCCATCGATGCGGTCTTCATCATGACGCCGGAGCATCTGCATCACGACATGGCCATCGCCGCCTTGCGCGCGGGCAAGCACGTCTACCTGGAAAAACCGCTGGCGCACACCATCGAAGAGGGCTTCGACATCGTGCGCGAGTGGAAGAAGTCCGGCAAGATCGTGCAGGTGGGCACGCAGAACCGCAGCTCGTCGCTGTACAAGAAGGCGAAGGAGATGGTGAAGCAGGGCATGATCGGCGACGTGCATTTCGTGCGCGCCTTCTGGTACCGCAATTCGACCGACGACAATCCCGCGTGGCGCTACGCGATTCCGAAGGACGCCAGCGAGCAGAACACGGATTGGCCCAAGTTTCTGGGACCCGCGCCGCAGCGCGCCTGGGATCCGCACCGTTATTATCAATGGCGCCTGTACTGGGATTACTCGGGCGGCATCTCCACCGACCTGCTAGTGCACCAGACCGACATCGTCAACTTCATGCTGGACCGCACTGTGCCGCTCTCCTGCATGGCGTCGGGAGGCATCTACCGCTGGACCGGCGCCGATGACGACCGCGACACTCCGGACACCTTCAGCGCCATCTACGAATACCCCGGCAAGCTGCAGATCAACTACTCCAGCTATTTCGGGAACGATCAATACGGCTACGGCGAGCAGTTGTGCGGCAACGAAGGCACCATCGAAGTGCTCAACCGCAAGGACCTGTACTTCACGCCGCAATTGCTCGGCGGCAAAGCGCCGGACCGCGTGAAAGCGCGCCAACTGGTCCACCTGAACGGTCCCGGCGACTTCGGCGAGCAGGATGGCGCCATCAACCATTTCCGTAACTGGGTGGAAGCCATTCGCGGCAACGAGCAGGTGATCGCGTCGCCGGAAGTCGGCCAGCAGGCGGCCATTTCCGGGCACATGGCTACGCTTTCGTTCAAGAACAACCGGAAGATTCTCTGGGACGAGAAGGGCGAGAAGTATCAGTTCGTCTGACGCCTGCTTCGGCTCAAGGGCCGCCTATCCGGGCTTGGCGTCTGTGTCGCCAGTTCGACTGCAAGTTGGCGGAGCTCGTGGGCCTTCCCCAGGTCTCGGGGAACGCCCCGGCCGGCCTCATACATGCCGCCTAGGTTATAGGCCGCATCTGAACTGCCCAAATCGACCGCCTTGCGGTACCACTGCGCGGCAAATAGTTCGTTCTCGCGAACGCCGATGCCCATTTCATAAAATACCCCCACGTTGCGCATACCGTCCCGGTCGCCCGCATCGGCGGCCTTGTGGAACCATCGGAACGCTTCCGGAAATTCGTCTTTATCATCTCGGCTCTCTCCGCGCTCCCAGTAAATGTTGCCGAGTACCATCATGGCGTGCGTCTCGCCTAACTCCCCTGCCTGGCGGAGCAGATCCAGGGCCTCGGCGAAATGCGTGCGGAGCTTTGACTTTCCCTCCAAATAGAGTGAAACGGCGGATCGCCTGACCTCGACGAATGCCTCCTGGAACACTGTCCCGGCTGCGTTGGTTGCGGTCAATACATAGTAGGTGGGCCCCGAGGGCTTGACTTGCACGTGACCCGCGGTCGGCTTTTTGCCAATGTTTGGATCTATGTCGACCTTGGTTGCACCGGAAACCTTCCAGCTCAAAATCGCTTCTGCGCCAGGCTCAATGGTTGGCGGATCCGCGAGGAATTGTGCGATGACTGGAGGCAAAGGTGAAGGGACCGTCTGCCGATCCAAAGCAGGCGTGGCCGTGGGCACCGCAGCGGGTGCGCTATTCAGCCGTTTGTAACCCACCCCCGTACTGACCAAAAGCACCGCCGCCACCGCGCCGCCCAGGATGTAGCGGGACGGTCTTCCAGTGCGGCCCCGTACCGCGGGTGTCTCACCGGCCTCGCCGCCGGAGACCTGCCCCGTCAGCGCCCGCTCCAAGGCTGTCACAAACTCGCGGCAATTCGCGTAGCGCTCTCCGGGAAGCTTGCCCAGCCCACGGTAAAAGACCTGGTCGATGCTCGCCGGCAACTCGGGATTCGCCGCGCGGGCGGAAGGGCGCGGACCGTAAACGATCATGTGCGCCAGCGCAGTGAAGGGTTCCGCCCGAAACGGTTGGGCGCCGGTCAACAGTTCGTACGCCACCACCGCTAGCGAGAATTGATCCGACCTTTCGTCCAAAGGCTTCGCATCCACCTGCTCGGGCGACATATAGCTGGGCGTGCCCATCCGCATGCCGGTTTTTGTGTAGCGCTGCGAGGAAGCGATCTTCGCGATCCCGAAATCGGCTACCTTGACTATCACGCCGTTTTCCAGCAAGATATTGGCCGGCTTGATATCGCGATGTACGACTCCCTTGCCGTGCGCGAAGTCCAAGGCCGCGGCGGTTTTGTGCAGGATTTTGAGCGCTTCGCCGCAGTCGATTTTCGGCCGCGCGGCCAGCACTTGGAACAGCGATGGCCCTTCCACGTACTCCATCGCGATGAAAGGCAAATCGCCTTCCTGCCCTACGTCCAGGATGACTATGATTCCCGGATGAAACAGGCCGCCAGCCGCGCGCGCTTCGCGGAACAGCCGCTCCCGCAGAAACGCCGCCTCGCCGCCGTCCGCCAGAGCCTGCAGGCGAATGACCTTGACAGCAACATCGCGTCCAATCAGGGGGTCGATCGCTTTGTAGACGATCCCCATCGCACCGCGGCCCAGTTCGCCGGTAATCATGTAGCGGCCAACGCGCTGAGGCAGGGCCCGTTCACTTTCCAGAAAGTGGCCCGCCTCCGCGTGCGCCTCCAGCAGTTGCGTCACCTGCCCGCATACTTCGGCGTTGCCCGCACAGGCTGTTTGCAGAAACGGGGCGCGCTCCGCTTCGGGACGCAGCAGCGCTTCATCGAAGAGCTGGCGGACGCGCTGATGGATTTCCGGTGACATCGCCGGTCTATTACCCCCGACTAGCTGGGGGCTCCCTATCCCCCTGTCCCTGCATGCGGCGGAACAGCCATGATCGCGCAAACTCCCAGTCGCGGCGCACGGTCGCCAGTGAAACCCCCAGTGCTTCCACCACTTCCATGTCCGTGTAGCCGCCAAAGTATCGTAGTTCGACGACCCTCGCGGCGCGCGGCTCTATCCGTTCGAATTCCGCGAGCGACTCATCCAGCAACAGCAGATCCAGGCTGCGTCCGTCCACTCCCGCCCGCGCCTCATCCAGGCCTATTTGGATGGCGCCGCCTCCCCGTCGTTGCGCTCCGGCGGATCGCGCGTGATCCACCAGAATGCGGCGCATTTGCTGGCTGGCCACCGCCATAAAATGTGCCCGGCTTTGGATCTGCAGAGATCCGGCCGCCGCCAGCCGCAGGTAAACTTCGTTGACCAGCGCCGTGGTTTGCAGGGTGTGTCCCGGCCGCTCGCGGCGCATCTCGCGGGACGCAATGCGATGCAGCTCGCCATAAACGCGGGAGGCAGCTTCCTCGGCGGCAACGGGATCCCCCTCCTGCATGCGGTTCAGCAGCAGCGTGAGATCGCCCGTCGCCTCCGCCCCGGCTTTTTGGCCGCTAGACACTTTCGATCAGTATATAATACTGCCTCGCCGGAGGGAAGGGAAATCCGTTCCGGACGTTCCGGGGGCGCCAGTTAATGTTTTTTTAATTTAATCGCAGTGAGTATTTCGCCACAAATTCCACGCGATACATATTGAGACCGCGAATACAACTTTCGCAATGTCCGCATAGGAGACGAATTTATGCAAAATGCCACTAGGAACCTCGGTCTGGCGGTCGCTGCCGTACTGACCACATCGGTGTTGGACGCTGCCCAGGATCAAGCGCCCAAAGGCAACCTGGTACAGCAGTTACGCGCTGCGTACCGGCTCGCCGTCATGGACACGACGGGGATTAAGGTAACGCAGTCCGGTACCACACTGGTTGTGAAAAAGGAAGGCATCCAAGCCAACCCGCCAAACCTGGGATACTACGGCAACGATTATGAGGATGGGCAAGTAACCGCGAGCGCCGTGAGCAGCGCTGCCGACAGGGTCAAGGCCGAGGTGAAGGACAAGATTAAATTGCCATTTGGGCGAAGCAAAGTGGATAAGAAGGTGGATAGCGTGGCCCTGGCGGTGGACGACAAAGTGTACCTGCTGAAGATGGACATAAAGCCTGCCTCAGTCGATCTTTATGTCCAATCATGCGGTACTTGCGACCCGGCCGCCGCCGATCCCGCTCATCATCCTCACCTGGCGGAGGTCTCAGTCCATCTAGTAAAGGGATTCCTAAACACCAGCAATTTCAGCCAGGTGCAGCAGGTCATCGACGGAATACTGGCCCTACCCGACGCGAACGCCGGCGCCGACCAGAGCGCGCAGGCGCAGCCGTCAAAGCAGGAGGCGCCTGCCGCCCCAGCGCCGGCCCCGGCTCCGGAGCCCGCGCCGCCCCAACCGCAGTTTGCCCCGATCGCGCCGCCCGAAGCGCCGCCCGCGGAACCGGCGCAATTGGGAGACACCACCGAGCAGGTCATCGCTAAGTTGGGTAAGCCCAACAATACAGTGAACGCCGGCACCAAGGAAATCTACATCTATAAGGATCTGAAGGTCAAGGTGACATTTGTGAAAGGAAAAGTCACCGCCGTCGAGTAACCGGGGAGCAAACTCAGTTCATCCCCGCACCCAAACTGGAAAAACAAAACTGGAAAAACAAACTGGAGAAGATTATGAGCACCCTTCAATTTAGCAATGCCGTTCTACGCAGATCGATCAATTTAGCCCTGGCCGCACTGCTGTGCGTGCCCTTGGCAGTCTTAAATGCGGACAATCCGAAGCTCACCACGAAGCCCAAACCCGCAGCCAAACCGGCTGCATCCGCCAAACCCGCGGGCGCAGCCAAGCCCACGACGACCGGGGCCAGGCCTGCTACGACGACCGGGGCCAAGCCTGCTACGACGACCGGGACCAAAACCTCGGCGCCCACAACGAACGCTCCGCACGGCGAGCCCTCAACCAGTTCCCAGCATGGCGGGGGTGGTTCCAATCCCGGTCGTGTCGGCGGTTCATATCCCGGCCACGGCGGCGGAACTGTGACCCAAACAAAAAGCGGCGCCGAAATCCACCGCGACGCTGGCGGCCACGTTAATATCGTACACGCCCACGGCATGGACATTCATCACGGGCCGGGTGGTTCCCGCACCATCGTCCGCACCCGTCCGGACGGTGCGCGGGTGGTCGCCAATCGTTCTGGCCACGGCTACATCGGCCATCCCTACAGCTACCGCGGTGTTAACTATGAACGCCGTACCTACTTTCACAACGGCAGGGTGTACGGCGGCTTCTATCGTCCATACACTTATTGGGGAGTTCCGTTGGACGTTTACGCCCCGGGCTTCTATTTCGCGCCCGCCTTCTACGGTTGGGCGTACAATCCCTGGCTGACGCCGATCATGTATCCGTGGGGCTGGGCAGGAAGCCCGTGGTACGGGTACTACGGAGTCTACTTTCCGCCTTACCCAGCCTACGCCAGTCCCGCGCTGTGGTTGACGGACTACTACTTGGCGCAGACCCTGCAGGCGGCTTATGGTGAACGCGCAGCCGAGTTGGCGAATGCCCAGTTGCAAGCTCCCGCCCCGATTACGCTGGACGTGAAGGATGCTATTGCGCGAGAGGTCCGCCGCGAAATCGCTTTGGAGAACTCCGAGGCGATGGCCGGAGCGCAGGCTACGCCCGACCCCGGCTCGAGCGGGATCGCCCGGATCCTGGCCGACAATACAACCCACGTCTTCGTTGTGTCCACGCCGCTGGACGTGCCCTCTAATGCAGGCGGCACATGCGGAGTCACCGAAGGCGATGTCGTGCAACTCAGCCCGGGCACGCCGGCCGACTCCGCCGCCGCCAACATGGTCGTACTGGCCAGCAAGGGCCAGGATTGCCCGACGGGAGCCAGCGTCCAGGTCGGGATTGCGGATCTCCAGGACATGCAGAATCACATGCGGGAAACCATCGATCAGGGCCTGAGCGATCTGCGAGCTAAGCAAGGCCAGAGCGGAATTCCGGCCGCTCCGGCGGCTGCCGTGACGCCTCCGGTTCAGACGGGCTTCGCGGCCATTGCGCCCCCGGACGATCCAAATGCCAAAGCCGAGTTAAGCGAAACAGCCAAGGAAGGCGATCAGGCTGACCGGCAAGCGCTCACCGAATCCGGGGGGCAAAACGCGGGGACGGATGCCGCCGCTCCGCCAAGCGTCAACACGGGCCAAACCATCGACGAAGTGATCGCCATTCTGGGGCAGCCCAAGAAAAAGGTCGATCTGGGCGCCAAGAAAATCTACGTCTTTGACAATCTCAAGGTCACGTTCACCGATGGAAAGGTCACTGCGGCCGAGTAGCCAGGACCTCGCCCCCACAGTCCCACGCGGCCCCGCGTGGGCCGTCAACGCTCCCGGAAGCCGATTGGGATTCTTCCCATACGGCTTCCGTTTTTTCCTGTCGAGCCCCCACAAGATTCGCAATCGCCGCATTTGGCGAGTCGATTGCCACACCCACGCGAAGCCCATAAAAATATCTATAACTAACTGAAATACAAAGGCTTGCAACGATTTAAACGGGGTTACGGCTATACTATTGGCACACCCTGTGCGATACTGATTATAGATCAAAATCACGGTTGCGAATGTCCCAGTTAGACGACGCCATATCCCGGTACAACAGGCTACTGGAAAACGGCCCTTGCCGAGACCTTGCCTGGGTGGACGATCTCCACAAGCGCATGGAA
>Ga0182018_10001645_pt1 | contig 24806 bp, 24 predicted proteins | sample 812P2MmetaG_FD_120490 | JGI IMG/M metagenome (GOLD analysis project Ga0182018, IMG submission 120490) | Permafrost microbial communities from Stordalen Mire, Sweden - 812P2M metaG | ecosystem: Environmental > Terrestrial > Soil > Wetlands > Permafrost | place: Sweden: Stordalen | collected...
ACATCGGGGTTCAGTATGAGCTTCGTTAGGGCGTAGCCGTCCTTGTGAATAATATCCTGACGGAACTCCTCCAACACGCTGCTAATTTTCGCGAGGTCATCGGCATTCGATTTGAATTCGATCCCCGGGCCCTGCGCCAATGCTTGACCAGCCAAGGCACACGTAAGGAGCACAATGAATGCTACGCCCGGCTTTCTTTTTGTTCATCTGACATTTTCCCTTCACATCTTGATTTTGGTTTGGATCACGAAACGCTCGTGTCGCTCCGGCTCCTGTTCTAGACATCTTTTATTCAACCGCCTTTCGTTGAGTTGACACTATAGTGTCATGGTTCTATTATAGAACACAACGATAAAAGTGGAGGCGACGCAGTGCCAGCAAAATGGCGATTGTGTTATGTCAGTTAGCTAACTAACGAAGTATATATTGACGCAGATCCATTCGCTTGTAAAGCCTCAACCCCGCCGTAACAACACCCACTTGCAAAGAAGGTTAACCGCGTATTTCACATACGGACTAGTCTTCTACTCACAATCGACATTGTTCTGTCGCCAGTCGAGACTTTTCACGGAGCCCGCTTGGCTGGATCAAAATGACATTGCAAGTTAGCTACTCGACGAAAGCGCGACGCATGTGCGCGAATGTTGCATCCAGTTGCGGATTTCTTGCGGTGGCCGCAATCGCGTCGCACAAACCGGTATTTTCTTAAGTGCGGCGGCTATTGGCTGTGGAGAGCATACCCAAACTCGAGGGGAAGCTTGCCGTCGATCTTCAACACATCCACATTGCTATTGATTTTGTAAACATTCACCAGGCCGATCGCGGATGGATTCCCTTGCACAGCCTTCAGCGCCTCATCATCGTCAGAAACCACCACGAACACCACCCGGTCTTTGTTCTCTTTGTCGATCAATTTCTTAAACTCTTCCGGGGTCAGCGATAACAGTTTCGCTGCCGCGATGCGCGTCTCCAGGGAAAAGGGGCTGGTCAGCACCACGATCAGATCATGCCCATCGGGACATTTGTGCGTGGCTTTGATCATTTTTGCCAGGTCGGCGGCTTTCGCCCCTTTGGCGCAGCTGTTCTTGCTGGTCACCAGAGCGACGTCATGTGCAGCCGCGAACTCGCTGCAGACGAGAATACAGACCAAGGCCAGCACAGTTCTTGGCAGCATCCGCAGCGCTCTGTTGGTCAGTCTCTTCATGGCCGGAACCTGCGCACCACCAACCAGTCTTCCAGGTCGGTGCCGTAATCTGTTTTCAAGCGCGTTCGGATTTCCGCCGCGTCCTCGGCATCCCGGGCATCGCCCGAGGCCGCCTGCAATTCCGCCAGCTTGGCCAGGGAAAACGGATCTTCGGGGTCCTCCTGCAGTGCTTCGATAGCCGCAGCGATTTTCGACTGCGCCGCCAGCAGCGCCCCATGGGCTCCGTTGTAGGCGCGCTCGACCGCGTTGCTGTGCGTGTCCTGGAGCATCTTGTTCAAGCCCGCGACAGCGGCACTGGCCATGGCCAGATCTCCGGCTTCGGCCGCCATCCGGGCCCGTATGCGCAAAGTGCGCGCCAATTGCTCAATCCCATCCTCCTCCGACATAGCTCCGGGAACCTGCAAGACTGCTTCCGCCTGTTCCAGATGCTGGAAGGCCGCGGCGGGGGATTCGGCCAGCAGCGCCAGGTCCTGATTGATGAAACTTCGGCAGTTGTTTATTTGCAGCTTCGTGGCCTGCTCTAGCACCACCGCCAGCTGTACTCGGGCTTGTGTCAGATTGCCTTCACGAGCATAAGTGATGGCGGATTCCGTCTCACACTCGAGCGCATGCGTCGGTGCAAACACCATTATCGGAGGGGTCTTAGCGTATTCTTCGCGAGCCCGGCTCTCCTTTCCCAGCAAGGCGTAATCGTCGCCCAGGCCCCTCTGCGCAGTGGGGAAATTTGGCTCCAGCCGTAGGGCTTCGCGATATTCGGCCAGGGACTCTTCCAGCCGCCCTGCCTTTTGCAGAATCTCGCCCAAGGAATCGTGGGGATTAGGCTCGTTGGGCTCCAGCTCGGCGTAGCGTTTCAGGTAAGGGATTGCCTTGTCATACCGATGCATGGCAGCCAAGTCATAGCCCATGACGTTCAAAGCTACCGCGAAATTGGGGTCGACTTCCAGCGCGCGCTTGAGGAACTCGACAGCGGGTGCGTACTCACCCTGGTGAATCAACCAAAGCCCAGCCTGAACGTTCAAGCCGGCATCGCGGGGATACATCGCCAGCAAATCATTCATCGCCGCAATGGCAACGACAAGGTCTCCCCTGTATGTCGATAGCCTCCACTGCGACAGCAGCTTTTCCCCGGACGTCACATGCTGGGAGGCGAGCTGCGCCTGCTCCACCGCCTGCTTCACTTCCACTGGATCCTGCGCAGTCCACACAATATAAATCCAGGCCTGCGCGAAACTTGGGTCCTTCCTTGTGGCCTCCCGCCACTTCGCCAAAGCCTCTTCCCAGCGAAACTTGAGCCTAAGACGCAATCCCTCCTCAAACAACTTGGCGGCTTCCGGCGAACTTGTGGTAATGGGGAGCCGATCAGGATCAACCACTGGGATCGGTGTAGAAGGCGAAGCTTGCCCGAGCGCAGGCATCGGGCCAGAAGCCAGCAACACGCCGAAAACTATCATTCCCAGCAAGATCGCGCGGCCCCAGACATGGAGACTCCGCAAGCCGAGAAGAATCTGCATGTTGCCAGTGTAGCAACCGACTGATCCATCCTCTAGTTACGGAAGTATAGGAATTTAGGCGAGAACGCGGGCAGATTGAGCCGACGCTTTCCCGCCCGCTCCAATCGCCGGAACTTCGAGACTAGAAGCTATCCAGGGATTGTGAAATGGCCATTTGCTAACGGCCAAGGCAAAGTGCGAAATCCACTGGAGTGTTACAACAATTAGGGAGATTCCTAATATCGCTATCCGGGCTCTCGCGAACGAGCGGAGACTACAGATTCTCGAATGGCTTAAGAACCCGACTAAACACTTCCCTCCTCAGGTCGACGGCGATTTGGTAATAAGGATGGGGTTTGCGGATGCCTGATTGCGCGCAAGCTTCGAATCAGTCAACCGACCACGAGCGAACACATGAAGATTCTGTGTCAGGCAGGTCTAACCCGCCCCAAGCGAATTAAGAAGTGGACTTTCTACAAACGCGACGAGGCCAAAAATAAGGCAAATTAAGAGAGCCATTCTGGCGAAGGTGTAGGAGCAGTCGAACCGGGAAGTATGTTTCCCGGCGCGTTGGGTGTTTGTCCACACTCGCATCTCCAAAAGCGTGGACCCCCTTCAAGCGGTACTGTGATCTGCAATGCCAGTAGCGGCAGCGTTGCAACTCCAAGCCGGGTGCCGAGGTGCTATACGGTTTTGCCCCCGCGCTGCTCGACGCGTCTGTGACCGCTATGATCGATCCCAGCACGGGGGGATTCAGTTCGTCGTCCTCTGGTCCCGACCTCTTGTACGCCAACAGCGCCGCGGTAACGTCGAATGCTCAGTTTCTGTATGTTTCCAACAGTTATATCGACGGCCAGCCCAACAACGGCTCGCAGATTGTTGGCTGCTTCATCAGCGCAATCGACGGCACACTCACACCCATTTCGGGATCGCCCTTCTTCACAAATTTGCTCACATCCGCTTCCATCCAAGGTCTGGCGACTACACCGAACGGCCAATTTCTTTATGGCGCCGACGCTAACGGCTTCATCTACGCGTTTAGTATCAATAGCGCAACCGGGGCTCCCGCCTCAATTTCCGGCTCGCCTTTTGTTTCGGGACCAAACTATCAGTTGGTGGTCGATCCCAGCGGTAAATTTCTCTACGCTTCCGACCTGCCCCGGTCCGGGGTCAGGCAACTCGGGCCGCTCTACTGGCCTAATATCCCGGAGGTCGAATGACGCCGGCACCTCCATAACTTTCATAGTCGCTCCCTTCAGGTCTGACGATGCCATGTAAGCTTGCCTTCTGAACTTCGAGCGTCTGCGGTGCGGGAGCGCTTCGATCGAGAGGCAGGCTTATACTGCGCCTTGAACGCCGTGTCCGCATGTGAGCAGATCTCAGAACATCGTGCTTGTATTCGCGCACTGAGATTAATTGTCAGGCCCTGGTTCATAAGGCACGACGGGCAGCCACACGGCGCTCGCCGCATCCGCCGACCGCAGTAGTGTAATCGTCGCTTTTCGGAAGTCCTCCGGTTTCGGAAACAGTGGATTGTCGACGAAGGTCTGCGGATTGCGATCATAGAGCGGAAATAGCGTTGACTGGATCTGTACCATGAAGCGGTGGCCGGGCAGGAACACATAGTTCTGATTCGGTAGCGTGAAGCGATAACGCTGCGCTTTGGGGCCTGAAGGGTTCAATTCTGGGATCGGGAATGGCAACCCAATTGCTAGGGATTCATGGTTTGTGTGTCAAGTAAGTTCTTGCCCTCCTCAGGGGCACCCGGAGTGGGAAGCGGGGCGACCGCACTCACTTGGCTGGCTTGGTTCAGAGCCTTTCAGAGTTCTTCAGGCCGCAATCAGGACTTTTTCACTCACGCCACGGCCCAATAAGCGCGGGTTCGCGAGCCAACCTCTCGAATGACATCAGCTCTCAACTGCTGGCACGTCTGCGCCTCGGCGAGCTGGATGGAGCAGTGGTTTTATTGCCGAAGGAGTGTGCCCTGACACCCGACTTGGCCGGAGTAACAATTGCGCAGGAAGAGATGCAGCCAGTGCAAGCGAGAACTTTACTCTTTGTGGTGCAGCCGATTACCTTGCAAAAGTGCGTCCTGAATTCTTGTGAGACTTCGAAGTCCTGCGTGCCGTCCTTGTGTTTTGGCGTGTCAATTCCCACGCGATGGACGTAGAGGATGTGAAGCTGGGTTCCGGCATGGTTCAGGCATCTGCGCGTTCCAACGGACCGGTAAGTGCCGGAGTCTCTTGCGCCTGGGCACTGGCGGCGGCTTGACCCGATGAGAGGTGAGGGACGCAAAAGAGACTAATAGCTAAAGGTAATTATCCCTTGACATCACGTTCGGTTTTTGCTAAAGTTTGGTCATCATGAACTGCCGCCAAACGATTCCGGCCCATCTTCGGTACACAATCGAGGATTTCAACCGCCAGTTTCCTAATGATGATGCCTGCTTTGAGCATCTTCGCGAACAACGCTTTCCCGACGGAATGGCTTACTGCGCTACGTGCAAGGGAGAGCGCCAGCATCATCGCGTCAAAGGCCGCCCGGTTTACGCTTGCGATGAATGCCTGACGCAGATTTCGCCGATGGCCGGGACAATCTTCGAGCACAGCAGCACTTCACTGCGCCTCTGGTACTACGCCATGTACCTGATGGCCTCTACTCGTTGCGGCATCTCCGCAAAGCAGATTCAGCGCGAAACCGGAGTCACCTACAAAACCGCTTGGCGGATGTTTCGCCAGATTCGCTCGTTGCTGTCCGAAACAGACATGCAACTGGAGGGATCGGCGGTGGAGATCGACGAAACCTACGTAGGCGGAAAGCGTAAAAATCGTCATGGTTCTCGCGGGATGCGCGGACGCGACAATGACGAAAAGACTCCCGTGTTCGGCATGGTAGAGCGCGGCGGAAAAGGGCGCGTGCTGGCTTATGTGACGCCAGATGCCAAAGCCGCTACTCTCTTTCCAATCATCGAAGAAAAGATTCTGCCGAACACCATCGTGTACAGCGATGAGTATTCAACTTATGATCGGCTCGCAACTCCGAAGAATGGATACGATCATCGACGCATCAAGCACGCTCAGAAAATCTACGTGATGGGCGACGTTCACACGCAGACCATTGAAGGGTTCTGGTCGCTAATTAAGCGCGGGATCGGCGGGGTTTACCACTCAGTCAGCCGCAAGTACCTGCAAACCTATCTGAATGAATATTCGTTTCGGTACAATCGGCGAGATCAGGGGAATTTAATTTTCAACGCTTTTTTGAAACGCGTTGCTGAGAGGGCGGATTTGCCGCCCGTCGTAGCAGATCATGAAAGGAAACCTTTGCTACTGGAGCCATTCTAGCCGCGACTTCTACGGATGGTTTCAAATCTCGACTCGCAACGGGTCGTTCGCTTCTACCTTGCCGGGATGAGCGTATGCCCGCCATACTGCCGTGATTCTAGCACGGAGGAGTGGCGGGCGTGTGTCAGATTCGCAACTCGGAGAACCTCTTAACGTCATCCTGGATCGTGTTCAAGAGATGCGTGAGGACTGGGACAACCGCCTCACCTTTCCACCTACCAAGTTGGGCGAACGCTATTTGAAGGGAAAAGTCCATCTTCAACTTATCTGCCGTGGTTGGGGTAAAGATTTTCTGGTCAATGTCCGGTCGTCCGATGATTGTCCACTGAAAAAGCTTGAGGGGAATAGAAAGGCTCATGTTCCAACTGCTTTGAACGAGCACGAGTGTTTGGTGTTTGTCTACTCGGTCAAGGTTGTGGAGGATGATGAGTGGATCATCAAACGGGTCCGCAGCATTATAGGGTTGGAGTTTCTCGATCAGGCTCCGAGCGTCGGAAGAAGTGATTCCTTGAATCTTTCCGTCGTAACGGGTGAGTTCCTTTGGCTTCCTCGGTTTTGCAGTGCAGATCGGGAATGCAATCAAAGTCTCGTGCTGCCTCCGATATTGCTCGCTAGACAAAAGCCAAACGAGATGGTCCAAGACCGAACGCAGATGGTGGGCGATTTCCCCGGCAAGAACACCGAAGCGAGGCGGGACCTCCCGCCTCGCGTGCTCCAGGAATTTATGCGAAGCCTTTTCTTTGTCCTCACCGAAAACACTTTTCGGTGGTTTCAAGAACGCCTTGATCTCGGAATCGAGGTTACGGATGCAGTCATTGGCCCGATCTAGCTTGGCCCGCACGCCAGACAAGTCGGCTTCCGGGATGAGCGGCAATAGTTAGCGCCTCTTGCGCTTGCCTAATATCAGATCGTGAGCAAAAGCCGCACCCAGACCCGCTGCTGTGGCCTGCAAAAATGCGATTATCAGTGATTCGCCTAGGCTTGGCTGTTTTTGTTCTGGCACGCACACATACATATCGTCCTCGTAGATCGGCTGGAAGCCGGAGGATCGAACGCCGCTATGCTGTGTTACGATGGGATGTCTCAACCATCGGAGCCGCGCACGCGGTTTCGATCCAAAAGCTCACGGTTCACGCCGTGGGCTTTCTTTTTGCATAATAGCACTACTTCTGATTCACTTAAGAAATGATGGCACTAGATAAGCGTGATGTCAAGGGATACTTACCTAGCTAAAAGTGCGGCTCGCCCGTTGCGGCACCGTTTGAGAAAGACGCCAACTTCAGAGATAGATTGAGTTACCTGGCTCGTGTGTAAGCTTTAAGATGCGGAGAGGATAACACGAGGAGCCGAGGTCGGTATTACGCAGTATCTCCGTCGCGTGACCGTGGCATACTGTTAATGACTGCCGTTATCATGATTCACAACTTTCTAGTAAGAGAAAAGCCTGCGAATGTTGCAAACCGCTCGTCGACCCCAAGTAAAGTACAGCCGTTGAGAGAGACATGGAGGGCAATGTCGCGCCTGTCGAAATCGTAATCAGGTAAGTTCCTGTTCGACGAAATCCAGTTGGAAAGCGAACCTCGCGCAACCGTTTTCGGCTTCTGGTCTATGGCCGACAAACTTCCGCGAAGTCCGTTTCGGGATTCCGACTAAGCACAGCTGATCCGACCAATCCTCCCACAATAATCGCGAGAAGGTACGAGAGCTTCCGTGCCGGCAGCCTACTCGACAGCGGGGGCCCGTGTCGCTGCGGCCAGGTCGCGGACAACTGCCATGCGTCGAACTTGCACTCCCATCACTGACGAGATGATGAAAGGCGTCCGATGCATTCACGAAGAAAAGATCCGTCCGCTAGTGCAGAGTTGCTGGTAGGAGCGCTGGCCGTGCCCGTATGGGAGGGACGGGACACCCGCCCCCTAACCACCTAGCTTTCCCGCTAGCTTCGTCCCGCACCCAGCCGAGGATATGACAGAGGCCTTGTCGCAATCGAACTTCTCTACGGCTGCTCGTGGACAACGACATGGTGAGCATGAAAACCGTGCATCGCGTAAGATCCTCCCCGTCCTGCCATTGACGGCGAGGCGCAAGATGAACTTACGTGTGACGCTTTGATTTTCAACAGACCACAACCCGAGACGTCGGTCGCTCAATCAGGAGGACCAAAATGAACTATATCAATACGTTCGCACCTCCTCATTTATGTCCGCCAGTTGACGAATTCGCCGGTTGTGGTGTCGCCCCTTGGGTCACGAACTTCATAAAATCTGAATCCGCCAGGCGAGACGGATGCAGCTCGTCGCCCAGCCCAAAAAATCGGCAGAAGTTCATGATCAGCGGACGCCAGCGCACAGGATCGATATGAGGGCGCGGGTCCCCTACCAGCAGCTTGTCGTCGACGTGCAGCTTCACGATGTGTACCTCGAACACATTGGCGCTTACGTGCTTGCCGAAGGAACGAAAATCCTTGACGACGCCCTCCATTTGTACCGGACACTCGTGGACACGCGGTGGTGCGACTGATTCCGACTCGACTGGAGTGAACCCGGAGACACCAAATTTGTCTGGTTCATAGCGATAGCCCCACTGACGTTTCTTCTCCGGCACGGGATTCTTGCCTGTAGTGAGTGCGAGGCGATCGACATGCGTGACCAGATCTTCCGAGGGCAGATTGACCACGCACTCGCCTGTACGGATGAGGTTGTCGGAGGTCTGGCCCATCTGGCCCAGACCAAGCATGCAGCTCCAGCCCAGCCACCACGCCGACGACATCGGCGCTAGATTCGACGAGCCGTCTGGGTTCAAGGTACTGATGAGCGCTACAGGAGTTCCGAAGTAGAGGATGGTTGGCTCGATCGTCTTGTGCATGCGCAACCCAATACTTGAACCGTGCCTGCGGTGCTATCCGAATCTTGCCTTCAAATTTAGGGCACACGAAGATCGTGGTTACGGATTTTCAGCGCAAGATTCGGATAGCTGCAAATGACATGCTCGTGCCAAGCTCGTTTATCGCCGTGAGAGTTGGAAATCAAGGAGAGGAAGACCAGACCCTTTCATGCGGGATCCATCCGTCAAGGGCAGAAGAGAGGGAGACCTCAAACAAGGAGACTCAGGCCATGCGCAGGTGCGTCACGGTTGTAGCACTGATGGTCGCGGGGGCGTTCGGAGCTGCGGGCGCGGAGGCCCAGCAGGAAGCCTCGCCGCCATCTCCTGTCGCCCGGCAATCGCTGGACGATGCCTGGTGGACCGGCCCCCTGTTGGCTTTCTCGGCAGCGACGTTGCTGCGCGGACATTTTCTAATTGAGTCCTATCTCTACGATGCCACCGCTGCCCATACGAACGGCTTCGGGGGGCGCACCTGCGTGCTATACGGACTCACAGACAGCTTGACGGTGGGGTTGATCCCCGGGGCGGGCTACAACAATGTGAGCAACTGCGTGAGCAGCTCCGGCGTCGGGCTGGGTGATTTCAGCTCGCTGGCTCAGTATCGGCTTACCCAATTTCATGCCGGCCGCTGGATTCCGACGACCTCCGTTCAGCTGCAGGAAACGCTTCCCACCGGCAAGTATGATCAGCTAGGCGACCGGCCGAGCAACGGCCTGGGCAGCGGAGCCTTTACCACGACGTTGCAGCTCAACTCCCAGACGTACTTCTGGCTGCCGAATGGCCGCATTTTGCGAATGCGATTTGACGTGTCGCAGGCGTTTTCCAACAACGTGAACTTGGAAGGTGTTAGTGTCTACGGCACAGGAGCAGGATTCCACGGGCACGCCAAGCCCGGCGGTTCGTTCGTCGCCAACCCTGCCTGGGAATACAGCGTAACGCGGAGATGGGTGCTAGCGCTCGATGTCACATATCGCCACAACTGGAACAGCCGCGTTACCGGATATAACGGTCTGGACCCCAACAGCGCGCAGAATCCGTCCAGCATCCAAATGGAAACCGGCTCCAGCGACGGACTCGGCTTCGCCCCGGCGATCGAATATAGTTGGAACTCCCATCTGGGCGTAATCTTCGGTACTCGGATAATTCCAGCCGGTCACAAGACGGCTGCCTCGACCACTCCGGTGGTGGCCATCAACTTCCTACACGCTGCCGGATTGCACTCAAGTATTCGTACTAAACGATGAGGATACAACCGATTGGCCCGGTTACAAAAGGTCTGGGAGGTGACTCAGGCTAGATTCAAAAAAGAATGTGGGCTAAGAGTGAGCCTCCTCCCACCACTGCGCGATTACGCCGGGATCAAAACGGGTGGAGATGGAGAATCCCGGCGATCTCGCGCGCAGTGAGGGCCCTGTGGTAGGAGCGTAGGATCTGGGAGATCAGTGCCGGATCTGATCCTGACTTCATTTGGTTTTCACGAATCACGCGCGGGGAGTGCGGTCGGGCAATCAAATTGGGCTGGGTCGACATTTGGTCCTCTGTCGGGTCGGGCACGGTTGTTCGAAATCAACCACTGTCGTCTTCGGGGCTGGTCAAGTCCGTGCGCGGAACCGTTTGTTAAGCAAGTTGACTGATTCCTGCGCCCGTGTCCAATAACTGCTCGTTATAACCTTATTCCTACAGGTTATAACGAAGGACACCGGGCCCATTCGTTACATCAAACTCGGTACTGATCGGTTTCGGCGTAAAATTAGATCAGTACCTCAAACTCTCATCGACCCAGCAACTGCATGGATGCGGAGCTTATTGACAAGGCAGGGCTTACGGAACAAAACTGATTCGACCAAAGCCTCGCAAACTCCTTCAGCATACGGAAAATCCGGCCGCGTACCGGTGTTATTCAGACCCTCGTAGCTGGTCGCCCAAACACTGTGACGCGATGTTCGGCAATCGAAGGTCTAACAAAGTGACGATGGCTATGTCCTTTCTTGCGGCGTGGATAGAACATCCTCTTGCCGGTCTCTACTCCAACTTGACTGACCAAATCACCCAAACTTTCCGGACTTATAACCCCTAGGAATAACGTTATAACGAGACGTCATTGGACATCGTGATTGAGTGAGGATAGCTTTGCGCCAAAAGCAGACGAGTTGAGGTGCTGCCGGAGGTGCTTATGCTACGGTCCCAAGTTTATCTGATCCGCCAAATCCGGCTGCTTCTTCGGTCGAAGTGGGCACATCCAACCGCCGCTCTTCTCGCCCTTCTTTTTCTGATGCCGGTGGCCGCGATGGCACAGGGTTCACCGTTCGCCACCGGCTTCAATGCCATCCAAAGCCTTTTCACCGGCTTCCTGCCTTAGATTCACCCTCGGCCTGCCACAGGGTTCCACCGTCGTAGCAAAACATTGCTACACCGTCGCGCATTACAAAGACGATTATAAGCACGGTGATCTGCATGAGATCGCATGCACCACAGATAACTCGTGGTCGATCTTTGGAGTGGTACAACGCCACGGGCGCAACCTGCTCAACGTCACCCGGATTTACGCGTCCCACGCGAACAATTGCGCCGAGCTGATCGAGAGTGAGCGGCTCAGTCTCCCAGTTGATCGTCGAGGCCGAGCCTGCGCGGTTGGCATTAACGTCGGGCCAGAGCAACGAATCACGAATCAATGAGCTGACAGACTACGCGTAGAAAAGCTCTTAACAGGGTCGTAGCGTTTTGACGAACCACAGTAGAGTGACGTGACTGTCGTGTAGCTCCCGATTAGTCGGCAACTCTTACCTTGGGATTACTTCAGGTTGGCCCGTCATCTGCCCAGAATCCAGAACCGTCGAGTTAGCTCTGGATGTCTAACCTGCACTTGTCTGCTCCTTTCATCGTCGAACGTTGACGCCCTTCAGAAGCAGCCATAGCATCAGTGATGCTTCGGCGATGATACCAACAACCTCAATGTACGTGAGCAGATATTTTGCGAGCGACGGTGACAGAAACGTCAGCCAGCCCAATCCGGAAAGCGCCATCAGCACGCCCAGAACTCGAGGAAAGAAGGTCGACTTGAAAATGAGGTAGCCGATTAAGAAGTTAAACATCCCGAAAAATACCAGGTAGATGTAGGCGGCCTGAACGTTCAACTTGATAGACATCATCGCCATGACCTGCAACTGGTCCGCCTTAAATGCGCTGAGGTAAGGACTGCCTTCCAAGATGACAAACGGGGCGACTCGAAAGAGGCTGCCGCAAGCCTGAATTGCGCATCCCACCAGGCTGAAGAACGCTGCGAGCAAGGCGGCGGTCTTGTTCACGGGCTTAAACAAGTCATAAAAGAGAACCGTTACAGCGACGTATAGCGCAGTGCCAATGAGACCGACTGCCATACTCAACCGAAACAATCGCTCGTGCGCTAGGATGTTGGTTGCTGTTGCCGCAGGATCGCCAGATACAATCATCCCGCGAACGAATAATTCGCCGGATACGGCCGTGAGAAAGTAGAGCAAGTAAACCACTCCGGTAATCCTGGTCATGGGACGCGGTGACGCTTCTGCAATCCGTTCCATCATTACACCTCTGCTCCTGCTCAAGCTTCATTCTCTAGCCACAGTTGCATCTGCCAAAAGCAACGAATCGCCTCTTGGCTTTGTTGCATTCGGGGCCTAGCATAGCTACAACGCAATCCAATGAACATGATGCCAAGCATCAAAAACATGACCCCAGGTTGCAGGAGGCACCGAGCGATGCGTGAGTCCACAATTGGGGCAGGCTTTGCGCGCGGATTGATGGAGCTGGCTGTGTCGAAAGGGGCCAGCTGCGCGGTGTTAGCAGAACGGTCTGGCATCGATCCGGCCGATTTGCAGAACCAGGACAATCGCATCCGGTTCGCAAATTATATTGCGCTCATGAGAGCAGGCAAAGAGTTGTGCAACGATCCCGCGCTTGCCCTTCACTTCGGCGAGGCGTTCGATGTGGCCGAGATGTCCATCGTCGGCCTGCTTGGCGGCGCCTGCGATACCATGGCCGAGGGCATCGCGCTGATGAATCGTTACGCAGGGCTGGCTGTCGAGCTCGATGGCGCGGAAACGGCTGACCGCTATCAGCTCAAGCGCAGCGGCGGGCGCGTCTGGATGATTGATACCCGCCCGAACCCTAACGACTTTCCTGAGATCACCGAATCTTCCTTCGCTCGCATGGTCTGCGGAGCACGCCGATATTTCAGACAATTGCAGTTTGTGAAGGCGGTCCATGTTACGCACCCAGAGCCGGAATATCGCGCGGAGTACGATCGGATCTTTCAGGTGCCCGTGATTTTTGAGAGCAACAAGAACGCGCTGCTGATTGACGGTGCGTTCTTGACCTACACAATGCCGCCCTCCTCGCGCTATGCTTCTGGCATCCTGAGCGCGCATGCGGAGGAGTTGCTCAAGCGCCTGGACAGTTCCAAATCTGCCAGAGGCCGCGTCGAGAGCCTGTTGATACCGGTCTTGCACACTGGCGATGCAGGGATCGACATGATCGCCAGGAGGCTCGGGCTCAGCCGCCAGACTCTCTTTCGCCGGCTGAAAGCGGAGGGCGTGACTTTCGAGAAGGTGTTAGATGAATTGCGCCACAATATGGCGGTCCACTACTTGAGCAAGAAGAAGGCCTCGGTGAACGAGACGGCCTATCTTGTGGGGTTCTCCGATCCGGCCGCGTTCTCGCGCGCATTCAAGCGTTGGACCGGATCGAGTCCGCGCATGATGCGCTTCAAAGGTCGAAAATGACCATAGCGGCGTGATACCGAAGGCGACCAATGGGGCACGAGGCGGCGAGATAACTTCTGGATGGTCGGCAAAGCGGACAAGTGAGCAGCTCGTTCAGCCCGGTGGCTCTATTCCGATTTTGTCGTTGACGGCACCTTGAATTCGCTGTTTGCAACCGAGATATCGTTCGGTGGTCTGAATCGAAATGTGACCGAGCAGAAACTGGATCTGCTCCAGTTCGCCTCCCGCGGCGTGGCAAAGCCGTGCACAGGTCCGGCGGAGGTTGTGCGGCGCTAACTTGTCGATATCGGCTTTCGCGGCATACTCCCGAACCACGTGCCACACAGCCTTCTCCGTCAGCCTCTCTCCCCAGATTTCCCCGATGGCCTATTTTTCTGGCTCTCGTTATCGTTACAGGTGCTGGATTTCTATGCGTATTGTGGCCGGCCAGGCATTCCGCATATGTCGTCACGTTGTTTCGCACCGCGCCCTTGGTTGTAGGGCTGGGCTTGCTTGCCGCCGCCGACTGGAAGGCTGATGTTGAAGGCCAAGCTTTGGAGAAAGATGGGGCGCTTGTTGCGATTGTGACATGGGGAGACGTTGACAACACACCTGCCCGTAATGTGGTCGTTGAGGTATTCGGTTATGGGCGCAAAAATTCCAGGGAAAAGTCAGTTCTTCTGAAGCCTTCTCAGGACGGCCGATATGAAGCTTCACTTCAACCGGGGCTATACGACGTGTTTGTCAGCGAAGCAACCTCAGTTCCGAGATGTAGGCGTCTCGAGATCAAAGCGGGGGAAACTAAATACTGGACTCTGAAGCTTGAAATCGACGACGTGTATCTAGACAAGTCAAAAGCAGTACCGTAAACCTGTTTTTGGGAAAAGGGCGGCAAGATAAGCAACCGCAGCGAATACCAAACTCTGATGGGCCGGGTCGCCCGCTCTGCCGAGAGACCGAGGCACTGGGTGCCGCATTTCTTGCGTTCTTCGTGAGAAGCAGGTGAATCAGCTGATGCCAAATCGGAGGACAATGTGATCGCGCCTCCGCTGGGTGGCTAAAGACGCGAATAGTAACCGGAAAAGGGGGCTGGCCCACCCTTGACGTTCTTTGTCAAGGGTGGGCACGATGCTGCCAGGAGGTACGTTTCAAACAAATGTGCGCGAACACGATGCGCCCCAAAAAACCGGAGACAGATTCGAGATACCCACGGCACCGTTTACACAGAGATCTGGTACACCCAATTGGGCAAGACCGCCTACATGAACGGGAGCACGTTTTCTTACGCTTACTGGCCGACGCCCAGTGGAGGGACAGAGCTGCAGCTTGCAGGGTTTGCTTATTATTTCCAACACAAAGATTGGCTGGGAAACGCCCCGCATCAGTTCCAATCTTGGCAACGCAATCATCGACGATCGAGCCTTTGCTCCCTTCGGAGAGATCTACGACAACTTCGGCTCGACCGCCGCGAACGAGAACATCTTCACCGGAGACAGTCCGGACATTTTAGGTACAGGCGACTGCTGCTTCGACACGCCGAATCGCGAACTGAGCGCGAACCAAGGCCGCTGGCTCTCGCCCGATCCGGCGGACCTCGGAGCCGTAGACTTCTCAAACCCGCAGAGCTGGAACCGCTACGCGTATGTGAACAACAGCCCGTTGAACTATATTGATCCCTCGGGGCAGGCGTGCTACCCGCTGGAAAAGCAGATGTTTGGCAGTTGTAGCGGTTTTTTGGGCAACGGCGTGAATTTCGGCGCCAATTGGAATGAGTTCTGGGTGGCCTTCGGGACATTTTGGGCCTGTCCTCCGGGAACTTTCCCATCAGCATGTTGCTGGAGTCCGCTAGGCAAGCCATCTCATTGACGCTCGTCCCGTGATGTACACAGGTGAAATACGCGTCGCAGAGTTCATTCCCACGACCTACCGCATAATCACAGTCACAAGCACGGCTGCCACGACCAATTTCACTAGCCATCCGAGGGAATACGCCGCAGCAATTGCGGGATGCAGTTTAATGAACATCGCATGCACGATGAGTAAGGGCAAAGGCCCGAGAAGCCAAATCGCGAGCGCCAGTTCGACAGTCGCGCTGTACGAGTGGAGATCCAGGCGGGCGCATAAGAGGGTGAAGACCGCGCAGGTGACGAATGGCAGAGGGGCAGACCAAACGATAGCTTGCATTTCTCCCTGACCATGCGGAAACCGCCAAATCTCGGGGTATTGGTTATATCGCTTGTAAAGCCAATCGCTCATGAACAGCCAATCGGTCAGCGATGTCACGAAACCCCCGGCCAACACCGTTAATGCCGTGCGAATCCAATTCATCCTGGGTTATCGTTCCCTGCCTACTCTGAAGGCAAGTCGATTCTGGTGCAGCTCCGAGGACCGCACTTCAGGCCCGTGCCTGTGGAGAGAGGCGGCCTCGTAAAGCGCTCCCCGCAACCACATCATCGGCAGCTTACTCCGGTCTTCGATCCGGTTCGTCAACGCGAGGAACCGACGTGCCGCGCCTCGATCTGCTGAAAATTCTTTTCCAGGTCTTTCCGCCGTCTGTAGAACGATCGGCGTTCCAAGAAAACCGATCGGCACCGATATCGTGGTACCGAATTCGCCAGAGGGAAGTATTAGGCGTCATCACGCCGAGCTTCTGCTCAATGAGCATTTCCCTGGTTCTCGGTGCCCAGTTCCAAAATCCTGCAGTCCTTTGCCTTTTTCGACTGATATGACTTCCCATTGATCCAGCGCCGCATTGAAGGCGCGGAACGTGGTTGTGGAATAGTAGGTCTCCCCGTTATCTCCAACGATGCGGGTACTCATCCACGATCTCCCTGCCTTCGGCGAGACGGGACTCTGTTCCTACTGTCAATGTTCGCTGCATCGCTCACGGGACAGGTTCCACGCCGGACGAATGAACAGATCAAGGAGTCCTATGAAGCTCACAAGAGCGATTTCGACGATCTGCTCGGAGACTTGAGAGTTTACGTCCGTGAATCGGCAGTACGGAAATATCGCGACGGGAAGCTGGGGGCTCGGCACACGTCGTTTACATATAAACGACGTGCCGAGCCGCACTTCAACAAAGAAAAACCTTGTCAGCTACAGATAATTCAACCCACTGGGCCTCGATTGCCTCGGCATCGGTTAGGTTGACTACGCGGACGGGAAGTTTTTCGAGTTCCCCCGGCTACAACCTCATACTTGCTTTCCTCCAGTTCGCGTACCAGAAGAGGGGCCAGAATCCCTTGCGTCTTGAAGCTGGCGGCCAGTTCTTCGAGGCTCTTGGCATCAAATCGCTTGCGCGGATTGGTCGGTGACTCCGCAAGCGCGGTTATGTGAACGCAACTTCTTGGCAGTAATTACGATTCACACCGCGCAGCCAGCGATTCATCCCAATTTGATTCATGTTCTCCATCCCCCTGAAGTAGCGTAACGGGTAGTTTCCGTACAGGATGGTGGTCGACATGAGTCGACTACAGTTGCTGATGAGCGAGAAAAAGGAATGTTGAAGTGGCGCCCGATACCCTCTGCTACGAGTGGTACACGACAGCTTGGGACTCACTTGGCACCAAGTATGGGTGCGGAATGGGCTTGTGCGGAGCCTGCACAGTACATCTGGACGGCGAGGCGGTGCGCTCATGCCAAATGTCAGTCAACTCGATTGGCGTCAATAAAATAACGATGATCGAAGGTCTCTCCTCCAATCGACATCGCCCAGTAAATTGTGGCCCCAGCCAGTCCGCGACATCACTCTCTCGAAGGAGTCTATGTATGAATCGGAGAAAGTTCATCAAGAACTCAATACTTGCCTCGGCTATTTCCACTACGTTGTGGGAGTTCCCCTTTCGCTCCTTCGCCAATACCACGCCCAAAAATATTCTCGTTCTGGGGGGCACATATTTCCTTGGTCCAGCCTTCGTCGAGGCTGCACGTGCAGCCGGCCATTCTCTCACCCTCTTCAATCGCGGGGTAACCAACCCAGACATGTTTCCTCACCTAGAGAAACTGCGGGGTTATCGTAGCCCGGCCACAGAAGAGGAAGATTTTTCGGCCTTGGCCAAGAGGAAATGGGACGCGGTGATTGATGTCTGGCCTCACGATCCGTCCATGGTCACGTCAGCGGCCAAATTGCTGAAAGACCGCACCAAGCACTATTTGTACGTCTCTTCCATAGCAGCGTATGCAGAAGATCAGCTCGCTCAGCCCCACATTACGGAAGAGACTCCGTTGGCCCAGTGGGACGGCGATCAAAGTCCGTACTGCCGAGGCAAGGCCGAAAGTGAGCGTCAGTTAAATGCAATCATTGGCCACAACCTTACGATTGTCCGTCCATGTGGGATTAAGGGAGTTCGTGATGACACGCCGGACGCCCTGGACTGGTTGCGGCGCTTACAAAATGGGCGCCAGCACATTGCACCAGGCGATGGAAACGATCCTGTCACAATTGTTGATGTAAAGGATGTTGCTGAATTCCTTGTTCTCGCGATCGACAAATCCATTTATAGCACCTTCAACTTGACCGGTCGGCCAATGACTTTCCGGTATCTTCTTGAAGAATGTAAAGCTGTGACCCACTCGGACGCAGAATTGGTTTGGATTCCGGGAGATTGGTTGCATCAGCATGGCATTGATTCTGTATACCTGTCGAATTGGTTACGAAAGTTTCCCGACTGGCGGCCAGAGCCTTCTATGAAGGGGTTCTTCCAGATCTCGAGTGAGAAAGCTTATGGCGTCGGCTGGCAAACGCGGCCTCTTCGAGACACTTTGATCGATTGCCTGGAATATTTCGCGTCGATTGACGGGTATCAATGGAAGGATACCCTATCGCCGGAAGAAGAAGCGAAGTTGCTGGAACTCTGGGAGCACCGCACATCTTCACCTTAATCTGTATTGGTTGCGACAGGAGAAAATACTTGCAAATGTTGAAAAAGATTCTAATCCTGCTGTTATGCATCCTCGTATCTTCGGGCTCTTTTGCTCAGGACAGTCCCTTCTCTAAAGCCAGAACTGTCGCTGAGCGCCTTGGGTACCCTGCAAATTCGAGGCTTCTAATCATCCATGCAGACGATTTCGGGATGATGCATTCGGCGAATCGGGCCATCATGGAAGCACTGGAACAACACTGGGTGACATCCGCCAGCATTCTCGTTCCTTGCCCGTGGTTTCCCGAGGTAGCACGCTGGGCGAAGGCACATCCCGATGCGGATCTCGGCGTGCATTTGGCTCTGAATGCCGACTGGACCACTTATCGTTGGGGATCAGTGTCACCGCAGCCAAAAGTGTCTAGCTTGTTGGATGAAGACGGCTACTTGCCTCTCACCACCGATGACGTTGCTACACATGCCAAGGTGGGAGATGTTGAGATCGAGACCCGTGCCCAGATCGACAAGGCGCAAGCCGCTGGTATCCACGTAAGCCATCTAGACGCACACATGGATACGCTCGTCAGCACGGCGGACATGCTCAATGTGTATCTGAGTTTGGGACGGGATTACAAACTGCCGGTTGTTCTGCAACGCAGGCAGAACTTCCGCGGCATTCAGGTCGCTCCGGACTTAGTGCTTTTCGATCGCGTGCTTGAAATTGGTCCGGGAGTGCCGAAGCGCCAGTGGATGGATGCGTACAGGAAGATGCTAGCCACGCTACCTGCGGGGACTTATGAACTCATCGTGCATCTGGCGTATGACGATGACGAAATACGGGGTGCAACATCAGATCATCCCGACTGGGGTGCGGAGTGGCGGCAGAATGATTTCGACATGGTGCGAAGCCAGGAGTTCCACCAGTTTCTTCAGACTCAAGGGTTCACTTTGATCTCCTGGAAGGATCTAGCAAAAGCGGGCGTTGGCGACCGGTAAGAGGCTGCGGAGGAGACAAACCCTGGAGCTACACCATCGGCATTCATCTTGTTAAAGTCAGGTTTTCATTTGGTCGGTCTAAACTGCGCGGCGAGATCGTGGGGTCATAAGAAGTTCTCACTTCCGGTCGGAGTCATCGGCAGGATCGACTCGGAATACAGTGGACGTTCAATGAGGTTCATACGACAACACGACTCCGTGAACTGACAGTGATTGCGTTTCTGTTGTGTGCTGCCGCTCCGTTCGGAGCGCAAATGGCCAATCCTGCCATCGATCGGCCGGACAAGCCCTTCTCTTATTTCAGCAAGCCTACCGATGTCCTCGGGGTGATGGATGCGCGTGAAGGGACTCTCGTGACGCCAGAGGGCTACCTTTATACAGGATTTGGAGAACTTATGTTTTTCACGGGGAATCCGCCCGAACCAGTGAACCAACGGGTAAAAACTCTGAAGAAAGGGTACCTCCCGATCATTCAGTACGATTTTGACCGCCAGGGGTTTGCATACTCATTAGCGATGTTCGTGGCAACTCTCGACGGCACACCGACTGGTCCGCTGGTAAATTTTGTGCAGGTTCATGTCCGGAGTAACGTGCCAAGAACATCGACGGGGTTCTTTACACTCGGGATTCGATATCAGAATGATGTCAACACAGAAACTGGTACAGGGGATAACCGGTTTCGTCGCCCCGCGACAGCGACGCGCCTCGGGGGGTATTCCCAAGTCGGCATCGAATTCAACCCAAAGTGGACGTACTGCTTTGCGAAAGATGCATTCATCCGGGATGGCAAGGTCATGTATCTGTTTCCGTCTGATGGCCATGTGGAGCACAGGTTTACGCTCAAAGGATCGAGCAACGACGCCCTGTCCACAGCGGAGCGCTCGCTCTCGATTCTGCCGACAACTCCGGTGGGTATCGTTCAATACCGCATTACGCTCGCCCCTCACGAGGGGCGGGTTCTGGAATTCCGCATGCCCTACGACCCCATACCCGCCGACGATCCACGTTTGGCAGCATTGCGTTCCGCCAGCTTCGATGAAGCTCTGAGGCGCACGGAGAAGTTCTGGGATGACATCTTCGCACGAGGAGTCGAGATTTCTGTTCCTGAAACAAAGCCGGTCGACACGTTCAAGGCCAGCTTGGTATATGACCTAATTGCGCGGGACAAGGTAGGCGACGACTACATCCAAACGGTGAACAAATTTCAATATCACACTTTCTGGCTTCGGGATGCTTCATACATCGCTCGGATGTATGACATCTCGGGGTATTCCGACTATGCCCGCCAGGTCCTCGATTTCTTCGCGCGCTGGCAAACTCCAGACGGCAATTTTGTCTCGCAGGGCGGCCAGTTCGACGGATGGGGGCAAACACTATGGGCCTATGGTCAGCACTATCGGATTGCGAAGGATAGAGACTTTGTAGCTAAGGTTTATCCCTCCGTCGAGAAGGCAGTCGAATGGCTAAAGGCGGCACGGCGCTCCGACCCTCTTGGGTTGATGCCGGCTACCACACCCGGAGACAACGAGGAGATCACAGGGCATGTGACGGGCCATAATTTCTGGGCGTTGGCAGGCGTACAAAACGCAATTGTTTTAGCCCAGGCGCTCGGTAAGGATGATGATGCACAAGGGTATCGTCACGAGTACGACGAATACGAAGCCGCGCTTCTACTCTCTCTCAGGCGGATCACAGCTCAGACGGGTGGATATATACCGCCAGGGCTCGACAATCTCGGCGGTCAGGACTGGGGAAACTTGGAATCCGTGTATCCCGAAATGATTCTTGATCCATTCGATCCCATGGTCACTGCGACACTCAAAACTGCCCAGGCGAAGTATAAAGAGGGAATCATGACCTACGGTGACGGGCGCTGGCTCCACCACTATCTGACCACCATGAACACAGAGACGGAGTTGGTTCGTGGGGATCAGGAAAGAGTGATTGAGGAGTTCTACGCACTTCTCTTGCATACCAGTTCCACTCACGCGGGATTCGAGTATCGCATTCAACCGTGGGGAACTCGGGATTTTGGCTCGAACCTTTCGCCGCATGGTTGGTTCGCTGCCAAGTTTCGCACTCTGATGAGGGACATGCTTGTGCGCGAACAAGCGAATGACCTACATTTCCTGTCGGCAATTTCTCCCGAGTGGGTCCGAGAAGGGCGTCAAATCACAGTCCGAAGGGCCCCAACCAACTTTGGAGAAGTGAACTACACGGTCAGGTTTTCGCACGCTGGCGGAGAATTTACATTGGACAACCGCTTCACAAGCCCGCCAGAGCACATCGTTGTCCACATCCCTTGGTTTGTCAAAGCGACATCCGTCGTGGCTGATGGAGCAAGGTTGCAACTTGAAGGCAGCATCGTCCGCGTGCCACCTCACGTGCAAAGAATCCAAATTGTGTGGATGCAACGTCCTCTCACCAAGCAGCTGAGTTTCGAACAGGCCGTGCGTGACTATAAACGCCAGTATAAAAGGCACTACGATGCATTCCTATCGACCGGCGGAGTGGCGCCTTAGTCAACTCCGGAATAGGCTGAGTCGTAGCTACGATCCGAAAGTTGCAGCAACACTGACGGTTTGGGCTTAGGATTCCTCAGGGAGTTTTGTAATGGCCGCCCCCCTCTTGTCTACACGGGAACACGCGCGATCGATTGCTAAGGAGAATAGCCGGAAAGCCACTGGCAAACGGACCCTAGCCTTTTTGGGCTGGGCTATTGTTGTCCTGGTATTCGCGATCCAGTGGTTTGCGTACGATGCCAGTCGTGCCAGCGCAAAACCTTTCAGCTATTACGTTTGGTGGTCGTGGTACATGTGGGCGGTGTTGACTCCTCTGGTGCTGTGGTTTTCGCGGCGCGCTCCAATTACGCTGGCCAATTGGAAAAGCGCTATCCGATTACACATCGCAGCCAGCTTAGTCTTAACGGTCGTTCAAATATCCCTGGAGGCCATCATTGGGTGGTTGCGCAACGAACACGACTTGTCCTTCAAGGGGGCCGCGCGTCACTACTTTAGCCAACACACTCAAATGAGCCTTCTGACGTATTGGATGATCGTCGGCGCGTCTCAGTTCTACAGGGCCTACGATCAAGCGCGAAGGCGAGAGGTCCAATCAGCGGAGTTGAAAGCACAGCTAGGCGCGGCACAATTGCAACTGTTGCGAATGCAGCTCCAGCCTCATTTCCTGTTCAATACTCTCCAGGCGGCAACCATGCTGATCCATGAAGATCCTCACGGCGCCGAGGATATTCTCCTGAGGTTAAGTGAGTTGCTTCGTGTCTCCTTAGATGACCTTCATATGCAAGAAGTATCACTCGGGCGCGAAATCGAATTTCTTGAACACTACATTGGCATCCAGCAACGCCGCTTCGGGGATCGGCTCCGCTTTGACCTTCGAATCGACGAAGATGTCCTAGCCTGTGCAGTCCCGTCTTTGGTGCTACAACCGCTGGTCGAGAATGCCATTCGTCATGGGATTGGGAAGCATAAGGGTAGCGATGTAGTCACTGTTCGGAGCTTTCAAAGTCGGGATCGGCTATCTCTGGAAGTACATAATTTGATCGGCGTGTTGGACGATGTACCCGAAAGTATATCGAGCCGCGGCGTCGGATTATCCAATACCCGCTCGAGACTTGAGCAACTCTACGGCCAGCAGCAGTCACTACAAATCCGTAACGTTGAGCCAAGGGGCGTCTGTGCGGCGTTATCCATTCCCCTACGCCGGCTTTCATCGGAGCCCGATCTGGTTGCCGGAGAGTTGCCCCAGTGAGCATCCGCATCCTCGTAGTTGATGACGAGCCGCTCGCACGCAATAGCGTTCGACGGTTCTTGAAGAACAATGCCGAGGTAGAAGTTATTGGAGAGTGTGGAGACGGAGAGTCTGCCGTTGCGGCAATACTCACGAAGAAGCCCGATTTGGTATTTCTGGATGTGCAAATGCCCGAGAGGGACGGGTTCGAAGTGCTGCGCAGAGTTGGAGCGGAGCAAATGCCAGCGATCATTTTCGTAACAGCTTTCGATCGCTATGCACTCCAGGCTTTTGATGCAAATGCACTCGACTATCTGCTAAAGCCTTTCAGGAAGGAGCGCTTCGAACGGGCGCTCGCGCGTGCCAAAACACACATCAGCGGACACCAGAATCATGAGGAAGCGCGCCGCATTTTGGCTGGCTTAGAGCAAGTGCAAGTACGGCTTAGCCAGGGATATGACGAGCGATTGCCTGTCGCCGAGAACGGGCGCATCGTGTTCGTCAAGACGAGAGACATCGATTGGATCGAAGCGGACGGCAACTATGTCCACTTGCACGTCGGCAATCGCGGCCATGACCTCCGCGAGACGCTCACGAACCTTGAGCACAAGCTTAATCCGCGCGATTTCTTGCGCATTCACCGCTCAGCAATTGTGAATGTCCACCGTATCAAAGAGATTCGCCCCTGGTTCGGCGGGTATCACGTCGTAGTGCTTGAGAATGGCAAGGAACTGCGAATGAGCCGTTACCAGCGCGACGTAGCTAAGCGGCTCGGGCTAGCGTGATCTTTCGCTTAGGCTTGAGCCGGAACGGTCACATCGTGACCCGCTGCAGCTTGGATCCGCCATTCCATGGCGACGAGAAACCGCCGGCCCCTTCAAGTACCGGTCGAGCGCCTTGCGGAACAGCGCTTCTTTGTCGCCAAAGGCGGCATAGAGACTCGGACGATTGACGCCCAGAGCTTTGGTCAGGTCCGACAGAGACGCGCCCTCATATCCCTTTCGCCAGAACACCACCAGCGCGCGGTCCAACGCTCGGTCGATATGGAAGGAGCGGGGACGTCCCATTCGTTTTCATTGGTTGCTCCTACGGACGAAGATATCCAGGCCGAGTGCCAGCGCGTTTGTGGTCTGCTGCGTAGCTGAAAAATGCAGGAGCGGAACAGATCTAGTTCCCTTTCCGGCTAGAACGCGACTACTCGGTGCGGTGCGGCGCGAGCTCTCTTTGTGGTCCCAAGCCCCCGATCATTTCCTGAAAAAGGTCGAGGCATATCGGGCCGAAAATACGAAGCCATTCGCTCGCATAGTCTTAGTTTAGCGAGCACGCACGTCCGAGTTTGCGTAAGGAGATATTGATCGATCGAGCTTCTTGGTTTGCCTTGTTTGGCTTCTTAGTCGGAACTCACATTCCTGAATAGCGTTCGGCAAGATCACAGTCTCCCCGATTGCTTATTGGCTCGCTTGCAGGATTAGTTCCAGCAGCGACGGGTCCGGAGCCAACTGCCCGCGCGTGATCGCATGGACCGTCTCCACGATCGCGGC
>Ga0182018_10001646_pt1 | contig 24789 bp, 25 predicted proteins | sample 812P2MmetaG_FD_120490 | JGI IMG/M metagenome (GOLD analysis project Ga0182018, IMG submission 120490) | Permafrost microbial communities from Stordalen Mire, Sweden - 812P2M metaG | ecosystem: Environmental > Terrestrial > Soil > Wetlands > Permafrost | place: Sweden: Stordalen | collected...
AAGGCGGCGTCGCCGAAGCTGAACACCCCGCCGTCGGAGGCCACCAACCAGTAGCCGCCCCCGTCAGGGGTGGTGGCCATGCCCACGATGGGCTTGTTGAGGTGGAGGCTGCCGGTCGATCCGAAAAAGGCGGCGTCGCCGATGGAGAAGACGCCGCCGTCGGAGGCCACCAACCAGTAGCCGCCCCCGTCTGGGGTGGCGGCGATCCCGACCACCGGGCTGGCCAGCGTGAAGGCCTGCATGGATCCAAACGAGACCGCGCCTCCCTCGGGATAGACGGAGCCGTCACTTCCGGCCAACCAAGCCTTGCCACTCGACACCGATACGACCAGGGGAGCGGAGACCGATCCGGCTGCGTTGGTCGCCACCACGGTCAAGGTGACCGGGCCCGTGGTCAGCCGGTTGGGCGTTCCCGCGATGGTGACCGAGCCATCGGCGCTGGCACCGACGCTGAGACCGCCTGGCAGCGGGCCATCCACCCGCACGGTGGGAACCGGGTAGCCGATGCTGGTGATGGTGACCGATCCCGGCTGGCCGAGGGTGAGCCCGGCCCGGCCCGCGCTGGTGATGGCCGGCGCCTGGTCGACGCTCACGGTGAACTGCTTGATGGCTGGGGGGTTGGTCCCGTTCACCGCCACCACGGTGGTGGGATAGGTGCCGGCGGTGCCGGGCTCGGGCGTCCCGGCCACAGTGGCGGTGCCGTTCCCGTTATCGGTGAAGGTGACCCCGCCTGGGAGCCCGCCGATCTCGCTCAGCGCCGGTGCGGGGATTCCGGTCGCGGTGACCAGGAACTTCCCTGGCTCGCCGACGGAGAACGAGACGGTGGCCGCGCTGGTGATGGCGGGCGGCCCAAGGACGTTAAGGACGAAGCTCTGCCCGTCACCGGGGAACGACCCCACCGATGGAGTGACCAGCACCGGGTAGGTGCCGGCGGTCCCCGGCCCGGGCGCGCCCGAGAGGAGCCCTGCGGGTGTCAACGTGACGCCCGAGGGAAGCGGACCGGCTTCTGCGAATGTGACCGCCTGTGCGCTGTTGGCCGTGAATTGGAAGGTGTTGCCCGCGCCGTCCAGCGCGAACGTGGTCGCGGCGGCGCTGGTGATCGAGGGAACGGTGAGCGCATAGGCCCCCATGTCACACGGCTCTCCGCGCCCTGACCCTCGCTGGTCGAGCTGGCTGCACGAGGGAGTGAGCGCCCCCGAGGCCGTGAAGCCCGGCGGGATCACCGCCTGCGCCGGGTTGGGTGCGATCAAGGAGCCGGGGAGCAGTGCGATCGTCTCGGTCGGGCCGCCGTTGTCGGCCAGCGGTCCGAGGTAGCCGTCGATGGTCGCCGAGTCACTCACGCTGGTAACAGACAGGCCGCAGGTGCCGTCGTCGTCCACGTTGTAGCCCCCATCGGTGACCGTCCCTCCGGCACACTCGCCTTCGGCGGGAGCACCACCAGGCGTTGCCACGATGTCGCCGGCGAGGGTGACGCCATTGGACGGCGGCTGGCACTTGAGGCACTGGTTGGCGCCGAGAGCGCCCTGCTGGGAGGCCTGGGACAGCAGCTGGAGGACGTTATTGTTGCCGTTGAAGACCCCTCCGCCCTGGCCATTGAAGGCGGTATTTCCCGAGATGGTCGAGTCGTAGATGGTGGTGGCGCCACTGCTGTAGACGCCGCCGCCCTGGCCGCTGCCGTCGGGGACCGAATTGCCGGCGATGGTCGATTCCGTGATGGCGTCGGTGCCGGCGTCATAGATGCCACCGCCCTGGCCGCTGCCGTCGGGGACCGAATTGCCCGAGATGGTAGAGCCGGTGATGGTGTCGGTGCCGTTGTCGTAGATGCCACCTCCCTGACCGCCGCCGTCGGGAGCCGAGTTGTCCGAGATGGTCGAGTCGGTGATCGACTCGGTGCCGTTGTCGTAGATCCCGGCGCCTTGGCCGCCCCCCGGGGCCGAGTTGCCGGTGATGGTGGAGTCCGAGATGGTGGCGGTGCCGTTGTTGAAGATGCCCCCGCCCTCGCTCCCAGTGGAGACCGCGTTCCCCGAGATGGTCGAGTCGGTGATGATCACCGTGCTGCCACCTGCATTGTCGACGCCACCACCCTGATTGGCCTCGCCGTTCTCGATGGTGAGGCCGATGAGGCTCACCGTCATGTTCTTCCCGAGGATGGTGATCGTGCTTCCGTTGTTTCCGCCGTCCACCGCCGCCGGGCTCGCATTGGGCATCTGCGTGATAGTCACCGGTATGGTCACGGTCGGGTTGTCCTCGATGGTGCCCGACACCTCGATGGTGTCTCCGGGGTTCGCCTGGGTGAGGGCATAGGTGATGGTGGCGCAGGGGCTCATTGCTGACGAGCAGTCGCCGCCGTCTGTGCCTTCGTTCGCAACGTACCGGGTGGTGCCGTCTGCGCCGGCCGGTGCCATGACCACCAGGGCACTACCGACTCCACTGCCCAACAAGATGAGGGCAACGATGAGCGCACCCAGGTGGACGGGGTGCCGTCGCCCATCAGAGGCGATCCACCGCCGTCCGTCTCGATCCACGTTGCTCATTCCGCTACCGCCTCTCCCGCCGAGGTGCCTGCTGGCACTGGTTGGGGTTATCGTCCGCTCACCGGTTCGCCTTGAGCGGTTCTCCCCTGGGGAGGCCGTGCGGTCGGAATCCGTCGACGCCGTGGCACCGATGCCGGATCCAGTGGTACCTGGTCAGGGTGTGGCCGGGCAGACAGCGGCCACGGTCGGCTCCTTCACCCCCGAATGCCGCCCGGGCCTTCCCGACCGGGGCGGATGGGCTCCTCCCGGGGGTACACCGAACGGCGCCACGGCGTGGGAAACGTTCGGGGTCCCATCCGGGGTGAGTGACGGGCTGAAGGTCACGTCCTCCGGGCCGTGCAGCTGACCGTGCCGATGGTCATGTGGGCGGTGAGGCCGATGCCGGCGCCTGCGCCGGCACTGCGGGATCGCAGTCAGCCGGTCAGGTCCAGACCGGTGACCGCGGACAGCTCGGCCAGGGCCTCGAGGGGATCGACCACCTTGATGGTGTGCATCCCCATGGTCCGGGCCGGCTTGAGGTTGATGCCCAGATCGTCGAGGTAGACGACCTCTTCAGGCTGCACGCCGACCGCATCGCACGCCAGCTCGTAGAAGCGCGGCTCGGGCTTGCGCACCCCCAGTGTCCGCGACTCCAGTACCACATCGAAGAGGGCGTAGATGGCGGCGACATCTGGCCTGGCTGCCATGTCCACCGTGCCGAAGTTGTTGGTGACACAGGCGGTCTCGAACCGTTCGGCGCACCGGCGCACCGCCTCCACCATCGATGGCCGCACGTCGCCACCCAGCAGCGTCAGCACGGCGCGGCCGTCGACTTCGTGGCCAAGCCTCCGTGCCTCGGCCTCAAAGGCGTCGGCAAATCCGTCCATGTCGATGGTGCCGCGCTCGAGCTGGGCCCACGCGTTGGTGTTTGGATTGGTCGAGTTGACGCTGCGGATGAACCCGGCGGGCAGCCCTTGCTCGCGCTCGTACCGGTCGAAGGCATCGAACGGGCTCGAGGTGATCACCCCTCCGAAGTCGAACATCACCGAGCGGATCACGTCGTCGACTCTACTGCCGGGTTCGCCACGTCGGACTGCCCGGGTGACCGCGCCGGCACCCAGGAGCGAGGCTGGCGGCAGCACGCTTCGATGAACAGGGTGGTGGATGGCTACGGAGTCAGCCCGAGTGCAGCCTCGAAGTCCGAGGCGACATCGCTCGAGTAGGCGACGGCGGCTTGACTACCCAACTGGACCACGGACATCAGCATCGACAGCATCAGCGCCACGATGCCGTTTCCGATGGCCACGGGATCGATGTCGGGACGGACGGTGCCGGCCGCTTGCTCGGATCGAAGCCGCTCGGCGCATGCCTTGCGCAGTTCGTTGAGAGCAGACACCTCGAGGACTCTGACCGTCACCTCGGGCTCGAGCCCAGCCAGCAGACGCTTGGCCAGCGGATGACGCTCGACTGCTTCGACCAGGGTGAAGATCAGGGTCTGGCGCCAGTTGCGGAGGATCGGCTCGTCCATGATGGTGGTGAGACCTTCGTGGATGACCCCGGCGGCGTCCTCGTCCACCGCCGCCAGGAACAGCGCCTCCTTGCTCGGGAAGTAGGCATAGGCGACGGTGCCGCCGACGGAGGCGTCCCGGGCGATGTGGGCGACCGAGGTGGACCGGTACCCGTCCCGGCCGAACCGCACGATGGCGGCGTCGAGGACGGCCCGGCGGGTGTGGGCGCCCTTGGTCTCGCTGGGCTGCTCCACTCCCCCTCCTGGTGCGGTGGCGATGATAAATCGAGTATTTGAGAAGATCCATCAGATAATCTCCTCTGCGTTCGGGACCGACGCATGGAGGGAGGCGCGATGACCCAGACCAGCAATCCCTACCGGCTGGTCCCCACTCGCCGAATGTCGTTCGACGAGTCCATGCGTGACGTCCCCAAGCACTTCGCCGCCGACAACGACCTCATCGGATGCCACCTCACTGCCGCGCTCTCGTCAGTGTTTCCGGAGGGGGAGGACTACTTCGTGCGGTCGGTGCGCCACTTCCGTGATCAGATCACCGACCCGGTCCTCAAGCGCCAAGTGGCCGGCTTCATCGGCCAGGAGGCCGTGCACGGGCGAGAGCACCGGGTGTTCAATGACCGGCTCAACGAATTGGGCTATCCGACCAAGCGGTACGAGCGCCTCACCAAGGCCGCCTTAGAGCTCCGGGAGCGCATTCTCTCGCCGACCGCCAATCTGGCTGCCACCGCCGCCCTCGAGCACTTCACGGCCACCCTGGCCCAATTGGTCCTCTCCGATGCGGAGCAGCGCCGCCTCTTCGGGCACCATGCGGTTCGGGACCTCTTCGTGTGGCACGCGCTCGAGGAGTCCGAGCACAAGGCCGTGGCCTTCGACGTCTACAAGGCGGTAGGCGGGAGCGAGCGGCTACGCGTGTGGACGATGAAATTCTTTCTGGTCGGCTTCACGGTGGGGATGGGGCTCGGAGTCCTGGCCTCGATGCTCGGCGACCGGTCGACGTACCGTCGTGGCAATCTCCGACAGAGCTGGCGCCGGTTCAAGGGGTCCCCGGTGACGCGCCGTGAGGTCTGGGACCAGCTCCGCGACTACAACCGCCCCGACTTCCACCCGGACGACAACGACACCGATGTCCTGGTCGAGCGCTGGAGGGAGGAGCTCTTCGGTGACGTCGGCATCCTCAGCGACCTGCTGATGAACGCGCCGCCCTGAGGCCGCCCGGCCGACCAGGCCCGGGCCCGGCCCCGAGCGGCTCACCGCAGAGGATGCGACCAGGCTTCGATGTCACCCGCGATCTGCTCGGCGACCTGCTCGGGCAGGCCGGCACTCTCCGCGTGGGTCGGCCAGGCCGACGCCGCCTCGAGGACACGCTCCACCGCCTCGGTGAAGCTGGGCACCTGGAAGCGATCACCGACCTCGAACACGTCAGCACGGGTGATCCCGGTCGTCTTCCCGTTGACGGCCATCAAGTGCTGTCGCGTCCAACGGCTACCGGTGGCGTACGCGTGGGTGACGTCGTAGGCCGGGGCCAGTTGCCAAATCCCTCCCTGCTTCAACAGGAACGAGAGGTTTTTGGTGTGGTCGTCACAATTGGCGGCAGCGACGTTGAACACCATCCGGAGGAAGGCCTCGGCCCGCGCCTCGGGACCGAGCTCGAGTTGCTCCATCTGAAGGAACAGTTGCGCGTAGTCGTTCGCACCGATCTGGCGAAAGTCCAGGTGTCCGATCGCGCACAGCGTCTGGGTGTGGATCTTGTCGGCCAGGGAGCGGTCGAAGCGCCGGGTCATGAAGTGGGCACGGCCGCCTTCCTCCACGAGGCGGGCGTCGGTCATTTCGATGCCGGCCGCCGTAGCCATGCGGTGATAGGCGAACTCGATGCGCCCAAACGGTCCCGGTGCTCCGAGGTCGGCGTCGGCGCCAACCCCGTCGAGTTTCAGCAGCCATTGTTCGAACCCCGGATCGGCCGGCACCTGCCCTGAACGCAGCTCCCCGGTCTCGGGATTGAGGGCCACCACCGCCTTCGCCCGGGCTCCACCGGCCGAGGTCCCGACGGCGATCAGATGCGAGATGGCCTCGGTGATCCCGTGCTCGGTGCTGATCTGACCGGACAGGGCGGTGCGGGCCGCGACTACCAGCTCCGAGAGCTCGATCGCCGTCGCCTTGCGGGTTCGTGGGCCGCGAATGGGATGGAACTCGAGGGCCCCCATCCCACGCCTCCCCAGATAGGCGAGGCGGTCGAGCGGAGTGATCCGCTGGGGATTGACACCTTCGTTGGCCAGGTACGCGGTGGTGAGCGCGTTGCCGAAGTCGTCGGGGAGCGAGTCCGCGAGCATCGACGGGAGCCGGTGGTAGGTCGCCGCCGGCAGGGTCGGGAAGACGAAGGGACGGTCCGCCCGTGCCGTCGGCATGGTGGTCGGCGCCAGTTCGATCCGGTTGGCCAGCCAGGCGCGATCGTATTCGAACACATAGAAGCCCGACGATTCGTCGAGCGCCACTGCGCCCACCCGCGAGCCCCAGCAACGCACCTCGACGACATCGACGGGTCGATAGGGCATCAGCCAGCCTCGCCGGCGTTCGCTCCACGGACCCTGACCCGTGCGCGTCGCCTCGGTGGCTTCTGCTTCGCTCGCAGCATCTGCATCGGCGAGACCGTGACCTCCGGCGCCAGGGCCTCGAGCCAATCAGTACGTCCAAGGGCCCTGAGCACGGCGACGACGGTCTTGAGCGACGATCCCTTGCCCCGCTCGAGGTTGGACAATGCCCCCACTGACACGTTGGCCAGTGCCGCCAGCCGCGGCTGATCGAGTCCGCTGGTGATCCGGGCATTGCGGACCTGCTCGCCCACCACCTGCTCCCACTCCTCGACCGATCGGTAATTCCGGTCTACATTCATGATTCTCCGTTTTATATCGTAAACCCATCTAATCCATATAATACTATATTTTATGCGGTAGCAATATTTGAACTACTTAACACATAGAATCATCTGTTTTATCAGTGAAATCAGGATTATAGATAGAATTCAGCGTGTTCCCGCAATAACGCTATCGCTCGCTCCACGTCTCCAGGGGCAGCCCGGGTGGGCCGGCCACCGACGGCTCGCCGGTGGCCGCATCGGCTCCACTACGTTCTGGGGCGTCACGCATCTGGGAGGAGCCGGCGATGGCAGAACGGATCGGGATCGGGATGATCGGGTGCGGATCGATCGGCCAGATTCACGCCGATGGGTTGGCCAAGCTGGTCGAGGAAGGAGAGATCCGTGCCGTGGTGGCGGCAGACCCGGCGGAAGGGGCGTGCCAGGCGGCGAACAGAAACTGCGACTTCGAGTACCTGACCACCGACCCGGCGGCGGTGATCGCCGATCCCGAGGTGAGCGCGGTGCTGGTGTGTGGGCCCACATCGACGCACGAGTCCGCGGTGCTGGCGTCGATCGCGGCGGGCAAAGCGGTCATGTGCGAGAAGCCGTTGGCGCCCACCTTTGCCGCGGTGCGGACCCTGGTGGAGTCGGTGGTGGCCTCGGGGGTGGTGGCCCAGGTCGGGTTCCATTCGCGCTTCAACCCGATCTTCGCCAAGCTCCATTCGCTGGTCACCGGATCCGAGCTCGGTGCCCCCCTCGGGTACGTCCTGCGTGAGGACCAGTTCTGGCCCACCGGAGCCGTCGTCTCCGGGCACTCGTCGTGGCGTTCCGACCCGGCGCAGTCGGGTGGAGGCGCCCTGTTGGAGCACACCATCCACGGTTGCGACCTCCTGATCGCCATGTTCGGTCCAGCGCTGCTGGTATCGGCCCGGACCCGCTCCTTGTTCGGCTTCGGCGTCGAGGACATGGCTGCGCTACAGGTGGAGCACGCCAGCGGGGTGATCGGCACCATTGCCACCGTCTTTAATGGGGTGCGCGGCCGCGAGGAGCGCCGCCTCGAGGTCTTCTTCGAGCAGGGTACCGTCGAGGTCACCGGGGACTTCCTCATCGGTGCCGTCGAGGACTCACTGACCATCCACCGGCCGGACGCCGGTGCCGAGTGTCCCGATCTCGCCGAACTCCGCCGCCAACACTTCGCCTCCCTCGGTGTCAGTCGAGACGACCTCGTCTTCTACCAGTATCTGGCCGACCGGGCCTTCGTCCGTGCCGTGCGGGAGAGGAGCCAGGCCACACCCGGCTTCACCGATGCCCTGCGGGCCCATGCACTGGTCGACGCCGCCTACCGATCAGCGGCTGGTGGAGGGACGCCCACCGCGGTAGCCGACTAGCGGTTGAATGCCGAGAGCCGTCCCGGCACCGTACCGACAGCGAGGTGCTCAGACCGGGTCCATGCCATGTCTCCGCATGAGCTCCAGCTCTGTGTCGCGGTCCGGCGGTGCCGGGGCAGCCCAGAGCTGCTCCAGCTCCTCGAAGTAACCATCCAACGCCGGGGCGTGGAGGACCAGGAGCCGGGCCGGCTCATCACCGGTGTTCCCGAAGGTGTGCGGTTCGCCCGCCTGCACGAGCACGAACGTTCCGCTGTTGCCCTCGAACACCTGACCGGCCACCCGGAATTCGACGGTCCCGTCCAGAACGAAGTAGGCCTCGTCGTTGCCCAGGTGGGAGTGGGCAGGAGGCATCCGCCCTCCCGGCGGCAACGTCCGTTCCATCAGGGAGAGCCGGCCCTGAGTGCTCGAGGCGGTGGCCTTGAACCACATCTCGCTTCCCCGGGCCTCTCGCCGTAGACCTTCGCCACTCTCCCAACGGAGCACGCCACACCTCGAGTGTTCAATGGAAACTGTCCCCACCGGAGCATAGGGCGCGGAGCGACCACGACCTCACCGGGCCGCCGCCTGCGCCGTCGATCTCCACTGGTCAGTTCTGTCGCCGCCGAAGCACGAGGCCCCGTTCGACAAACCGATGGACAGGTAGTTACGTTGGCGACATGTCCGACTACGACGCCATCGTCATCGGGGCCGGTCACAATGGGCTCACTGCGGCGACGGTCATGGCGCGTGGTGGCATGCGAGTCCTCTGCCTCGAAAAGAACCACTTCATCGGCGGGATGGCGACGACGACGGAGCTCGCCCGCGGCTACCGCTTCGAGTTGGCCGGATCGATCCAGTTCCCGATTCCCACCGAGATCTTCGATGACCTGGGCTTCGCCTCATGTCCCATCTACGAGCCCGAGGTGCAGTCCGTCAGCATCGGGACCTCGGGTCAGCCCCCAATCCTGCTCTACAGCGATCCGGCTCGTCTGTTGGACCATCTGAACGACTCGCTCGGTATCGACGCCGTGCTGGGCATGGCCGAGGTGGCGGCCTGGGCGGAGGCGCCGGCGAGGGCCATCGGGAGACTTGACGTGCGAAAGCCTCCGAAATCGCTCGACGAGATGTGGGCGTGCGCGGACAACGAACAGGAACGCCAGGCCATTCGAACCGCCATGTTCGGCAGCGTGATGGACGTGGTCGATCAGTTCCTCCCCGACCGCGAAAAGCATGCCCAGGTCCGCAGCATGCTGGCCTTTCTGGCCGTCAACTCCACCTACCGGGGCCCCTACTCGCCCGGAAGTGCTCTCTGTCTGGCGTTCGCATTGGCGTCACCGGGAGACGCCACCATGTCCAAGGTGCGTGGTGGCATCGGCACCATGTCCGACCACCTACTCGGCCTGTTCGAGCAGTACGGTGGCGAGCTCCGCCGCCACGTCAAAGTGTCCGGGATCGTCACCACCGGAGAACGGGTGAACGGGGTGACCTTGGCCGACGGGGAGGTGGTGACCTCGCCGTTGGTGGTGTCGAATCTCGACCCCACGGCCACCTTCGTGCAATTGCTCGACAGTGATGCGTTGCCGGAGACCTTCTCACGGCGGATCAATGCCATCGACCACCGAGCGGCGTACTTCCAGATCCACTTCGCGCTCAGCGGCCTCCCGGAGTATGCCCATCCCTACGACGAGCTCAACGAAGGTGATCTCCGCCACAACGTAACCTTCTTCGGGACCGCCGAGGACATGCAGCGTGACTTCGAAGGGTGCGTCAGAGGCCTGGTTCCCCAGTCCCCTTCGTTCAATTTGTCGATTCCGTCCTTGCGCGATCCGGAGCTGGCACCACCGGGGAAGCACGTAGCCAGCACCTTCGCCTTCTACGCTCCGATCGCCGCCTCCCGGGCCAGTCAGGCACTGCTGCGCGACGAGATGGCTGCCCGCATCGTGGACAAGATCGCCTCGATGGCACCCAACTTCCCAGATCTGGTGGAGCGCCAATTCAACTATCCCGCCTACACGTACGAGCTGATGTTCGGATGCACCGGAGGCGACTTCACCCACGGGCTCCTGCAGCCGGAGTTCATGGGACCGTTCCGCCCGGGCCCGCGAGGATGGCCGGATGCGCCAATTCCGATCGAGGGGCTCTACCTGTGCGGTGCGGGCTGCCACGGGGGCCCGGGAGTGACCTTCATCCCCGGGTACAACTGCGGCTACGAGGTACTCGAACGGGCAAGTTCTTCTCGGCTGTAGCGGATCTGCCGCTCGACGAATGCGAGGTAGAACGCCATCGAAAAGGCGAGGCTGGTGAACAGGCTCATCACGAAGAAGATCCACGGGAATCGCAACCCTCTCCTTCGTCCGTCGACGATCGTCCACAGCGGAAGAAGCACGAGATTGACCATGATGTAGTCCTGGGCTGCCGAGTCCGATGCCCAGTTCGAGAAGAGCGACTTGGTGTAGCCGACATAGGTCGCCTCGTGCCCGTACTGGTGCGTGTAGCGCACATTGAAGTACCAGCCGAGGAGGAGAGACACGACACCGAGGAAGTAGTACAAACCCTCGAGCGCCGACACCCGTGCGGCACCACCGACGAAGAGGTGGCGGTTGGCGACGAACGCAACCACCGTCGAAGCGATGCCGAGGACCCCGTAGAACACCAGCGACGTAGTCATGACCCTTCTTCCTGTGGATGAGTCATGACATCCTAAATGTGGGGACTTCCTGTCTGCCGGGAGGACGGCTTCCGTCGTCGACGGCCCCAACCCTGGCGCGGCCCCTGGCCTCGGGAGCACTGGCCATGGACTACCGGCACTTCCGTTCTAGCTCCTCGAAGAATGCCTTGCAGAGGCGCTCGAACTCGTCGGCCGAGAGTCGGATCTTGCTGCCGATCTCAATCTTGACGACGGCTTGGTCCGAAACGTACTTGATGACATTGTTCCCTCGAAGGACGCCGTTGTTGTTGATCAGCGAGTCACAGATGAGCTCGACTTCATTAAGGGGGTTTCCGTCCTTGCCCGTCAGCGTCCGGACCCGGTGAACGAACGGTCGGTCCAGCACCAGAACCATGTTGTTGAAGAACTGCCCTTCGAATTCCCTGAGCGCGGCGGGGACCTTCGTGCCACCCGTCTCGCCGGCGATTGCCTTGGCAAGCTTCTTGTAGGTGGCCAGCTGCTTCCCAATGGTGGCCTTGACGTGGTCCAGTTCCTCACGGGTGGAGTCACTGCGGCCGAGCATTCTCGTGCCTCCTCCTGTTGGCCGGATGAGAGTACCAGTGGGCTTTGGTGGTGTAGCCGGCAGTATTCATTGGCGATGCGCCGGGCGTGGGTCGAGGCCTCACTTCAGGTCAGACCTACCGCTGTCGGGTGGAATCGGTCCCCCAGAGGTGCCGAGGTCGGCCAGCCGCTGCTCGAGGAATCGACGCTCGGCATCGTCCTGCACCAGGGCGAGCGCCTGCCGGAATGCCTGGCCGGCATCGTGGGATCGTCCGAGGCGACGAAGCAGCTCACCCCGCGTGGCGTGCAGGTAGTGGTAGTCCTCGAACATGAGCCCATCGATGATGGCCAACCCCGCCGCAGGACCGTCCGCCTCCGCCATGGCCACGGCACGGTTCAGCTCCACCACCGGCGAGTTCGTGAGGCGCGCCAGCTCGCCGTAGAGAGCGGCGATCTCCGGCCAGTCGGGCGTGGCGTCAGCGTGCAGCGACGCGATGGCCGCTTGCACCACGTAGGGACCGCTTCCGTGCAGTGCCAGGGCCCGATCGAGGGCAGCTCGCCCGATGCCGCACCGGCCGTAGTCACCCAGACGCCGACCGCGGTGGTGCCGTACACCTGGAAGCAGCGGGTGGTGAACCCGAACCATCCCCATCTGGTGATCGGCTACACCGGTCGGCGGACGACGATCTCGCCCTCGGCCCAGCCGGTGACAGGTCCTTCGACGATGGTGGCGAGCGGGTAGCAGGACGGGGTCCAGCGCTGACAGCGGGTCGGGTAACGACGGACCTGTCAAACTACTCTGATGAATGTCCATCTCGTCGATGGGACCTACGAGCTCTTCCGGCATTTCTTCGGGCAGCCACCGCGTGCCGCAGACGACGGCGAGGAGATTGGCGCGGCACGTGGAGTCGTTCTCTCGGTGCTGAGCATGCTGACCGAGGGGGCCACGCATGTCGGTGTGGCCACAGACCACGTCATCGAGTCGTTCCGCAACGACCTGTGGCCGGACTACAAGACGGGAGAAGGCATCGCTCCCGAGTTGCGGTCGCAGTTTCCCCTCCTCGAGACGGCCCTTGAGGCGCTAGGCGTTGTGCTGTGGCCGATGATCGAGCTCGAGGCCGACGACGCGTTGGCCTCGGCTGCCGCGGTGGCAACCAAGGACCAGGCCGTGGACCAGGTGATCATCTGTACGCCCGACAAGGACCTGGCCCAGTGTGTATCGGGTGAGCGGGTGGTTCAGCTCGACCGCCGCCGGGGCACGGTGAGCGACGAGTCCGGCGTGTGGGCAAAGTTCGGTGTCGCACCCCGCTCCATTCCTGATTGGCTGGCCCTGGTCGGAGACTCAGCCGATGGGTTCCCCGGGTTGGCCGGGTGGGGCAAGCGCTCGGCGTCGGTGGTCCTCGCCCACTACGGGACCTTCGACAACGTGCCCGACGCGGTTGCCGACTGGGATCCTGAGGTGCGACAAGCGGTACGGGGTGCCGGCAAGCTGGCCGAACGGCTGGCCGGTGAGCGTGACCAGGCTGAGCTGTTCAGAGTCCTGGCCACGCTCCGTATCGACCCGAGGCTGCTCGACAAGGTGGGCTCCCTGCACTGGCGAGGACCGACCAAGCACTTCGAAGGGGTGTGCCGGCACTTCCGTGACCCGGCGCTGGCCGAGCGCGCCGCGGCGCTGGCGGGTCGGTGACCCGCGAGGTCAGCCTCGGGTGGCGAAGACGGTGGCCAGTTCGGTGGGGACCGGAGTGTCGAGTTGCGAGTAGGTACACGACGTTGGGGTCCGGTCCGGTCGCCAACGGATGAACGAGGTGGCATGACGGAACCGGTCTCGTTGGAGATGGTCGTAGGCCACCTCGGCGATCAACTCGGGACGCAGCGGCTCCCAGCTGAGATCCTTGCCACCACTCCATCGGCTCTGACCCCCGGGAACGCGACCGACCGGCTCGCCCTCGGTGTGCCACGGGTGATCGTTGGCCGCGTTCTTCCGGTAGGGCTCTAGCGCCTCGACGAACTCCTTTCGCCGGTCTGCGCTGAATCCGGAGGCAACCCCGACATGGTGGAGGATGCCGGCGTCATCGAAGAGGCCAAGGAGGAGCGATCCGACGACACCGCCCACCTTGTGCCACCGGAATCCAGCGACCACGCAATCAGCCGTTCGCTCGTGCTTCACTTTCATCATCGCCCGTTTGTCGGGCTGGTATTGCAGGGTGCCGGCCTTGACCACCACTCCGTCGAGCCCGGCTCCCTCGAATCGCGAGAACCAGTCACGGGCCACAGCAGCCTGGGTGGTGACGGGGGTCAGATGGATGGGCGACTTCGCCTTCTTCAACGCCTTCTCAAGAGCGCGGCGACGCGCGGCGTAGGGCTCGCCTTGCAGGTCCGAATCACCCAGGGCCAGGAGGTCGAAGGCGACGAACGAGGCGGGCGTCTCTTTGGAGAGGGTGGTTACCCGTGACGCGGCGGGATGAATCCGCTGCGACAGGGCATCGAAATCGAGGCCGTCAGGCCCGGCGATCACGATCTCGCCATCGATGACGCAGCGGTCCGGCAGGTTGGCCCGAAGCGACTCGATCAGCTCGGGGAAGTATCTGGTCAGAGGCTTTTCGTTGCGACTGCCCAGCACAACGTCATCGTCGTCTCGGAAGACGATGCAGCGGAAACCATCCCATTTCGGCTCGTAGAACAGGTCCTCGCCCTCGGGGAGCTCCCGGGCCAGCTTGGCCAGCATCGGCGAGACCGGGGGCACGACGGGAAGTGACACCGCTCAATGGTACCTAGCCGATGCGAGCCGCGAATTGTTCATGCCGCGTGACCGGCGGTCCAGGCCAGGAAGTCGTCCATGGGGAGGGCGTTCATGACTCGGTCAACGGGGACCCCTGCCTTTGCCGCCTGCTCGCACCCGTGGCGCTGCCACTCGAGCTGACCGGGCGCATGGGCATCCGTGTCGATGACCACGACACAGTCGACCGACAGGGCAAGGGAGAGCAACGGCTCGGGGGGGTCGAGGCGTTCCGGTCTGGAGTTGATCTCGACGGCAGTGCCGGTCCGGGCGCACGCCCCGAACACGGCGTCGGCATCGAAGGTGGATTGGGGACGGCCACGTCCCACCACAATGCGGCCGGTGCAGTGTCCGAGGATATCGGTATGCGGGCTCTCGACGGCGCGCAGCATCCGCTTGGTCATCTCCGGCGCCTCCATGCGGAGCTTCGAGTGGACACTGGCGACGACGACATCGAGTTGGGCGAGCAGCTCATCCTCCTGATCGAGCGACCCGTCCTCGAGGATGTCGACTTCGATCCCGGTGAGGATGCGAAACGGTGCTAGCTCAGCATTCAGGTCTGCGACGATCTCGAGTTGCCGAACCAGGCGCTCGGCGTCCAGTCCATGAGCGATGGTCAGCCGGGGACTGTGGTCAGTCAGGGCCCAGTAGCGGTGACCGATGTCCCGTGCTGCTTCGGCCATCTCCCGGATCGGACTACCACCATCGGACCAGTCCGAGTGACTGTGACAGTCACCTTGCAATCGGTCGAACAGTCCGGACGCTTCGTCGCTCATCGCCGGTGGGTCGACCGATTCGAGCTTCTCGAGGTAGGTCGGCCTCACGCCACTGGCGGCCTCGGTGATCACCTGGGCACTCGTCTTGCCGACGCCGGCGATCTTCTGCAAACGGGCGGATCCCATCGCTGCCAGTTCATCGACAGGGAGATCGGCGATCGCCGCGCTGGCATTGCGGAAGGCACGAACTTTGTAGGACTCCGCCCGGTCCCGTTCGAGTAGGTAGGCGATGCGTCGCAATGCGGTTGTCGGGTCCACTCACCTATCCCTTTTTGGCCCGGCTCGGGGCCACCCGCGGTGGTTCGTCCGGCTGCTTCGGATATTCGGGGGGCCATGGTGCGTCGTGCAACCCATCGGCTCGGTCTCGCGCCGCCATGTCCAACAGGGGTTGCAGCGATTGAGGTGCCTCGTCGATCCCCGCCCATGGGTCACCTCGCCGCCGAACCAGTTCAGGGACGGTCCGGATGGTCAGGGCCTCCGGCTCGACCGACTCGATCTCGCCCCAGGCCAACGGGGTCGAGACCTGTCCGCCGACCCGTGGGCGTGCGAACCAGGCCCCGAAGACCGTCTTGTGTGGCGCGTTCTGGTTGAAGTCGACGAAGACGCGCTCGCCGCGGTCTTCCTTCCACCAGTTGGAGGTGATCACGTCGGGGTGCCTGCGTTCGAGCTCGCGAGCCAAGGCCACGGCCCCGGCACGGACCTCGAAACTGTCCCAAAGCGGTTGGAGTCGGACGTAGATATGAATGCCACGGTTTCCTGTCGTCTTCGGATAGCCGGTGATCCCGAGCTCACCCAGCAGCACCCGAACGTGGTTGGCCGCCACCCTGACGTCGTCGAAGGTGGTGCCGGGCTGCGGGTCGAGGTCGATGCGGAGCTCGTCGGCGTGGGCCGGGTCATCGGCGCGGTACGGCCACAGGTGAAGCCCGAGGCACCCGAGGTTCACCGCCCAGAGGACATGGGCGATGTCCGCCACGACCAGTGCGTTCGACGTGGTGCCGTTGGGCGTGGTGACCTCGGTGGTCGTCAGCCAACTCGGAGCGCCGGCGGGGACACGCTTTTGGAAGAAGGACTTTCCGCCGGCACCCCCCGGGAACCTCTCCAGCAACGCCGGCCTGCCGATCGCCGTGTGGCTGAGCGCATCGGCGATCTCGACGTAGTACGAAACCAAGTCGAACTTTGTCGCACCCAGCTCGGGAAAGTAGATCTTGTCAGGGCTCGAGACCTCAATGGTCCGATCTGCTACCTCGACGACTCGGACGTCCTTGGCGACCACGCACCCACGATATCGGGCCAGACCATCTACCTGCCTGCCCTCCGAGCGGGTCCATGAATCCCCCATCCGGAGCCGTGGTCACGTTACCAATTGTGCGGTGACTCTCCACGATCGCGCGGCAGCGATGGCTCCCAGCGTGGACACAGTGGCGGCGACGATCAATGCGGTGCCGCCAGCGATCCACACGTGCCCCCATGACGCCGACACCACACGGTAGGCGGGAAGTCGTAACGACTGCTGACGACCCAAGGCAACCCCTGCGACCACCTCCGCCGCGGCCATCACCCACAGGAGAAGTGACGCGCCCACACCGAATCGCCGGCCCGATTGCAGCTCCCCGAGACGCAGCCGAGCTGGCTGGCGCAGCAAGGCCAGCATGGCGAACGTGGCAATCCACGCCAGCCCGAGCGCGGTTGCCGAAGCAACAACAAGACTGTGGGCCAGCGCTACATGGCCATCGAGGGGCACGTCCACTCCGTGGCTGTCCAGAAATCGGTCGGGGCCGACCGCGATCGAACTGATCCATCCGAGCACGGCCAGGCCGCCCAACAGGCCGGGAACAGGGAGCAGATGCCGTAGCGCTCGACCGGCGGCACCGCGCCGGCGAATGGCCCGAGCCGCGGTCACCGATCCCCAGACGACGACACCCACCGTCACCAATGCGAAGATCGGAACCACGCCCGCGGTGACCTCGACGACGACAAGGAGGGCACAACCCACGATGACCAGGGCAGTGCGTCTCGTCAAGTGTTCGATCCCACCGCTTTCCGGTGTCACTCCGACCAGGACCAGGTAGCCGCGGATCGTCATAGCCATCATGATGAGCCCGGCAAGGGCCATGATCTGGATGGCGTCGTAGGCGATATGCCCATCGCTGTTGACCGGTGCCGACAAGGTCAGCGGCAGATGGTCCTGCAGGCCCACCTTGAGGGTGAGGAAGAAGAGGGGAAGCGCGACCAGGGCCGGAATTGTGGCGACCACGATGCACGCACGCGTGCGGCTGGCCCAGGGTTGGAACTGTTTGGGCGTGCCGGTTCCGGTGACCCGTAAGCGGATCGCCCCGGCCAACAGGCCGATGATCACCCGCATTAGCGTCTGCCCACCGGCGACCGCATCGGACGACACCGTCCTGACCTCGTCCCCGTAGCGCTCTCGCCACCACGGTGGGTAGAGTCCGAGCACGGCATCGATGCCGCCGTTCCCATTCACAGCCCCGCAACCCCGAGTCTCTTGAGGCCGATGCGCGCCACCGTGGAGATCGTCTCCAGGCGCTCGCGCAGTACCGCAGCACCGTGGGCGGTGATCCGATACGGGCGCCGGCGATCATCGGCCGGGAGTGCCTCGACCAGCCCCTCCGCCTCGAGCCGGGCCAGCACGCCGTACAGGGTGCCGGGCCCCAGCACGATCCCGCTCATGGCCTCGATGTCCTGAATGAGGGAGTAGCCGTGCTTGGGACCACCGGTCAGGCTGGTGAGAACGAGGATCGTCGGATCCTGGGTCCGGCCCAGGCGCTTCATTGCCATCTACCGCTCAACTCCTCCTCGCCGCGTGCGACCAACACTAGTATGGAAATCGTAGTAGCGGGGTGCGAACTGCCTGGGACCCGCCCCCAAATCAGGGGTCCCCGCAGAGTGGATCTCCAGCGGTCAGGCTGCTCTGCCAATAACGACTCGCGGCGACCGTCGGATGGGCAGACTCGGGGATGTGAATCTGCCCAGCGAACTGCCGATCGTGCAAGCCCCGATGGCTGGCGGACCATCCACTCCCGAGCTGACGGCGGCCGTCACATCCGCCGGCGGGTACGGCTTCATTGCCGCCGGCTACTTGTCAGCTGACGGCCTTTGCCAGGCCATCGCCACCACACGCTCCCTTACCGCCGGGCCCTTCGGCGTGAACCTCTTCGTGCCGTCAACACCGGGAGATCCCGCCGAGATCGCCGTCTACGCAAAGGCACTGGAGCCGGAGGCAGCACGCCTCGGCGTTGCGCTGGGCGAACCACGGTGGGAGGACGACCGCTACGACGCCAAACTGGACGTGATCGAATCGGAGCGGGTGCACCTTGTCAGCTTCACCTTCGGCTGCCCGACATCGGAGGCTGTCGACCGACTGCACCGTGCGGACATCCAGGTGGGGGTCACCGTCACCTCGGTGCCCGAGGCCGAGCTCGCTGTCGAGGTCGGCGCCGACCTGCTCGCCGTGCAGGGCACGGAGGCCGGCGGTCACCAGGGCGCCTTCGTCGACCTCACCGCCAACCACACGTCACTGTTGTCGCTCCTCGCTGCAATTCGGGAGACGACCAGTGTGCCCCTGCTGGGCACCGGCGGGATCATGACCGGGCTCGCGGCCGCCGAAGTGATGGGGGCAGGAGCGATCGCCGTCCAGCTGGGCACCGCGTTTCTCTGCACACCCGAAGCGGGTACCTCGACTCCCTACCGTCAGGCTCTGCTCGATGGCCGCTACCCGGACACCGTCCTCACACGCGCCTATAGCGGGCGCTATGCACGTGGGCTGGCCAACCGCTTCGCGCTCGACCACATCGGGCAAGCCCCACCGGCGTACCCCGAGGTGCACCATCTCACCCGCCCTCTTCGCATTGCCGCCACTCAGGCCGGCGATACCAGCGTGCCCAACCTGTGGGCCGGAACTGGGTGGCGTCGGGTGACCGTCGAGCCTGCTGCCACAATCGTCCGACGCATCGCCGCGGACGCCCGGCGAGGGCCACAATGAACGCATGCGCCTGAACCAGGTAACCGTCGGCTCGACAGACCTCGACCGCTCAGAGTCGTTCTATCGGACGCTGGGACTGACGTTGATTGTCAAGGACGACCACTACTTGCGCTTCGAGTGTCCGGAGGGTGAAAGCACGTTCTCCGTCGACCTCGTCGCAGACGTTCCGGAGCTCGAGCAAGTGACCCTGTACCTCGAGACGGAGGATGTCGATGGCGCCTACCGACGGCTTCGCCGTGCGGGCATCGAATTCGAGAAGGCCCCGGCCGCCATGCCTTGGCTCTGGCGGGAGTGCCGCCTCAGAGACCCGGACGGACACCGGCTGTGCCTCTTCCATGGGGGAGAGAACCGACGGAATCCTCCGTGGCGTCAGTGACTGGCCCACCTCGGACCTGACGCACTCGAGCGGCGGTGCCCACAACCACCCGGTCAGGCCAAAGCGGTCAGCCAACCAGCGACGACGTCGGCTACTTCGGAGTCCCGCCTCCGCAACGAGTGGTCCCCATCCACGAAGACCAGCGTCACGGATCCCGGAATGGCCGCCGTCTCGCGTTCCAATTCCTCGGGGGTACCGAAGGCGTCCCGCCGACCGGAAACGAAGAGACAGGGAACATGCAGGTCGGGGAAGTGGGCGATCCGGAGTCGATCGGCCCGCCCGGGGGGATGGAGCGGATAGCTGACCAGGACGAGGGCGGCGACTTCCAGACCCCCGGACGCGGCAATCGAGCACATCCGGCCGCCCATCGAACGGCCGCCTATGGCCACCTGGCTGGTCGATACGCCAAGTCGGTTGGCCAGCTCCGACGTGGCGGAACGGATCGATTGGATGCAAACCTCCGGCGGATCGGGCCGGCGCTTTCCGGCCGCTTGCCCGGGGAATTCGATGCGCTCCACCACGATGTCGAGCTGCGACGCCGCGTGGTCGATTGCCACCAGCCCCGACTGGTCCCGTCGAGCGCTGGCGCCGGGCGTGAGCACGAGGCCGGCGGGCACCGATTTGGTCATCGGGTCCTCATGGCCTACGGCCGACGGTGGCGGACAGCGGCCGGCAGCTCACCAGCGACCCGCATCGGACCCGGCTGGTCGGCTTCCTCACGACGCAACGGAAACAGGAGGGGTACCGGGCCAACGACCACGCCGCCCCCCGCTCTACGCCCTCGAGACCGGTCATTGCTCGAGGTAACTGCTCCGTGCGTGTGGCGACGCGCAGGCCAACCACGCATCGATGATCGCCTCTTGCAGCTGCTTCCGGGTGACTGTCCTCAGCTGGATGAGGACGGCCGAGTACCCGTCGAAGTGCGGAATGGTGAAGAAGGATCTGCGGTGAGTGGCGAGGATGGCCTCCTTCTCACCGAGATCCTCGACGCGAACCGCCAGGATGGGTCCGCGGGGAGGGCTCTCATCACCGAACCGCTTGATGTCCGCCTTGGTGAACGGCCGCTCCCAGGCGAAGGCCCTGCCGGTGACGAACCAGGTCCGGTTGCCGTGACGATCGCCCTCGGTGACCTCAGGAAGAACCAAGGCCATGTCAGCGGCGTCGTCGACGGTGACCATCTCGAGCACCGTATCGCCCCTGGCGGCGTCGGTGCGCACTCGCTCGCCGTTCTCCGCACCGAACGTGTCGGGGAACGCAAAGACCGAAGCGACCCACAAACCGCTTTTCCTCGTTCCGGAATCGACACTGGTCAGATCACGTGGGACCCGTCTGGTAGCGACCAGCAGTTCGGCGTTCGAACGCGACTCGCGGCTCACATGCTCCTCCTCCGACTTCGCAGCTTTGGGTGGAGAGATTGGATGATCTGCTGAGCACCTACGCCGTGGGTTTCGTGTCCACGGTGCACCGTCACCGTCCCCGTGAAGCCGTGCTCATAATTCTCTAAGGCGGCCCACAGTTTGGGCTGACTGGGCGTGACGTGCCACCAACGCTCCGGCGCGCCGTTGTTCCGGCCGGCTACGGCTGCACCGACGCCCGATCCATCGGTACTGCTATATACCTTAGGGGGGTATAGTGATTACATGACTGCGTCTCCGCAACCCAAGCCCGGCTACGCCGCTGAGAAGGAAGCAATTCAGAAACGGCTTCGGCGTATCGAAGGCCAGGTTCGCGGCCTGCAGCGGATGGTCGACGAGGACCGTTACTGCATCAACATCCTCGAACAGGTGTCCGCAGCAACCAGGGCCCTCCAGTCAGTAGCCCTTGACCTGCTCGATGATCACATTGCCCACTGTGTCAGTGATGCGATCCACAGCGGCGGCGATGAAGCGACGGCGAAGTTGAAGGAAGCGTCAGCCGCAATCGGCAGATTGGTGCGGTCTTGAGCCTCATTGACGCGCTGGGTCATGCGCTGACCACCAGTGGCTCGATGACCTGGCAGATCTTGTGGGCTCTGATCCTCGGTTTTGCCCTATCGGCTGTCGTCCAGGCTGTGGTTCGCCGCAGCACGATCATTCGCCGGCTCGGGGACGATCGGCCGCGCACGCTGGCCCTCGCGGCTGGATTTGGGATTGCTTCGTCCTCGTGCTCCTACGCCGCGGTCGCCCTGGCTCGGTCTCTGTTCCGGAAGGGGGCCAGCTTCACCGCGGCGATGGCCTTTGAGATCGCTTCGACAAACCTGGTGGTGGAGCTCGGTGTGATCTTGGCGGTCCTGATCGGCTGGCAGTTCACGGCCGCAGAGTTTGTTGGCGGTCCGATCATGATTGTGCTGATCGCCCTCTTCTTTCGCCTGTTCCTGCGACAACGACTGATCGAGGCAGCGAACGCCCAATCGAACAAAGGGCTGGCCGGATCGATGGAGGGTCACGCCGCCATGGACATGACCATCGGTGAGCAAGGAAGCCTGTGGCACCGCCTCCGCTCGAGGCAGGCGCTCACCTCGGTCTCGCACATCTTCGTGATGGAGTGGGCGGCGGTGATCCGAGACATCGTCCTCGGGTTGCTGATCGCAGGGGCAATCGCGGCCTGGGTTCCCAACGGTTTCTGGCACCACCTGTTTGCTGTTGACCACCCTCTGTTGTCCAAGCTCTGGGGGCCACTCATTGGACCGGTCATCAGCATCTTGAGCTTCGTCTGCTCGATCGGCAACGTGCCGCTGGCAGGAGTGTTGTGGAATGACGGGTTGAGTTTTGGTGGCGTCAGCGCATTCATCTTTGCTGATCTGATCATCCTGCCCATCTTGCTGATCTATAAGAAGTACTACGGCACCCGAATGATGCTCTTCATTTTGGGGAGCTTCTACGCGACAATGGTCATTGCCGGCTACGCCGTTGAAATAATCTTCGGGGCGCTTGGATTGGTCCCCACTGAGCGCGATGCCAAGGTCGGCGAAATATCCGTCCAGTGGAACTACACCACCGTTCTCAACATCATCGCGATCGCCGTGGCGGCCGGACTGATCTACCGCTTTCTCCGAACCGGTGGACTGCCGATGCTGAAGATGATGGGTGGATCGCCTGATGCAGAGCACACCGAGGAGCTCCACAGCTAGCCACGTGCATGGTCCTCAGTGCGTCAAACACTCGAGGGTGGTGCAGTCGCACCGTCGACCGCGAGCAGGAACGACACAACCGACTCGCCGACAAGCTCCGGCTGCTCCACGATCAGCGCGTGCCCGGCGTTGCGGATCTCAACGAGTTGGGCGACGTCCTTGTGGTCACTGACGTACCGCCGGCCGTTCTCCGGTGGCGCCACCGCGTCCTCGATCCCCTGGATGACGAGCACTCGTGGGGCGACCGCATCCCACCAGTCCTCCTCTGACGTCGCCGCAAGTGCTTCTGCCTGCCAGGCAGCTACGGCGGGCATCCAACCTGTGGCCCAGACCGAGGGATCGTGACCCGGTGAAAAGAATGCTCGGCCCACGTGGCGCAAGCGCTCGGCCTGCGGGAGCGAGGTGTCGAAGCACGCCACGAGTGACTCCATGGCGTCGGCCCGTCCCGGGACGTAGCCGCCGGCGGCCAGAAGGGTCAGCGACGCGACCTGATCGGGGAAATCCGACGTCACCACCCGGGCCAGGCGATTGCCGAATGCGTGACCGATGATATGGAATGTCGTCACTCCCTCGTCGCCCAGGAGGGCGACGAGGTCATCAGCCACATCATGGAGGTTCACGCCGGGTGGGACCGTGGGCGGTGGCTCCATCGGGTGTGTGGTGTAGCCGTGGCTCTCGAGACGATGGACCAAATCAGAGAAATCGGCGGCTGGCCGCCCGAGTGAAGGGAGGAGTACGACATCGCCGGGCACCATTCGGTTCTACCAGACGGCCGCATGCCGGCTCGAGTCTCCTCGGCTAGTGGACGGTCCGTGAAAGGAGCTCGCGGACCCGCACCCGGCCCCCGGTGCGGAGCACGGCCCGGCTGTAGATTCGGGCGGCGAATGCCGCCATGCCGACCGTCCCGGCCATGGTGATCAGGACCGAGGCGACGAACTCCCACCAGGTGACCTGGCCCAGCCCCACCAGCACCGGCATGCAGAACGGGGCCGTGGGAGGCAAGTAGGCGAGGACCTTGAAGAACAGGTCCGCATTGCCCGAGCTCGCCACGGTGATCGAGAAGATGTAACCAACCAGAATCGGAATGCTGAGGGGTAGAGCGAGCGTCTGCACCTGGTCCTGGCGCTCGGCTGTCGAACCGGCAGCGGCGTACACCCAGCAATAGAAGGCATACCCCAGGACCAACCAGAGCAGATCACACGCCAGCACGAGGGGCGCCGTGCCGTGCAGGAGGTCCGAGCCGACCGCGGCGGCGATGGCAAGGGCGAACCCGACGATGAGGGTGGCCTGACCCATGGCCACCAGCCCGATGCCAAGAACCTTGCCCCCGAGGAGTTGGATCGGGCGCACCGTCGCCAGCAGGACCTCAACCACACGGCTCGCCTTCTCCTGCATGACGCCGATGAGGATCCAGGTGTTGTACTGGGTGAGCATCAGGAACAGGAGCACAACCCCGAACACTGACGTCGTCTTCGTCGTGCCCTTCGAGCTCGGCTGGAGAGACACCACCGGGACGGGCTTGGCTCGGTCGATCTGGGTTCCCTGGGCCGGCGTGAGCCCGGCTGCCTGGTAGGCCTTCAGCACGCCGAGGTAGTCGGCCACGTCATGGACAAGAGCGGGGTCGGCTGGGGAGCTGTTCGAAGCGGGTTTGTCGAGCAGGACCTGACTGCCGTCGACGAGGACGAAGTCGACCGCCCCCGAGCGCAGACCGGACTTTGCCGCGCTGAGGGAGGGCTCCTGCACAATCTTGACCGAGTCCTGCTCCGTCGTCCCCGCCGTCTTCACGATCTGTTCGGTTGCGGGCGACTGGCGCCCGACGACTCCCACCGTCTGGATGGTGGGCCCTCCGCTGCTGTGGAGCGTCGGGATGATGATCGCGGCGGCTACGGCGACGAGGATCACCAGTGTGCCAATCCGGAAGATGCGGCTCCGCACCCGCTCGCTGATTTCGCGGGTTGCCACCATCCCGACTTCGCCAAGGGAGCCCTCTAGGAGGTGCCAACTCCGGGCGCGGGCCTGACGGGGTGGTGAGACGGGACTCGTGACCGCTTCAGCCTCGGAGGCGCTGTCCTGCATCGGACCTTCGGAGGCCCGCCGACGCCGTCGCCCCCTGAAGATCCGAACGCGCACGAAAATAACCGCCGCCACGGCCAGGGCAATGAAGAGGAACTTCACGCCAGGGCCTCGCGGAACACCTCGGAAAGTCGGCGCCGCTCGAAGGAGAACTGGGTGATCCGACCCGCTCGCATTGCCGCATGGAGGACGTCGTCACTGTCCACCGAGCTCTC
>Ga0182018_10001647_pt1 | contig 24778 bp, 18 predicted proteins | sample 812P2MmetaG_FD_120490 | JGI IMG/M metagenome (GOLD analysis project Ga0182018, IMG submission 120490) | Permafrost microbial communities from Stordalen Mire, Sweden - 812P2M metaG | ecosystem: Environmental > Terrestrial > Soil > Wetlands > Permafrost | place: Sweden: Stordalen | collected...
GCGGCGTCACCGCTCTCGGCTTCGAGGCAGGAGAACCCGAGCGATTCGCCGACGGTGATGCAGAGGCGGCGGATGGTTTGTTCGTCATCGACGATTAACAGGCGAATGCGGAAGGCATCGGTCATAAGTCTTGGGTCATAAGTCTTCAGTCATAAGTCTGATATCTGTATGGCCGCGTTGATCGGGCCATGGTGCGATTGGGTCACCGAGCGATTGAGAGCCGAAGGCTCTGCAATGGGCGATGATCGGAGGATCGAATTGCCATTCTCCTGGGAAATCATAAAAGACCTGATCTCATAAGTCATGTTTTTTTACTTACTTCCAACTTACATCAGCTATTTGTCCCATGTAGCTTTTGCTTCCCTATCTTTAATCTTTAGACTTACTCGTCCGCCCGACCCATGGTCTTCTCGACCACGGAAATGAAATCGTGCACGCGAAACGGCTTTTCCACGCAGGGAGCTCCGGTACGGCGCAAGGTGGCGGCGGTTTCCTCGTTAGCGATGTCGCCGGTGATGAAAACCAGGCGCGAGGCAAGTTCGGGCCGATGAGCAGCAATCCAGGCATAGACCTGCGAGCCATCGACGCCTCCGGGGGTGCGCATGTCGGAAACGACGCCATGGAAGTTGCCGTTCTGGAGCAGACGCAGGGCGTCGGCGCCGGATTCGGTGGAAACCACCGTGTATCCGTGGCCCTCGAGAACCGCGCGCACCAGGGCCAGGACGGCCGGTTCGTCCTCGATGAGCAGCAGGGGCGGGCGGGCGGATTGGGTCTCGGGTTGAGTAGCGGGGTTCATTCGTGACTGCGCTCCTGATTGGGTCATTTTGGTTGTACTCCTGCGGCCGCTCCGAAGGTGCCCGCGTGGGTGGTCAGGGGAAGGCGAACGATGAAGGTTGCCCCTTCGGAGTCAACGTTGTTGTGACAGACAATTTCGCCGCCATGTTCGCGGACAATTCCGTAACAGATGCTCAGGCCCAAACCCGTGCCTTTGCCGACGTCCTTGGTGGTGAAAAAGGGATCGAAAATCGGTCCGGGATCGGGGATGCCGGGACCGTTATCGCGAAAAGAAATTTCGACGACAGAATCGGTGTGGGCGGTTGTGACCTCGATGCGAGCAGAGCGCGTGGTTTCACGAACGGCATCGTATGCGTTATTCAGGATGTTAAGAAACACCTGCTGCAACTGGTGGGAATCTCCGATAACCAGGGGCAAAGACTCGTCGAGGTGCTCGACCACCTGGATGCCGTGGCTGACGAAATCGTAAGAACGCAGATGCACGGTGCGTTGCAGAATGGCGTTGAGCTGGACGGGCTGGCGCTGGGGCGGCATTTGCCGGGCAAAGCTGAGCAGGTTCTGCACGATCTGCTTGGTGCGCTGCGCCTCCTGCAGAATCACGCGGAGATTGTGCTGTGCGCTTTCGGGGAGCTCAGGATTTTCCAAGAGGAGGTCGGTGAATCCGAGGATGGCGGTGAGAGGATTGTTGACCTCGTGGGCGACGCCGGAGACGAGCTGTCCGACAGCCGCCATTTTCTCGGCGTGCATTAATTTGGAGCGCAGCATGGCGGAGTCGGTGACATCGGTCATGACGACGACGATGCTGCTGACGCGGCCGTCTTCGCCGCTGATGGGGCTGAGATTGGCGGAGAACTGGGCGCTAACGCCATCTCCGCGAACCAGCGGCAGATCGAAATTATCGATCTGCTGGCCGCGAGCGACGGCCGCCAGTGCTTCGCGGATGGCGGGGCGGCGCTGCGGGGCGCAGAGATCGGGCAAGGGCTGCTCGAGGATCTGCCTCTGCTGAAAACCGAGGCCGCTCCAGCGGCGGTTGGCATAGCTGATCACGCCGTCGGTATCGGTGACCAGAATCAGGCTCTGAGTGTGGTTGAGTATCTTGTTGGAGAAATCGCGCTCTTTCTGCAGCTCGCTTTGGGATTGGCGAAGGCCGCTGACATCCTGCATCAGACCGCGGTGCTGCAGCACGTTGCCGGAGGCATCGCGCACCGCGTAACAGTTCATGAAGACATGGACGGGCGATCCATCTTTGCGGCGGAGCACTTGTTCGTGATTGTGCAATTCGCCGGTGCGCTTGAGCAGGTCGGCGAGTTCCTGGCGGCGCTGCGGGGAAAAGTAGAGCTGGGTGGGAATGTCCAGTTGCAGGACTTCTTCGCGGCTGCCGTAGCCGAGAATGCGGACCAGAGCGTCGTTGACTTCGATGAAGCGGCCCTGCGGAGAAGAAACGTAAATCCCCTCCTGAATATTGTTGAACAGTTCGCGATAGCGGCGTTCGGCTTCACGGCGGTCGGTGATGTCCTTGAGCACATGCACGGTCTGCAACTGGGAACTGCGGGGGGCGTGAATGCGGGAAGTTGAAATGAGATACGAGCGTTCGAGAGCGGGGTGAACGTATTCGTCAAGGCCTTCGCCGGTGCGGCAGAAGGGACAGGAGTGGAGCGAAGCTCCAGCGGCGAGGGCCTCGAGCGCACGCATATTGACGCCAATCAACTGGCTGGGGGCGATGCCGATGAAATCGGCGAGCGGGCGATTGACGCGAAGAATGTTGTGCTGTTCGTCGTGCACCACGATGAAGTCGCTGATGGCGTCGAAAACGTCGAGCCAGTGGCGGTTGGCCTGCTGCATGCGGGTGAAGAGGCAGGCGTTTTCGAGCGCGATACTGGCGTGGCCGGCGATGGCGCGCAGCAGTTGACGATCCTCGATGGCGGGCGCGGCGGCGCTGTCGGCAAGACAAAGAACGCCGACGAGTTCTCCGGACGAGCCGGCCAGCCGAACCAAGGTGCAATTGGTCCATCCCAAAGTGGAGGCGAGCGACGGACCCAGAATGTCAGTGGCAGGGGCGAACACAATATCGTTGGGATAACGCGGCAAGGCCCCGCTGAGCGCCTGACTGAAGCGGGCGAGCAGGGGCTGGTCATCGATTGCGGAGTCGCCATTCAGCAAGACCGTATCGGTTTCGGATGTCTGAAAGAGGCTGAGGCTAACGGCGCGGCTGCCAAACAGGGCGGCGGCGCGTTGCGCGAAGCTGGTCATGAACTCCGGCAGATGCAACACGTTATTGAGTTCGAGCGCCATCGCAACCAGAGCTTCGGCGCGGCGGCGGTGTTCCTCGGATTGATGCAGGTTGCGAGTCAGTTCGAGAGCGATGGCCATCTGCGCTGCCAAGGCGCGGGCGCGGCGGACGTCTTCATCGTGGATCGGTGCGGCTTCGACGCGATCGAGGACGCCAAACATTCCGAGCACTTCGCCGTTTGAACCGAGCAGCGGAACGGCGAGGAGCTGGCAGATATTGAATGCCGCCACCAGATCCTCATTCGCACCGGGAGTCTTGCTGGCATCCTCGGTGAAAAAGACATTTCTCTGCTTCATGGAGCTGGCGGTGACGCCATCGGAGAGCGGGATATCGACTGGACGGGCGACTCCGTTCTCGACTGCCCAGCGAATGTGAAAGACACCGGCTTCGAGCAGACCGATGAAGCAACGTTGGAATCCGAGAAAGCTGGCGGCGCGGACGGCCGAGGTCTGCATGAACGCGTCGAGTTTTCCAGCGGAACCGAGCTCGAATGAAATTTCAAGAATCTCATGCAGTTCAAGGGCCTGGGCGCGCGCCATGCCGTATAACTCGGCGTTAGCGACGGCGACCGCGCCAAAGCCGGCGAGCGCGGAAACCAGGGTTTTGTCTTCCTGGCTGAAGGGGTTGCCATCGCGTGGGTAAACCAGAATGGCGCCGTGCGAGCGCGAGGTGCGGAAAGGGGCCGAGATCAAGACTCCGGGTGGCGAGTCTTCTCCAAAATGAGACGCGCCGTCGATGCTCACGGTGATGCGCTCGCCGGCGGCGACGGCACGGCGGGCGATCTCGAGCGCAGAGCGAAGTTCACCCTGGGCGGCGCGACTGCGAATGGTGACGGCGAGCCTGGGCACCTCGGTCGAAACTGCTTGCAACTGCAAGACCTTCTCCTGCTGGACAAAGACAAGCACCGCGGGCGAACGCAGCAGCACGCGGAGGCGGTCGGCGATGCTCTCCATGACCGCGGCGGTGTCGGGCAGGCCGTTCAGGGCGGTGGCGACCTCGACCAAAATGCTAGCGCGGCGATGCTCCTCGCGGGAAAGCTGATTCAAGCGAAGGGCTTCGAGCGCAGTGCCGAGTTGAGCGGCAAGGATGGTGACTTTGGCAACCGCGTCCTCGTCGAAACCCGGTTCGGGAGCGCTGCGCAAAAAGGTGATAACGCCAATCAGTTCTCCGGAAACCGAGATCGGCGCAGCCAGGGCGGCGTGGGTGCGGGTTGCAGCCAACCAGGGATAAGCAGCAATGTCAAACTGATTGACGAAACAGGGCTGACGCTTCAGCACTGCGTCAAGCGCAATGGAGCTGTCGCCGGCGCGACGGCGGATGCCACGAAAAGAGTCAGCCCCGTCGCCAGCGGCTTCCGCGCCAACGAGTTCACCATCGGTGGAAAGACTCCAGTAGTAGGCGCCTTCGGCGTGAAAGTAGGTGCGAGTGAGGGCGCAAAAAGAGCGGAGGAGCTGGCTGGAATCATGGTGCTGAAAAGCGGCGCGGGAAAGCTCCAGGAGAAGCTTCTGGAAAGCCTCGTCAGAATGAGACGCAACCGAGGACCCCGAATTTCCGGTGTGGGCTGTCAGTGCTCACCAGCGCTTCGCTAAGCGGTTGAAAACAATTGAATTACTTACAAACGCTACGCTGAATTCTCAAATTGAGTCAAGAGAATACGAGAGGTGGTGCCGACTTGTGAAACATTGCCGAAAGTAATGGTGGAGGCTGTTTCCTTGTGCAAATGAGGAAGTCTGTGAGTGGGTGTGACGACTTTGATGCGGCGCCGTCGGGGATTGACCTCAGTTCTCAGTTCGCGGTTCGCGGTTTCGCGGTTCGGGGTTCGGGGTTCGCGGGCCCGAGCGGTGGGAAGTCAGGCATTGACTCTTCTTTATTTTTCAGCACTCACGAAAGTAATGCGCAACAAGAACTTTTGGTATGCGCCGACGCGGTCGGTGCACGAAGATAGAAACAATCTTTGTAGAAATAATTTTTGTAGAAACATTCTTTATTGACAGGAGAGAAAGCGTGTCTTGGCAAGCCCTGAATCGTTCGGTCGCGGTGGGTCTGTTGCTGTTTGGCGGATGGGTCGCGACAAATACTGCCCCGGCCTGGGGACAAGCAGAAATCACTCGACAAGCGAAGAACAAGGTCACGCCAATCTATCCGGATTTGGCGAAACGCATGAACATCACCGGAATGGTGAAGGTACTGATTACGGTGCTGCCGAACGGCACGGTCAAGGAAGCCAAGCTGGTGGGCGGGCATCCCGTGTTGGCCAACGCCGCTCTGGACGCGGTAAGAAAATGGCGTTTCGAGGCTGGTCCCGAAGAGTCTACGGGGATTGTGGAATTTCGTTTCGACCCGAACCATTAGCTGGGTCGTAGCGGCGTCGAGGCGCCGTGGGGAAGGGTGAAAGATGAACATAGGGAAAAAGCTCTACATAAGTTTCGGCATCATTCTGGCTACGGTGCTGGTGCTGCTGGGGATCAACATGATCGCAGTGGAGCGCGAGCATGAGACCAAGGCGGCGGCGGCGCGCTCGATTGAAATGGCCGAGGTGACCTCGGCGGTGCGCTTCCAGATGATGCAGAACCGGCTTCACCTGCAGGACTACCTGCTCAGCGGCGACACGCGCGACGTCGACAAGATGACAGAAGGCGAGCATCAGCTGAATGAGGCGCTGCACCACGCCGAGGAGCTTTCGCCTTCCGCGACCGAGCGCGGCAATCTGGAAAAAGTGCAGGGGTTGGAGCAGGCATGGGCCAGCGATTTCGCAACTCCGCTGGTCGACAAGCGCCGCGGCGTCGATAGCGGCAACGCCACAGTAGCCGAGCTGCAGATTTTCTATTTGCAAAAGGATCCGAGCTCGTGGGTAGCACATTCGAGCGACGTGTTGGACCAGGTGGATCTGGAGAACCGCAAACTGCTGGACGAGCGGCGCCACAGCGACGAATCGGCGGCGAATTGGACGATCGCGGCTGCCTGGCTCAGTTCCCTGCTCGCTCTGGCTCTGGGCATCATCGTCGCCTACCGGACGGCGAGTGGAATCACGGCCCCGCTGACGCGGCTGATCCACGTGGCCGAGCAGATCGGCCAGTCGGGAGACCTGGAACACACGATTGACGTTCACGGCAAGGACGAGATCGGGCAACTGGCGAGAACTTTCGACTCGATGGTGAAGTATCTGAAGGAAATGGCTGCGGTTTCGGAAGCCATTGCCGGTGGCAACCTGGCACTCGAAGTCCATCCGCGGTCGGCCAACGATACGTTGGCAAACGCCTTCACCAAGATGGTGACGGGGTTGCGCGGCCTGGTGCGCAATGTGCGCGACGCCGCGTCGCAGGTAGCGGCCGCGTCGACGCAGGTAGCGAGTTCCTCGGACGAGTCGGCCCGGAACAGCCTGCAAACCTCTTCGGCCATCGACGAAGTGACCAGCACCATGCACGAGATGAGCGTGAACGTGCAGAACATGGTGAAGAGCACGCAGACGCAGGCTTCAAGCGTCAGTGAAACGTCGGCATCGATTGACCAGATGGTGACTTCGATCCAACGCGTGGCGGACACGGCCAAGGTGTTGCTCGACATTTCGAACCGCTCGCGCGAAGAGGTGCACAGCGGCATCGGCACCATGGAAAAGGCGACCGACGGCCTGAACCGGATCAACACCACGATCCAGGCATCGGGAGAGATCATCGATGCGCTGGGCAGCCGCGCGGACAACATCGGCAAGATCGTCGAAGTCATTGACGATCTGGCGGAGCAGACCAACCTGCTGGCGTTGAACGCGGCGATTGAAGCGGCGCGCGCGGGCGAACATGGCTTGGGATTCGCGGTGGTAGCGGACGAAGTCCGGAAATTGGCGGAAAAATCGGCGCAGTCCACGAAAGAAATCTCCGAATTGATCGAGAGTATCCAGAAGGAAGCTCGCAAAGCGGTCGATAACATGGAGAAGAGCACGACGATCGTGAACGAAGGGCTGAATCTGGGGCAGGAACTGAATGCGGCGCTGCGCAAGATTTCAAACGTAGTGACCGAGGTGTACAAGTTCGCGCAGGAAATCGGGGCGGCCACCAACGAGCAGTCGCACGGCTCGTCGCAGATCGCGCGCGCTACCACCCGGCTGAACGAGATCACGCACGAGATCAATTCGGCAGTGGAAGAACAGGCGTCAGGAGCGCAGGCGGTGGTGCAGGCGATGGAACGAATGCGCGAACTGGTGCAGGCCTCGACGGCGGGTTCGACGGAATTGGCCGCCTCTTCGGATCAGATGTCGAAGATGTCGCGCGGGCTGCTGGACTCGATGGACCGGTTCTCGCTGCGCTCGAATGATCGGAACGACGATCGCAACAGCGGCCGGAACAGCGATCAAGCGGGCGGAAGTGGACCCGACTATAACCGAGGGCTCCGCGGCGCAGCGGCAGGATCGCACTAAGTCTTTCATTGAAGTCTTTACGAAAAGCGTTTTAAGAGAAAGCTTTTAAGGGAAAAGCAGTCATGAGCCGGGAAACCCATGTTGTCGGCTTCCGCGTAGGTCGCGAGACCTATGGCGTGCCCATCGCCACACTGCACGAAATCGTCCGCGTACCGCAGATCACGGCGGTGCCGGATGCGCCCGATTATCTGGAAGGCGTGATCAACCTGCGCGGGAAGATTGTCTCGGTGCTCGATCTGCGGAAGCGGTTCGGACAGAGAGCGACCGAACTCGACCGGCGCAGCCGCATTCTGGTGGTGGAACACAAAGAGCGGCTCATCGGCATGATTGTGGATTCGGCATCGGAAGTGTTGAAGATTCCGGAAAGCGAAATCGAATCGGCGCCGGCGATGATGAAGGAAGGCGGGTTGGACTGCGTAACCGGACTGGGCAAGTACCAGGGGCGGCTGATCATTTTGCTGGATATCGGCAAGATCCTGGCACGCGGCCAAAAGGAAGCGCCGTCGGGAAAAGCGGCGGCGGGTGCAAGAGCGGGAGCCAAGGCGGAGAACGAAAGCAAGAGCGCCACAGCCGGGAAGTAGCCAGGATAATTACATGAATACCAGCGAAACTCCCGCACTCACGGAAGCGGAACTGAAGCTGCTGCAATCGCTCGTCTACCAGGAGTGCGGCATGCACTTCGACGAACGGCGCACTCCTTTCTTACAGGACCGTCTGCAGCGCCGGCTGAAGGAATGCCAACTGGATTCGTTCTACAGCTACTATCGCCTGCTCATCAGCCAGCAGGGCAAGCAGGAAATGACGCGACTGGTGGAAAACCTCACCGTCAACGAGACCAGTTTTTTCCGGAACAAGGCGCAGCTGGAACTGTTTCAGGACGTCGTGCTGGACGAGCTTTTCCGGCGCAAGCAGGGGCAGCGCGACTTCAACCTGCGATTCTGGAGCGCGGGGTGCTCAACGGGACAGGAACCCTACACCATGGCCATGCAGGTGGCCGATTCGCTTTCGTACCACCATCTGCGCCATCCGCAGCCGAGCGAATCGCCAATTCCGAAGCCGCTGGTGCCGGCTCCGTGGCGGGTCGAGATTCTGGCGAGCGACATTAACTATACGGTGCTGCGGACGGCGCAGGAGGGATCTTATGCCGAGCGGCAGATGGCCGGCGTCGATTACGGCTTTCGCTTGCGCTACTTCGACAAAATCGGCGAGCGCTACGCGGTGAAAAAGAATGTCAAGGAAATCGTGCACTTCGATTTTCATAACCTGAAAACCGAGTACCTGCCGCAGCGCAACGACGTTATTTTTTGCCGCAACGTGATGATGTATTTCGACGAAGCGGAGCAGAAACGGTTAGTAGAGAAGTTCTACCGCTGTTTGAATCCTCACGGACACCTTTTTGTCGGGCACGCGGAAAGCCTGCTCGGACTGACGGACAAATTCCGGATGGTGCATCGCACTGCGGGCACGGCCTACCAGCGCATAGAGGTTGACGAGTGACACTTCCCCCTGAGGATCGAATGAGCGACCTGCGCCAGCTTTTTTTTGAGAGCGCGGGGGAACTCGTCCAAAAGCTGAACGAGGAAGCGCTGCGGCTGGAGAAAGCGCCGGGGGACGAGGAAAGCGCGCGCAGTCTGCGCCGGACGGTGCATACGCTGAAGGGCGACGCGGCCGCCTGCGGCTTCCGGGAGCTAAGCGAACTCTGCCACGAGTTCGAGGATGTGCTGACGGTCGGGAACGCGGCAGCGGCTTCAGTCCCAGAGATTGCGCTGCGCGCGGCCGACGTTTTTCTGGCGCTGCTGGAGGCGTATCGCAAGGGGACGAAGCTTCCTGCGATTCAGTCTTTGCGTGCGGACATTGCGCGACTGTCACAAGCGGCACCGGCGGGCACGGTCGCGGCGAAAAAGAAGGCCACGGCGGCGAAAAAGAGCCGCTGGTCGGAATACGAACAACTGGCGATCGCGCGCGCGTCGAGCGAGGGCAAACCGGTCCATCACGTGGTGGTGGACGTCGATCCACAGTGCGGCATGCCGATCGCCGGACGCCAGATGGTTCAACTGGCCCTGGCCGAACTGGGCGACGTCCTGGCGCTTTATCCGCTCGAGGGCAGTCCAGAAGCCATCACGCGCATCGAAGCGGCGCTGGTATCGACGAACGCGGCGGAGCAGATTCGGGTCAAGTGCAGCATTCCAACCATCGTGGCGAAGGTCCGGGTCACGCCGTTGCGGGTGCAGGCTCCAGCCCTTCCCGCGGCGAAAGAGGTCATCGCTGACCATCTCACTAATTCTGCGATTGCGGAACCAGACGGTCTTTCAGCGACTACTGCCTCAGCGACTACTGCCTCGGCGAGCACTGCCTCGGCAACCGCTGCCATCGATACTCGCAGTGCTACTCGCAACACTCCGGCGGCGACTGACTCGCCGTTGCGCGAGGAGCTTCCGGCGACGCAGGCCTCGCCGAGTGGTCCTGACAATTTGCTGCGTGTGGATGCGGAGAAGATCGACAGCGTGCTCAATCTGGTGGGCGAGCTGATTCTGGCGAAATCGATGCTGCAGCAAACCATGCTCGAATTCGGGCAACGCTTCCCGAAGGACGATCTGCGGACCAAGTTCGCCGATGCCATGTCGTTTCAGGCGCGGGTGCTGAACGACCTGCAGCATTCGGTCATGAAAATCCGCATGGTGCCGGTCGATCAACTCTTCCGGCGGTTTCCGCGTATTGTGCGCGACGTGGGACGGCAGTGTGGAAAAGAAGTCGAGTTGAGCGTGCGCGGCGGTCAAACCGATCTCGATAAAAGCATTCTGGATTCGATTGCCGAGCCGTTGACTCACCTGGTGCGAAATGCGATTGGGCATGGGCTTGAGACCGCTGAGCAGCGAGCGCAGAGCGGCAAGCGTCCGCAAGGGACCTTGCGGCTGGCCGCGTATCACCAGGGCAATCAGGTGATCATCGAGGTTTCCGACGACGGCGCCGGTATTGATGTGGAGAAGGTCCGGCAGCGCGCATTATCGCAGGGCTTGTTGAACGCCGAACAGGCGGCGCGACTGACTGAATCGGAGACTCTCGACCTGATCCTGCAGCCGGGATTCTCGACTGCCGACCAGGTCACCGAACTTTCAGGCAGGGGCGTGGGGTTGGACGTAGTGCAGAGCGTGTTGGGCCGACTGAAGGGAACTATCCAGATCGAAACGCTGCGAGGACGGGGCACGACGTTCCGGCTCAGACTTCCACTGACGCTGGCCATCATTCGCGGGCTGATGTTCCGGGTGGAGCAACGGCTTTATGCCTTGCCGCTGAACGCAGTGGCGGAAATCACGCGCACGCGGGAGGAAGATATCCGGCAGGTGGAGCACTACGACGTGCTGCAGTTGCGCAAGACCGTATTACCTTTGCTGCGACTGGGCTCGAAGCCGGCGAGCGGGCCGGAAACGGCCAACCGCAAGGTCTTTGTGCTGGTGATGCAGAACGGAGAACGCGAGTTCGGCGTCATGGTCGACGAACTGGTCGGCGAAGAGGAGTTGGTGATCAAGGCCCTCGACGACCAGTCGATCACCACCGACCTGGTGAGTGGGGCGTCGATTCTGGGTGATGGGAGAGTGGTGCTGATCCTGAACCTGACGGCACTGATGGATCGCTTCACCCGCGGACGTTCGGATGCAAATGGCCCGCGCATGACGGGACTGCTGGCGGGTTTGCCCACCGCTCGTGTGCCCTCTGCGATAAGCGGGGGGATGCGTGCGGCGGAAGCTCGTGGCACGGCAGGGGGCCGGGCATGAGGAAACCGGTGCGCGTGCTGGTGGTGGATGATTCGGCCCTGATGCGCAAGCTGATTCCGCGGATCCTCGAACAGGACCACTCGATCGAGGTGGTGGGCACGGCGATGGACGGACATTTCGCGCTGAAGAAGATCGAAGAGCTGCAGCCGCAAGTAGTGACGCTCGACCTGGAAATGCCCGGACTGAACGGGATCGATACCCTGAAAGAGATTACGCGAAGGTGGCGGCTGCCGGTGATTGTGGTCAGTTCGCACAGCACGGCGGGAGCGTCGATCACGTTAAAGGCGCTGTCGCTCGGGGCGTTTGACTTTGTGGCCAAGCCGGAGGATGTTTCCGCGAAGATGCCAGAAATTGCCGCCGAGTTGATCAAGAAGATCGGAGCGGCGGCGCAGAGCACGGGCGTGCATCCGCAGTTTCTTCCCCACGACACTCCCGCACCGCTGGGCGCCAAGCTTCAGCCGCTGGCGCCAACGCGGATTATCGCCATCGGCGTTTCCACCGGCGGTCCGAACGCCTTGCAGTACCTGTTTTCGAATCTTCCCTCGGATTTTCCCGGCAGCATTCTGGTAGTGCAGCACATGCCAGATGGGTTCACCGAACTGTTTGCCAAGCGACTGGATGACTGCTGCCAAATCCGGGTAAAGGAAGCGCAATCGGGCGACTTATTGGTAGCCGGGCGAGCGTTGATTGCTCCGGGCAACCGGCACATGAAAATCAAGAAGCTGCCGCTGGGGAACGTGGCCATGCTCAGTGAAGAAGGGCCGGTGAACGGCCACAGGCCATCGGCGGACGTGCTGTTCCACAGCGTAGCTCAGGAGTTTGGCTCGCAAGCCACGGGGGTTCTGATGACGGGGATGGGCGAAGACGGGGCGGCGGGGTTAGGCGAGATCCGAAGCGCCGGAGGATTCACCGTGGCGCAGAGCGCGGAGACTTGTGTGGTGTACGGAATGCCCAAAGCGGCCATTGAACGCGGGTACGCAATGCGGGTCGCCCACCTGCAGGACATGCCCGGCATTTTACAGGCCCAGTGCGCGGTGGATCGCGGACGGGGAGAAACGGTCGAGGTCAAGCGAGCGGCCAACACCGGTAGTAACTAGAGTTATCTACCCGAAGGTATAGGGAACGTGATTAAGTGATAGATGGGGAGGAGTACCATGGAAAAATTTGCGCCCGTAACGCGGAGCGAGGACGGACAACCGGTGCGCTACCTGATTGTGGATGACTCCGTGTTCGCCCGCAAGAACCTGGCCCGGATGGTGGAAACCTTCGGGGGACAGGTGATCGGCGAGGCGGGCGACGGGATCTCCGCCATCAGCGAATACGAACGGCTGACGCCCGACATCGTTCTGATGGATATCACCATGCCGCAGATGGAAGGCATTGAGGCGGCCGAGAAGATCGTGCGCGATCATCCTGGCGCACGGATCGTCATGGTGTCGTCGGTCGGCTACCAGGAAAACATCGTGGCTGCGCTGCAGCGTGGCGCCCGCCACTTCGTGCAGAAGCCGGTGAAACCGGAAGTGCTCTACGAAGTGATCAAGTACGTGATGCGGGACGAAGGAACAGCCGCGCAGGGAGCCGGGGCCTAGTCATGCGGATGGACCTGATTCAGCCTTTCATTAATTCGGCCGACGCCGTATTGGCGCAAGGGCTGAATTCTCCCATTGCCATCGAGAACCTGACGATGGAAGAAGAGGCGTACCGGCGGAGGGGCATTGCCGCCGAGGTTTGCCTTACGGGTGAGGTTGAAGGGCGAATCATATTTGATGTCGACATCCAGGCTGCATTGGAGCTTGCCAGCCGTCTGGCAGGCATCGCAGTTTCCGAGACCGACGAAGAGCTGGTGCGCGAGGCGGTCTGCGAACTTGCCAACCAGATCATCGGCAACGCTGTCACCACGCTGAACGACCAGGGGTTCCACTTCCACGTTCGCCCGCCCGTGTTTCATACTTCGGATCAGGGCAGCCGCAGCAGTGAAGACACCGAGGCGGTGGTGATGGCCTTCAATACCTCCAGTGGAAGCGTTTTCATGAATGTGGCGCTACGCTATCAGCGACAGCCGGCAGCGCAACGGTCGGCGGTGGGGTAGGGACTTCGTCGTTCGTCGTTCGTCGTTAGAAGCTAGCGGTTAGTTGCTCTCTCCGCAGTTGATTTGGATCCAGCCAGAAACCAATCCCAATTATCCATCTGGAGCGACATCTTCGTCGTTCGTCGTTCGTCGTTAGTCGTTCGTCCAGAGCTTTCATCGACAAATAAGTTCTAGGGGGGACCTGCTAGCAGGAAAATCGGGTTCTGCGGGGGGTTCTGCGGATCGGGTGGAATGGGAGTCCGCGTGCCGACTGGGGCGGCCTGATTCAGGACATAACTCTCGGAGGAAGTAGCGATGATGTCGACCAAGCCACCGTCGCAACTTGACAGATAGGCGCGCGAGCTGTCGCCGCCGGCAGCCATCATGAAGCGGAAACGGTTGTCGACGCAGACGGGAACGTAGTAGATGGAATTTGGGGTGGGGTAATTGGGGTTGGTGGCGTCGGGAAATCCTGGGAGGGCGATCGTAGTCACCGCCAGGTTCGATACCGTATCTACAACCGTTACCTGCGGGAAAAGATTGCTGGCTGTACCGGAGGCGGTGCCAGTCCAAGTGCTGCTGGTGGTGTTCGCCGTCTGGAAACAGGTGGTGGGACACGACGCGGTTCCGCTCAAAACCGCGGAAATAGTATAGGGGCCGTCGAATCCTGTATTCGTACCTGCGACTGTGATCGTCATACCCGCATTCAGAGCCTCGCCGGACGTGAAGCTGTAGGTATAAGTGGCTGTGGTGCCATCGCCCGAGACGGCGGAAATCGAGACCGTACTGGGGAGCACGGCATACGAGCCAACGTAGGCGCGGCTTCCATCGGGCAAGGCGGCAGCGGAGGTTGCTGTGGCGGGGACTGAAGCCAAGTTCACAAGAGCAAAGGGCGGAATTGCGATCGGGCTGCTGATGATCTGCGGCGGAGACTGCGAAACATCGACCATCGTCATCTGCTGTCCGCCCGGGATATAAAGACGATTCAGATTGGTGTCGTAGGTCATGATGGTCGCGCCGGGCGCCTGGATCGGGGTTTCAGTCAGCGTGTCAGGGCCAGCGGTTGAGGTGGTATCGATCCAGGCGAGGGTGCCGTTGGACTCCAGAACATAGACGGCCTGGCTGTCGTTACGCGCCGACAACCAGATTGGTCCGGAAGTCAAAGTGCCGACGACGCTCCGGGCAGACCGGTCGGAGGTGTTAAAAGCGCTGATAGTACTGTCGGCCTCGTTTGCGACGTAGAGCTTTGTGCCATTCGGAGTCTCGGCCATGGCCACCGGATTGCTGCCCACCGGTAACGTGTATGTCAGTTGGTTGCTGAGGGTGCTGATGACGCCGACCGAGGCGAGATTGGGCAGCAGGACGTAGGCCTCGCTGGCCTCGGTTGTAGCGACGAAATTCGGGGCCGAACCTGCCGGCAGGCCGATGGCGGTGGTGCCGGAAATCACGGTGTTGCTGAAAGTCAGCTTGGTGACCGAGTCAGATCCCACACCGGGCACGGAGCGGTTTGCCACCAGAACTACCGAGGCGGTCTGCTGCACGGCATGGACGGGGGCGAGTCCAACATTCGCAATGCTTACTACCGTATCGCCCGAGACATCAATGACCATCGCGGTGCCGGGCACGAGGGTCCCGTTATCGTTGATGGAAACCACGGTATTAGAGGCCGCCGGATTGGGAAACTGCGGAGGATTCGGGATAATAATCGGACGGAAGGTATCGCCACACCCGGTGCAGATCAGATAAACCGACAACACGAACCCCAGCCAGAGAAACCGCTTCATTCACACTCCGTAGTTAAGACTATGGTCTAAAGTTAGTCGCGCGCGGAATCCGCTATTGTATCGGGAACCATGCCGCGAGGGGAAATGAGGCCATGCGAGGTAGTGGTGCAGTTTGAAAATTGCCGTCCCTCAGCGGCTGAAGCCGCAGTGAAAATGCTCTTCTTACGGCACGGCTGAAGCCGGGCCCTTTCAAAGCCGCTTCAAACTGCACCACTACCAATGTGAGCAACGTCGAAAGCTGCAAATTATCACCCAGAAAGCAGAAGCTGCAGATCCCTCGCTACGCTCGGGATGACAATGGACTGAGACATAACCGAGTGCTCAGAGTGCCAGCAATGCTAAGTGCCCGCAATGCTGAGAAGCGAAGTGGGCGGGCTTTGGTTGCCGGGCGGGCGGGCGTGGTGACAATTTTGTGGAGCTGAGGCGAGCCGCGTCTCTCTAAATAGCGAGAGTTTTTGTTTTCAGGCTCGTCCGCGCTTGGTCTTGGATTGGCTCTTGGCTGGCATCTCGGCAACTTTTTCGGATCCTGCCGGTTTCTTGGTCTGCGCCAGACTTTCTTTCAGCGCGGCCATCAGATCGACGACCGGGGCGAGTTTCTTCGGTTGCTCGACGGCCTGCACTTCCCCGCCCTCGAGTTTCGCTTCGATCAGCTTCTTGAGATTGTCCTGGAAAGTATCGTGGTATTTCTCCGGGTCCCATTCGGCGGCGAGGGCCTCGATCAATTGGTGAGCAACTTTGATTTCGGCGTCTTTGATTTCCACATCGGGAGCGCCGAAGGACTCGACTTCGCGCACTTCCTCGGCGTAGTACATGGTGTGCAGCATCATTCCGCCTTTGTGCGGACGCAGGAAAACTGTGTATTCGCGGTTGTGCATGGTGAGTTTGGCGATGGCGACAAACTCGCTCTCTTCAAGCGCCTTGGTCAGCAGCGCGTAGGGACGGCGTCCGGCTTCTTCAGGGACCATGTAATAGGATGATTCGAAGTACACGGGATCGACTTCGCTGGTCTTCACGAATTCGAGGATCTCCATTGTCTTCGCGGTCTTCGGCTCAATCTTCTTGATTTCTTCGGGATCGATGATGACGTATTCGTCTTTGCGGTATTCGTAGCCCTTGACGATATCGCTGCGTTCGAGGACCTGGTTGTCGAGCGGGCAGATGAGCTGCTGCTTGACCCGATGGTGATCGGTGCGGTGAAGCTGGTTGAACGAGATTCCGCTGCTGCGCGCGCCCGAGAACAGGCGCACCGGCATCGAGATTAATCCGAACGTCAGATAACCAGACCAGACTGAAGCCGCCATGATTCACCCCGAGAGAGATTCACTCCAAAAAGATCGTCCGAAAACGTCAGATGCCAGAATTCCGCCGAGCGTACAGAAGTGTAGCTTAAATGGTGCAGTTTGATCGCGCCAGATTACGGGCGAACCCAAAGGCCAAGCACTACATGGGGCGGTCTGCTGGCGCGGGACACTGAATATAGTGTTTACGAAGGCAGGTCTCGGGTGTCAGGTGTCAGGTGTCAGGTCTTAGGTCTACTGCTCGTGAGATTCTACTGAGGACTGAAAGGTGAGAGCGTTTCTAGCGATGCTGAATCCTTTTTTGTTTCAAGGGTGGGCGTCATCGACTGCGCGACTTGCCATCGCTGCGGGGGTGACGCTGGCTTTTGCATTGCTGGCTCGGGCGGTGCGTGGCGTCAATCCATCGGGTGCGGTGGCAGGGGCGCTCGCCTGCTTTCTGCTGTTTGCCGGCGCCGGTCCGGTGGCCTTCGCCGCGCTGGGAACGCTGTTTCTGATGACCTGGCTGTCCACTCGCCTGGGATATCGCCGCAAGGCGGCGCTGGGACTCGCGGAGCGCCGGGAAGGTCGAAGCGCGTGGCAGGTCCTGGCTAATCTGTCGGCGGCTGCGCTTGGCTCGGTTGCTTTCGGCATCACCGGCAACCGTGGCTGGCTGGTTGCGGCGGTGGCGGCTCTGGCCGAAGCAGCGACCGACACGGTAGCCAGTGAAATCGGGCAGGTCGTTGGTACGAACAGCGGCGAGCACAGCGGTGAGAACAGTGGCGAGCACAGCGGTGCGAACAGCGGCGAGGACGGCGGACCGCATCCGCGAATGATCACAACAATGATCACAACCGGGAAACGCGTGCCACCGGGGACCGACGGCGGCGTTACTCTGCGGGGAAGTGCAGCCGGACTGGCGGCGGGTGCCGTCGTTGCTGCCGTGGCCAGCGCGGGCGGAATGATTGAGTGGCGCCAGGTCTGGATTCCCGTGACGGTGGGATTCGCGGGAATGCTGATCGACAGTGTGCTGGGAGCAACGGTGCAAAGCCGTGGATGGATCAGTAATCAGGGCGTGAATCTGCTCTCCACTCTGGCAGCGGCGGCGCTGGCATATGCCGTCGCGGCATTGACATAAATCCGCGTTGAATAAAGTGGATTACGTGCGCTGCTTGAGGCGATCGAGCAGCATGAAGACCAAGACGCCCAGGATGGCGTTTGCCACGCCAGAAAGGAATTCGTGCGGCCAGCTCCAGGCCATGTGCAGTCCGACCAACCCGCGAGCGATCAGAAAATAGACGATCTCGTGCACGACATAGAAGAAGATAGTCAGCAGGAAACGGGCTCCGGCATTTTCCACATCCAGCTTGATGCCGAGCGATGACGCGCCGAATCCGACCACGGTCTTGGAAATCCCGTAGAGACCGATGGGCTGGTGGGTGAGCGCGTCCTGTGCAATGCCGATCAGGCCGCCGGTGACCAAGCCCGCCAAAGGGTTGCGCCGCGCTGTCGCGAAACCGATCACAACCAGCAGCGGAAGGTCGAAGACGGTGAAAAACGGAAAGCGTAGTGGCAGCCACGCCTGCAGAAACAGGGCGGCCAACGGGACCAGCACCGTCGCTGGAATGCTGAAACGGTAGACCTCGACCTGCTCTCCAGATGTGTAAGTGATGGCCACGTTAGTGAGGATTATCCTCGAGCGCGGGTTGCGGTTTCGGTTCGGTCGACGCCTTCACCGGCTTGGAAACGGTCTTCATGGCAGCAGCCGCGGTAGTTCCGGCTGAGGGTGCAGGGAAAGAAGCGGAGGAAGAAGTTGCCGTTTTTCGCGGCGGAGCGGGATCGCCGTTCACGGAGACCTGCGGCGGCGGGGCTGTGGTTTTGTTGCCAGAGTCTGGATTCGCGGGTACGGCGGGCTTCGAGGAGGCGGTCCCGGGCGCAGTCGTCGTCGTAGTGGTCGGCGCGGGTTTTGTGGTTGCAGGCTTTGTCGTTGTTACAGTCGTTGCGATCGGCGGAGCGGATTTCGTCGCGTCGGGAGCGGTCGTCTTGTCGCCGGTTTCCGGCTTCGAAGGAACGCCCGGCAGGCGCTCGGCCAGGATATCGACGGCGCGCGCGGCTCCGGTTTGATCGGGTTGCGCTTGCCGCTCGTCAATTTTGGTTACGACCAACACTTCTTCGAGCTTGCTGAGATCGACTGCGGGATGCACGCGAATATTGAGAAAAAGTTCGCTGCCCGGCGAAGCTTTTGTTACCCGACCCACCAGCAGGCCCTTGGGGAAAATGCCATCTCCTCCGCTGGTCAGAACCAGCTCTCCGGGGGACACGGTTTCGTCGCTCATGACTTTCTCGAGCACCAGTTCTCCTGACGGCGTGCCGCGCAGAATGCCTTGCAACCGTGTTTTGTCGAGGATCGAACCGACTCCGCTGGTCTGATCATCGATCAGCAACACGAGCGACGTGGAGCGGTACACGCGCAGCACTTTGCCCACGATGCCATCCGCCGTGATGACGGCCATATCGGGCTTGATGCCATCGTGCTCGCCTTTGTCGATGTAGACGGAGCGGGACAACTCACTGCCACTCGATCCGATGACCTGCGCGGCCATGGTCTGGGAAATGAATTGTTCCTTGAAAGCGAGCAACGCCTGTAAACGGCGAGCCTGGTCGGCGTCCTGGCTCAGACGCACCTGTTCGAGGCTCATGCGCTCGATCTGTGCTTTCAGGCTGCGATTTTCGGCGCGCACGCCGCGCAGGTAGAAATAGTTGTGCCAGAGGTTTCCGGTGGAGGTTTGCGTCCACCCCAGAAGTTTTTCGAGTGGAGTCACAGCGCCCACGGCCCAGATGCGGATGAGGCGGGTCGGTTCGTTGTCGGTCGTCCGACGGACCTGCACGGCCAAGCCGAGGACCTGGGCGAACAACACTCCCACCAGTACGATCAGGTTGCGGTAGCGTCCGAGGACATCCATAACAGCAGGTCTCAGGTCTCAGGTGTCAGGTCTCAGGGAACCCGCCATCCTGAGATTGTTATCGTCGCTCGAAGTTAGAACCGCACCTACGGAACTATTCGATCGAAATCTTGCGCAGCAGCTTGAAGTCCGAGAGCATTTTGCCGGTGCCGAGCACCACGCTGCACAGCGGGTCGTCGGCGATGGAGACGGGCAAGCCGGTTTCTTCGCGGATGCGCTTGTCGAGGTTCTTGATCAGCGCGCCGCCGCCGGTGAGCACGATGCCGCGGTCGCTGATGTCGGCGGAGAGTTCGGGCGGCGTGCGTTCGAGGGCGACGCGGATCGCGTTCATGATGGTCGAAACACATTCGCTGAGAGATTCGCGAATTTCGCTGTCATCCACGGTGATGGTCTTGGGCACGCCTTCGATCAGGTTGCGACCCTTGATTTCCATGGTCAGCGGCTTGTCGAGCGGATAGGCGGAGCCGATTTCCATTTTGATCTGTTCAGCGGTGCGCTCGCCGACGAGCAGGTTATATTTCCGCTTGAGGTAGTTCATGATGGCCTCATCCATCTGATTGCCAGCCATGCGCACGGAACGCGAATACACGATGCCGCTGAGAGAGATGACGGCGATGTCGGTGGTGCCGCCGCCGATGTCGACGACCATGTTGCCGCTGGGTTCGGTGATGGGCAATCCCGCGCCAATCGCCGCGACCATGGCTTGTTCCACGAGATGCACTTCGCTGGCCTTGGCGCGATAGGCGGAATCCATGACGGCGCGCTTTTCTACCTGCGTAATTTCCGAGGGCACGCCGATCACGATGCGCGGATGCACCAGCATTTTGCGGTTGTGCGCCTTTTGGATGAAGTAGTTCAACATCTTTTCGGTGACTTTGAAGTCGGCGATGACGCCATCTTTCATCGGCTTGATGGCGACGATGTTGCCGGGCGTGCGTCCGAGCATTTCTTTCGCTTCTTTGCCGACGGCCTCGACTTCGTTGGTGTTTTTATTCAGCGCGACGATGGAGGGCTCGTTGACTACGATGCCCTTACCGCGCGCATACACCAGCGTGTTGGCCGTTCCGAGATCGATGGCAAGATCGCTCGAGAACATGCTGAACAGCGAACGCAGGTTGTGCGAGCGCGATGATCCGTTATGAAACCCGTTGTTCGACATGGCAATACTTCTCTCTTCCGGGAATGCGTCTATTGTACGTTTCTTTCATTCTACTTCGATGTTGAGCAGAACCGGTTGTCACTTGGGCAAGCGGCAGTTCTGAATCTGGTTCCGAGCCGATGCCGAGCGTTGATCCTGAAGTCATGTCCGCATTCATGCCGCTATTGAATCACCACTTTTTCCTGGTGGGTATTGACGCCGCCTTTGGCATTTTGCGCCGTGACCGTGACCAGGTTTTCTCCATTCGGCAAGGGCGGAGTGAAAAAGTGGAACGTGCCGTCGTCGTTGACCAGTGGCACTTCCTTGCCATTCACCATGACGCGCGCTCCCGCCTCGGTCTTGCCCGTGACCTCAATCACGTGTCCGTGCTGGATGAACGGATCGAGCTCCAACGCCAAATCTATTTTCTCTTTGGTCTTGGCGACGATGGTGAAGCGGTTCTTTTCGCTTTCCACCGATTCCTTGCCTGCCGCATCGTAGGACTGGATTGACCAATAGTAAGCGCCGACGGGCAGACCCGTCACCACCACGCTAGCAGCGTCCACTTTGCGGTCCATGAGCAGCGAAGAAAAATAGGGGTTGTGCGAAATGCGCAGCCGGTATCCGGCGGCATTGGCCATGGGCGTCCAGACAAACTCCACTTCTTTCGACTTCTCACCGGGATTGATGAAAACCGGCATCATATTGCCCGGCGTAATGGGCGCGGGCGGACCAATCTCCGTGGCCCGAGCCATGGTTTTCGATGTGCTCTGAAAGCTGACCTTCTCCCAGTCCGACAGGCGGACCGTTTCTCCGTTGCGCTCGATTTGGCCGCTGCCTTTTTCGACGAGAATCTCATGCTGGTCGCCTTTGGGATCATTGCGCACCATGGCCGCGGAATCGGGGGCGAGCGAAGCTTTCGCTCCGGCCACTATTACCTGCGACTTCGATCCCTGAACATAAGTCGCCGTCGTCAGGTCGACGGTTCCGGTCGTGACCGCGACCGATACGTTGGTCTGCTGCTGATCGTTGGCCGAATTCTCTTCGATCACGATCAGCGAATCCTGCTTGACCGTATAGTTGGTGCCGTCGTTGAAAACAATCTTGGCCATGCCCTCAGCGCCGGTCTGCACGACGTCGCCCTTTTCGAGCGGTACGTTGTAGTCGGCATTGATCCAGCTATTGCCGGTACTTTTGCGCACGCGGATGGTGCCATCGAGCACGGTGAAATGCGCCTGTTGAGCGACTGCGGCCGACGGTCCCTTGAGCGGAGGCGCGAGGCCGGCAACTTTTTCAAGCAAGCCGGAAGAAAGATTGGCGGCAGCTTTCACAGTGGAGTCGGTGAATTTGGGGAATATCTCGTGAAGGGCGGCGGCAAAAATCAGCATAGCTCCGAGTATTGCCATGAGCACGCTGCGATACGTCACCGTTTTCCAGGCGACGTAAACCCCGGGTTTGGCTTTATTCGACACGAACCCCTGCCAATGTCATAGCAAATCTCCGACGACTACGCGCATCTCGGACTCTTTAACCATCATAGCTCCGCGGGTGGGGTGAATCGGCAGTCGCCATGCGGGGAAACGGTTACGAAAGTGACTGTAAAGGCGGCCAAAATCCGGCTCGGTCAGGGCAGGTAGGCGACGTTGTCAAACTGGAGTTGGGCGGCAGCGGAGGTGGTGAAGGTGATCGACGAGCAGTAGGAGCGCCAGCCGGTTCTAAGGCGCGTGATTGCGCCCGGATTGACCACAGTTGTGATCTCCCCAACCTCAGGACAGCGGAGGTGGAGCGTGGCCTCATTGGCGCCGGCGTTATAGACGTCAATCCCGGCAAACACATGGGGGGAACGGAGTTGGAACGCTGCGAAGGGCTTGGCGAGGGCAAGATTAAAGGTGCCCAGTTTGCCCGAAGGTACATGGATGACCCAGGAGTCGCCTTCCCAGTTCACAACTCCAGAGGGATATTCTCCCTTCAGGGTGGTGCCAGCTGGTTGGTGGGGATCGTCGAAAGTAACCAGCAGCGGCGTTGCGCTGCCTCCGGTTCCTTCGACGTGAACCGTTCCCGATTGCCGGTGATGAATTCGCAAAACACGAGTGGCGGGGTCGAAGACGAACCCTTCGTGGGACAAGTCGGACCGCTTCTCTTTCTTTAGCAGACGCCCGCCCGCCGAGACTTTTATGACGTCGAAATCGACTCGAAGCACGTCGGTGGATTCCCGATCGAAAGTTGAGTAGTCGATCGTGTCCGCGGTGTAGGAGATATTCGTGATCACGGAAGTTGATCCCAAAAGATGAGACTCATTTTTCGGCGCCCACTCGGGAACGGCCCAGAAAGCATCCATCAAGCGGCGAGGGCCGTCGGTGAATTCGTCGGTGAACCACCACTGATCGCTGAACGGCGCGTGCGCCTTACCGGGCAATCCTTGAAAGTAGGTGACCCAATTGAAGGAGCGGTATGCCTGTTCTTTGTAACTTTCATTTTTCTTGTAGCTCTGGTCTTTGTCAGAGTCCGTGTCGGTGCCTCTCGTTTTCGCAAAGTACAATGCCTCGACGGCGGCCAGACGCGCGGTGTGGCTGTCGCAACACTGGTTCGGCTGGTTGCAACAGAAATTAATCCCATCGCCCTGCTCGGTAGTTACGAGTGCGCCGTGGACGAGATACTTTGGCCACTTGGGAGTCGTCTTCACCCACTCGATGAGATGTTTCGCATGCGCCTGCCATTCGGGGTCTTTCTCTGGATGCAGCAGGACGTAGCGGGCCAGTTCCAGGGGAATCACGTTATTCATGTCGGCGATGTTGGGCGGCACGTCTTCGAAATAGCCGGCCCAGACGTCATTCTTTAAAGGGTAGGACTGCAACCATTGCCAGGCGTCGCGGCGGATTTTGGCATAGCGTGCGATGTTTCCCTGTTTCAGACGGACTAATTCATCGAACAGCGAAATCGGCCCCAGAACGTTCGCCGAGTAGGGACCCATTCCTTTGCCTTCGATGCGGCCATCTTTCGCAAAGCAACGCACCGGCCAGGGTGAGTGGAACGCATCTCCTGGCTTGTAGTTCTTTGCCAGTTCATTGGCGAAGTGGATGGCGGCTTGCAGATACTTCGTCTTGCCCGTCATCTCGTAGAGGCGGACGTAGGCGTAACCGTCTTCGCCGATCACGTGCGGCTCGACGTAATCTTCGCCGTGACTGCTCCAACCGGAATAGCGCTGGGCTCCTGGATTCGCGGATGGGTAAGGCACGCCGGACCAGACATAATCCTGACCGTTCGGAGTGAGGCCGTTCTCCATTTCGTAGTCGACAAAGTCTTCGAGAAACGCTATGGCGCGCCGGTCGCCGGTGTAGGGGTAAAGATGCTCCACAAAACCTTCGAGCATGGCGCGCAGATAGGCAGTGGAGTTGGCCCAGTTGCGGTCGGGGATCATTTCATACGTCGCTGGATCGATGGCGAAGCAACAATAAAAATAAGGCAGGCGCTGGCGCTGAAATTGATCCTGAAGGATCGTCCACTGGGCAAGAAAATCGGAAGAGTAGGAATCTCCGGTGGAATCGGGAAACGGCCACGGCAGCAGCTGTCCGCTGGAGTCGAGTTGCACGGGACGGCCGGCGATCTCGGGAGCGTCGACCGTGGTAATGACTTCGAAATGCTGTTGAGCCGGGACGGTTGCGGCGAGCATCAAAAAAACTAGCAACAACCGAAGATCGATGGGCTTCATCAGGACGAAAATATCACGGAGGCGTGGGATGCGAGGCTTCTAACGAAAGCCGTCGCGCCAGCTGTCACTTGCTCGTCCTCGCTTGTCGTCTTGGCTTGCTCGTCTTAAGGCCGGTTGTTAGCATTGAAGTTCTGCACTTATCCAGGAGGATTCCGTGGCGACCGATACCATGACCAAACCGGTGCTTGACAGCGGTACGACCAAGACCAGGGTTTTCAAGAATTTCATCGACGGCGAATGGGTCGAATCGGCCAGCGGCGCGACTTTTGAAGACCGCAATCCCGCCGACACGCGCGAGGTCGTCGGCATCTTCCAGCGATCGAATAAGGCGGACGTGGACGCGGCCGTGGATGCGGCCAAGCGAGCGTTTGCGAAGTGGCGCCTGGTGCCTGCGCCGCGCCGCGCGGAGATGATCTTTCACGCTGCCGAGATCTTGAGCGATCGCAAAGAAGACTACGCCCGCGACATGACGCGCGAAATGGGCAAGGTGCTGAAAGAGACCCGCGGCGACGTGCAGGAAGCAATTGACGCGGCCTACTACAACGCTGGCGAAGGGCGCCGTCTGTTTGGTCC
>Ga0182018_10001648_pt1 | contig 24763 bp, 22 predicted proteins | sample 812P2MmetaG_FD_120490 | JGI IMG/M metagenome (GOLD analysis project Ga0182018, IMG submission 120490) | Permafrost microbial communities from Stordalen Mire, Sweden - 812P2M metaG | ecosystem: Environmental > Terrestrial > Soil > Wetlands > Permafrost | place: Sweden: Stordalen | collected...
GCACGAGTTCCGGCGCTATACGCGTCAGCCTCGTGAACGAATTCTGAGGACCTCCGCATCGTCGCGGTCGGCGGCTTCCTGGCATCGAAGGCACAAGGGAGTCCAGGGTGCTGCCGTCAGACGACTCAGCCCGAGCGAAGCTTTGCAACACAGACAGGCTCCGAAGACGTCGGCCTTCATGCCGGCCAGAGCAACCCGGAGCTTACGGAGTAAGCCTGAGCCTAAAGTGAAGTTGGCCTTTGGGCGTTTGCTGTCCGCGGTACGCCAGATTTCTTCCAGCACGTCAGCGCTTTTTTTGACGCCGGTATTCTGACGCGGTTGTATTCTTTTGGCGGGATCGGCCTGTCCCACCTTACGCCCCGGTCCGCTCACCGCTAAACTCCCTGGCCACGAAAGGCGCCAGCGCAGCCTTAGATTTTCCTTGCAGCAGCTCATAAAATGGCAGGCGAAACAGATAGAAGCCGGTATCGACTCCGAAGAGAGGATCGGATATCCCGAACGATGGGCCATAACGAAAGCGGAGATAAGTGTCCCACTGCGTATAGAAAACGGCCGCGAAGCCCAAGCCTGCGGCACTTGCTATCGCCGCTGTAGCCAGTTTCAAAGCCCTGGGAGAAAGCTGGATGTCGAGCTCAGCCGCAACCGTAGGCGGGCTTCTTAACTTGCCCCCGCTGAGAGCAGCGCCGTTTTTCTGAGCATAGCGAAGATTGATCCCAAGGTACAGAAGCGCGACAACGAAGGCAGCGGCAAACAGTTCCCACCGAACGGACCAGATCGTCCAGAAGACGCCGACGTAGCCAAGTTGCCGCATCCAGAGCCACTTCTGTATCCAGCCGGGGATGACGGCCACGAGAGCGATAAGCACGAATGCCGCGGCGATGATGAATTTCAACGGACGCCATCGACGGAAGATACCGTAAGTTCCAACGGCTCTACCCTGTTCGCCTTCGGGCGGCCTTAGCGGCTCGATGGTGGTCAATTTCTCGATCGGGGTTAGTTTATCGATCATTTCATTAGCTCTGTTAGTTAGTCCGAAAATGCGGACATTTTCCTTCGGTCCGCAGCCCGCGCCGCGTGAGCCGTGCTCGCAACGAAGTCGTATTCCCAGCGGCTCCAGGCAGCGAAGGTGACTCGCAAGACTTCCTCTGGCTCGAAAGGCGTCATCAGCACGTCGAAGCCGCCCAGATTCAGTACCATCGCCCAGAGGGAGTCGTCGGCCAGGCGAGAGAACACAATGAGTTTCGGCGGAGCCGGCAGTTTCGCCGTGGCAGTCAAGAGGTCTTCCCAGTTGCCGTCGGCGTAGTCGCGCTCACACAGGAGCACCGGCACACTTTGGTCGCGCAACATCGCCAAAGCTTCACTACCGTCTGAAGCCTCATGCAGTTTCCAATTCGCCTGGAAAAGAATCTCCCGAAGTCGACCCCGATCAGCAGGCGAAGAACTGACTGCAAGGACTCCCGCGGTCTGCTCCGGCGACGGGACTGATTTCTCTAATCGACCACTCATTGAAGTCCTCCGCGCGGGCCTGTTGCGCCGGTACATCGACCAGATACGCGCCAGAACAATAAACACGGTCAGAACCGCAGCGGTTCCATCCGGCGATTCGGCGCCACCAGATCGTCAAGCTGCTTTCTAGGTATTAGGCATACTTCGTAACTATTTTAGGGTGCCGCTGATTTCACTCCAATACTCGTTTCGTAGGACTTCGCCGGAAATATGGGAGTAGCCCTCAACGGGACATTTGCCCAGTTCCCCCGGCTGACATCGAAGCCTCGCATGCGAAGTAGCGCGTCCCGCTGAGAAACCAATGAGCCGCCGAACAGAGGGGACTATCCCAGCGCCGGAGGGAGCCGCAGCGCTCCTGGCAATGTTTATGGTTCCGGCGGCGTATCTGTTGATGTACAGGAGCATTGTGACTCGCTCAAGCCAGCCCCGGCAGTCCGTATTCCAGGCGAGTTCAGAAGTTCAAGTCTCGGCGCGGCCGCCCGCGAGCCCGCGCCCCCACTTAAGGCTTGGCGATCCACAGGGGGACGTAGGAAAAGACCACCAGTCCGCCTGCGAACAGCACCAGCATGAGTGCCCCAAACGCCTTCACGCGGGTATCTCCGCCTTTGAATTCCTTCCAGACCAGCAGGCCCCAAAGCGCCGCCACCAGTGGGGCCGCCTGCCACAGCATGGATTCGAAGGGCGGGCCCAAGTGGGCAACACCTTTGGGCGTGGCCACCACGAAGCTGGCGAGTGCGCCGATTCCCCAAACCACGCCACTTGCCAATCCGAGGGCGTGATTCTTGACGGTCGTCGTGAAGTATTCCGCGATTTCCAGGGGTTCGCCCTCTACCGGCAGGTTCATGAAGAAGAGATTGAACACGAAAGTCGAGATCACTACCGCCGCGGCGAACAGAAAGAGCAGGGCATAAGGTCCCACTCCCTCATCCGGGTCCTGCGCTCGGAGCAGCAGCGGGGCGAAAGTGCCCATCCCGAGCCCGCCCACCAGGGCCAGCACGATGCCTTTGAGGGAATTGGGACGTCGCGTGCTTTTCGCCTTCCCGGCGCGCGCCAGCTTTTCGTGCTGCAGAATTCTCAAGTGCGAGAATGCCGAACCCTCCACGATCAGCGACAGGAAAATAAGCAGGGTCCCCCCCAGCAGAAGCATGACGCTCATTCCGGGATGTCCCAGATAGTTCATCCACGATCCCACGATCATGGCGGCGCCGAAGGTCATTGGGAAGGCCACGGCCATTCCGGCCACGGAAACGGCGGCCAACATGAGCATGTTGCCGAAATTGAAAATCATGGCCGCCAGGAGAGCGTACAGCCACTCCTGCTTGCGGGCGTTCATCAGGTCGTCGGTGAAATTGAAGCCGTCGAACCCCAGGCTGCCCACGGTGAAGGCGCAGATCAACGCGGTGAGTGCAAGCCCGAAACCAAAATCGATATAGAACAACTCAAAGCGGTACTTATTGGCCAATTTATAGAAAACCGGCCAGGAACCCCAGCAAATCATGCATACGAGCATCAACAAGACGAGCGACGTATCGGTATGTGGCAGAATCATGAATCCACCCCGGAAACCGAGGGTACAATGCGGCGGGGCGCCGGGTCAACCCTAGCGCGCATTTCTCAAGCGCCGCCGGTCGATGTGGCGCAGGCACTCGCCGGAAACCTCCGGGTAACTCCTTGATTCCAGCGGAGGGCTGGAACACGTCACCGCACCTTCAAACTGGCGCACCCAAACGCCTGGGAGAAATCATCGCAAGCGCGTCAGTGGGTCGATCTAGGCGGTCCCAGGGCGGGAAGTTCGCCGGCAAGCTGATGCAGGCACAGCGGGCGGGAGCGCTGGGCGCAATCCGGAAGCTGCGGCACGAAGTAATAGTCGAGCGAATACCGCATCCCGCGCGGCACCCACTCTACGCACACCGCCTCTTGCCGTGGACCAAGCTCGAAGCGCAGGGTGCGGGCAGAGGCCAGGCGATCGAGATCGGGCGCAGCGGCACTCTTCATCATTACCGTCCCGACGGTAGCCCCGGTGGCGACCGCCAGGAGAGCCGCGAGCCGGAGTCCGCGGCGGTCGAGCGTCCAGGCGAGCGCGGCGACGGCCAAAGGGAGCAGCCACGTCCAGTGGAATTGCGGCGCCGGCGCCCGCGAAAGGCCGGATGCCACCGCCATGGGGAGCAGCGGCGCGGCGATGGGAAAGGCGATCAACAGCACGGCGCAGGCCGCCAGCCACGGCGCCGCGTCGCGGGCCTCCGCGAGGGCCAGGCCCAACAGGGCGGCCGCCGCGGGGACGAGCGGGAGAATGTACGAGGGCAGCTTGTTGGCCGAGGAGGAAAAAAAGATCAGCCATAGGACGATCCAGGCGAGTAGGAAGAGGCGGCCGGAATCGCTATGGAAGGCGCGGCGAACGGTCAGCGGCACGAGCGGAGTCCAGGGCAGCAGCAGTGCCAGCAGGACAGGGCCGAAATACCAGAACGGTTGCCCGTGTTGGCCGACGGCACTGGAGGAAAGGAACCGCTCCACGTTCTGTTTCCAGAAGAATTCCTTCAAGAACGCCGTGCCATTGGCCCAGGTACAGAGCGCATACCAGGGCAGGGTCACGGCCAGGAATGGGACCACGACGCGCGGGTGGAGAAAGGCGAAGATGGTGTGTCCGAGGGCGGGCCAAAAGGGACGCTGCCAGGGAATCAGGATGGGGCACGCGAGTACCACCGCTACCGGACCTTTCGCCAGCACTGCCAGACCCAGCAGGGCAGCCACCCAGGGCAGAAATCCCGAGTCGCGCCGGCGCACCCAGGGGAGCGCCAGCAGCATGGCGGCCGAGTAGGTGACGGCAAGCGGCAAATCCGTAGTGGCGATCTGCGAAGAGACGATCCACGCCGCCGACGTGCCCAGGATCGCGGTGGCAAAGCTGGCGGGGAGCCAACCGAACTCGCGGCGGAGAATCCACCAGTAGAAGCCCAGGAAGGCCAGAGCCATCAGGGCGATGGGAAGCCGCGGCGCGATTTCGGCGCCGAAGCCGGCGCGGAAGAAGACGGCCTCCATCCAGTACAGAAGCGCCGGCTTTTCGAACCAGGGATGCCCCAGAAGGCGCGGCGTGACCCAGTCGCCGGACGCTGCCATAGTGCGGGAAATAGCGGCATAGCGCGGCTCGTCCGGCCCGATCAATCCCACGGCGGCCAGGTGGTAGAAATACAGAAAATACCCGAGCGGCAGTACCAGCCACAGGGCACGCGGAATTCTCCGGGGCATTTCTCTTATTCTACCGTGACGCCGCAACCTATTGATTTCACGTTGAATGGACGGTGCCCATGAGCTCGATTTGGTACCCGTGGAGCGTGTTCCTCCACTTATTCTCCGTTTCCAAAAAGACGCATCACGATGACGTTACCTCAAGGTAACCTCGGCGGAAGCAGTCGAAAAGTCGTCTGACCGAGCCGGCATTTTCTTCGTAGCTTGCCGTCATAGTCATGTGGCTAATAAGCAAATTGACCTTCGTGTCGGAGTTCAACAGCCTCACGATCTGGCCGGTTGCGGGGGAATCGGCGATGCGGGCCGTATCCCGGCCAAGAAGCCGGGCGCCGGCGAGTGTCAAGTCATAATCAACAGCCTCCAGAAGTTCGAGCTCCTGATCGAAGATACGGTCCTGATTGCCCGCACTATCAAACGTGCTGAAAATCTTGTAGAGGTCAGCCGCGTCCTTGTTGTTCTCCGGATGCCGATCGGCCCACGCGACGAGTTTCAAGATCGCCAGCCCGGGGAGCGATGCGACTAAGATGACTAGCCCGGGCTCCAACTCGATACGGAGCGCTGCCGCGTACGCCTCTTCGAATCCGGCAACATTCATGACAAAGTCACCCTCCGGGGGCCAGGAAATTGTTTGCCGTTCCGAAGTGACCCCACGGAAGGGGATGAAGTCAACCGGGAGCTGAAATCCCTGTTCCGTATCCGTGTACAGCAAGCGCTGCTCCTTATGGGGCACTCGCTCAAAGCGTCTGGTTCCTTGCAGTTCTTCGCGAAGTTTTTCGAATTCGGTCCAATCCTCCACCGCAAAAGCAAAGTCGATATCGGCGGTCGCTCGTCCCGGCGATTGGCCCCAAAGGTTCACGAGAACGATATCTCGTGCCGCGGCCCCAGCCAGGAAGAAAGGAATTCCGAGCCGCGTCGCGACCTTGTTCAGTTCGCGAACTACCCGCAGGAAGTCTTCAGCGGGAGGCCTTGAGAGCACGAAAGGCGGGTTCGATGCGTTGCTCATAGATCAGGTTGGCAGCTTCGACGTTGCGGCCATCACAGGTGGCCAGGAGGTCTGCATAAGCCAGCACTGGCGGGACCAGGTCCGGGTAGTTTGGATCTGGCTCAAAGTTCCAAAACGTGTCGAGGACCTCCACATTTCCGGTAGGGAAAGCGCGAAGACGAAGGGCGGCAAGGAGCCGGTTAACCGGTTTGTGCGTGTAGATGGTGAAACCGGCAGGCTTAAGAAAATGGGTGAGACGTTCCGCCGCGCGTTCGGCGCCCCAGTAGGCACCCAGTGAACTGAGATCCGCTTCCGCGACTCCTTCGCGCGGAGCATCGAATCGCCTCGGATGAAGCTTAGGGCGAAGAGTGATGGGGTAGTGGGTCACCCATTCCTCAAGGAGCCGGCGAGGGTCGAGCACGGCGCGATGTCGATCTCCGGCCACCAGACCGCGCGCTTCGAGGTCTCGCATCACGGGCGTGATGCTTCCTAGTGCCGCCGCCGCGGCATGCGCGATCTCGCGATAAGGAGCGTGGAGGAGCGCGGGACGAGAAAGCAGCGCGAAGGTCACTTGCAGACCCGCGGTTCCGACAGCGCGAAATCGGGATTCCCGTGCATCTTTAGGGCGTGGCTGCCCCGCAATGTAGACGTAGAGGCCCGGAGCTTCCAGGTACGCGTTGCCAGCCGTGTCTATAAAGGACAGATGAAGATTGCGGCAATGCTCCGCGGTTTCCCTGCTGATGAATGGAGCCACGAGAAGAGGCAGTTCCGCGTAGTGCGCTAGCTCTGCTTTGACCTGCGCTGGTGTTTGGAACCGGTCTACGGTTTTGACTTCGACTACAAAATGTCTCTCGCCCCGATCGGTTTGGATCTTGATCAATGCGTCAACTCTTCGATCGGCGGCGGACTGGGGCGAGTCTGACACGACGGCGGTGAGGCCGGTGACGCGATTGAGGGTCGCCAAGGCCGTGTCGAGGATCTCCTTCGATACCGCGTTTTCGTTCACTAATATCAAGTGTACACGGAACGTGAACAATGTCAATACGTGAACACTGTTGCCATGCGGTTCTCAAAATGAGAACATAAGGATCGGTGCGCCGCCTTTGATCATAGCCGGGAACGGCGAACCTGCTACGGTTCAATGGGATAGGGCATCGACGCGGTCGCTAGCCTCCTGGCAGAAGATCTGCGAGAGTGCAAAGTGGAAAGATTTCTTGGATGTGCGCTGCAAGTGCCGACCGCGTTGGAGATTGCGTGGTGTTTGATATTCGCCACAACCGCTATCGACTGATCGCCAAAATCTATTACGGTCTCAGCCTGGTCAACGGTGGTGTCGCTGCTCACGCATGCCGAATACAATCGGGGAGGGTGGAAAAATGGCTGCGGTTGCTGAACGGCTGTATGTCGATCTGTTGAGGCAGTATGAGCCCCAGGTCATCAAAACAGAAGCGGAGAACGAACGGGCGCTGAAGGCGCTTTCCGAGATTCTCTCCCGTGGCGAGGAATCTCTTAGCCCTGATGAGCGGCGGTTTGTGGAATTACTGTCCACGCTCATTTCCTGCTTTGAGAGGAGCGCATACCGGACCGGCCCCGTCAGCCCCGCGAATATCCTGCGCGAGCTGATGCGGGCCCGCGGGATGGGACCGCGGGATCTCCTGCCGATCTTCGGCTCGAAGGGGATCATATCCGAAGTCCTGAGGGGCAAACGCGGAATCAGCAAAGAGCGGGCCAAGAACCTGGCTCAAATATTTTGCGTTTCCGCGGACCTCTTCATATAACCGATACCGCGCGCGGCCCGAAGACTCCAAGGCGGCCACTCCCCATTTCTCTTATTATAGAGGCGTGCCTGCGACCTTCCTGCCACTCACGGCCGGTGACCTCGACCCCGTGCTCGCGATGATGGCGAAGTTGTACGCCCCGGACAGCGCTACCTTCGATCCCGGCCGCGCGCGACGGGCCACCGAAGCGCTCCTGACGGAGCCGGAGTTCGGCGGCGTGTGGACGATCGGCATGGACGGCGCGCCCGCCGGGTACCTGGTGCTGCTGCTGGGATACAGCCTGGAATTCGGTGGCCGGTTCGGACTGCTGGACGAGTTGTATGTAGCCGAGGGCTGTCGCGGAAGCGGCATCGGCGCCGAGGCCCTGGCGTTCGCCGGCGAGCAGTGCCGCGCGCGCGGATGGCAGGCGCTACGCTTGGAAGTAAGCCAGGAGAATCAGCGGGCCATCTCCTTCTATCGCCGCTCCGGGTTCCAAATGCACGACCGTTTTCTCATGACGAAATGGATCTAAATGCTACTCGATATCGCCAAATTACCGACGGCCGAAAATTCGGCCATTCATTTGCACCCCGCCGACAACGTGGCAATCGCGCGCGTGCCCATTGCGGCCGGCGCCGAACTGCGCGTGGACGGAGTGCGCGTGGTGGCGCTGGACGCCATCCCCGCCGGCCACAAGCTTGCGCTGCGTGACATCCCCGCGGGCGCCATGGTGGAGCGGTACGGCCAAGCCATCGGACGCGCCACCGCGCCGATCGAAGCCGGCCGCCATGTCCACACCCATAACCTCGGCTTCGAAGAGCTGACGCTCGAGTACGAGTTCCCCACGTCGGAAGCCGCGCTGCCGCAGCCGGCGGAAGCGCCCGCCTTCCTGGGCTACGCGCGCGAAGACGGCCGCGTGGGCACTCGCAACTACATCGCCGTGGTGGCGGCCAGCAATTGCGCGGCCCACACCGCCGAGCTGATCGCCGACAGCTACCGGAACGAGACTCTGCCCCCCAACGTGGACGGCGTGGTGGCCTTCCCCCACGGCGAGGGCTGCGGGCACGCGTTCGGTCCCGACGTGGATCAACTGCGGCGCACGCTGGGCGGCGTGCTGGTGCATCCCAATGTTTCGGCCGCGGTGATTTTGGGGTTGGGATGCGAAACCAACCAGATCGACCACTACCTGGGGCCGGACGCGCCGCGGCATCAACGGCTGGCGGGCCTGACCCTGCAAGATAGCGGCGGGACGCGCGGAGCCATCGAAGCGGCGCGCCGCCAGATCTCCCGCTTTATGGAGCAGGCGGCGGCGGAACAACGCACCCCCGCTCCGGCGTCGAAGATCGTGCTGGGGCTGAACTGCGGCGGGTCAGACTCCTTTTCCGGCATCACCGCCAACCCCGCGCTGGGGTACTGCTCGGACCTGCTGGCAGAGTTAGGGGGCACGCCGGTGCTGGCCGAAACCACCGAGATCTTCGGCGCGGAGCATCTGCTGGTGCGGCGGGCGCGCAATCGGCAGGTGGCCGAAAAACTCCTGCAATGCATCCGCGACTACAAGCGTTACCTGAGCCGTTTCGAGGGCAGTTTCGACGACAATCCCAGCCCCGGCAACAAAGCCGGCGGCCTGAGCAACATTCTGGAGAAATCGCTGGGCGCGGTGGCCAAAGGCGGCACCTCGCCGCTGATGGACGTCTACGAATATGCCGCGCGAGTCACGTCGCCGGGCTTCGTGTTCATGAACACCCCGGGATACGACCCGGTCTCTCTGGCCGGCCTGGCCGCGGGCGGATGCAACCTGATTGCGTTCACCACGGGACGCGGCAGCGCCATCGGCTTCCCGACCATTCCGGTGATCAAGATCTCGACCAACAGCGCCACCTTCGGCCGCATGCGCGAGAACATGGACGTCAACGCCGGCCGCATCGCCGATGGCGACGCCACCGTGCAGCAGGTAGGACGCGAGATCTTCGACCTGATGCTGGCGGCAGCCTCGGGCCAGCGCACCTGCGCCGAGCGCATGGGTCACAAGGAGTTCGTGCCGTGGCGGATCGGCCCGGTGATGTAGCGGGGCGTGGGGCATGCGTTCCTGTCACTGACTTTGCATTTCGGGCGGTAATTCCGCACAAATTGGGGGGCGGGCAATATTGCCCGCATCCGCCTTTTAGTTTCTGGCATAGGCCATTCTGAGAATTCATCTCTCAGCATTCTCGCGTAGCGAGCAGATCGAGTACTTGCTGAATTGCACGATCAGCCTTGTAATAGGCAGTTTCGATCTTACTGGCAGGCTTGAGGGCTTCGTCGGGCCGGTGTTGGAACAGCGAGTTGGCCAAAGGCCCACAGACGGGCTTGTGGAACAGGATGAACATGAGTGCGGTTTTGGTGCCCTTATCGGTGAGACGGTAGCGGTAGCTGTGTCCGATGCGTTCGACCAAGTCGTGGGCTTTCATATTGCGAAGGTCGTAGCGAAGTTGGGTGAGGCTGGAGGCGGTCGGCGGCAGGCCGAAAGCCGTGAGAATGGCTTGATGGATATCGGTGGACCGCCATCATCTGGGCCACCTTATCGGCGGTCAGGCGGAACAGCGGCGGTGCTTCGCCAACCGTTGCCTTTTCGTCAAGCGCCTTGCCGGCGAGGCTTCGCTGCGTGCGTCCCTCCGATTGACCGGTAGCCTGTTTGCCGTTTCGAGCGACACAATCACAGAAAGGTCCGCTCCGTCAGGTAATTTCAAGACGCCTCGTGGTACCGTCTGTCCGTGTCGAGACAAATGCCGCGGCATCGGCCTCCGGCCTTGGAGTTGGAGGAGACAGGGCAATCTCACGTGGTCGAGCCCGGAGGCAAATGACAGATGCATTCAGTACGGCGGCATAGCGAGGCATTGGCCGGAGCGTTCCTGGCACTCAGACCGGATCATTTCAGCGTGTGAAGATATTGAATTAAATCGTTCACGTCGCTTACGGAGAGACGCTGGTCAAAAGCCGGCATCGTCCCAAGGCCCTCGACGATGGTTTTGCGGACTTGTTTGTCGGTTGCCGGAGCTCCGCTGGGTAGAGTCTTGGGATGAAAGAGCCCTTCCAGTTTTGGGGGCTGCTTCTTGAGCTCGGGGTTAGCCTCCTCATGGCAATCCGCACAGTGTAAGTCGAAGAGTTCCTGTCCGTGCTGCCCGGCGCCGCACCCCGCCATCATCCACCACAACACTCCGAGCACGCTGGCCGTGCCGGCGCTTCGCGAACAACTGCTCATCCTTTCACCCCGTGGTGGCTTTGAGAAGCATCCGCGGGAGCCGACCTCGCTTCCCGGCGAAGCGCTTCCTCCAGTTCCGCCGCCGTCCATTCGGTAGCCCAGTACTTGGCAACAGTCCCATCCGGCGCGACGAGCACGATGTCCATCGTGTGCGATATCTGGTTGTCCTCTTCGAAATACTCCAGGCCGAATGCGTCCGCGAGTTTGCGCATGTCGACCTGATTGGCGGAGGCAAAATCCCAGTGGGAGAACCCCTCCGCGTGGTTATCCAGGTACGCGAGACCATACCTGCGAAGGACCGGCGCGGTGTCGTATTTCGGATCAAAGCTGATAGTCAATAAGTGGGTTCGGCTGTAATCTTCGGGCGTCTTGGCGAGGGCCTCGTGAATCTTCGCAAATTGACTGCTGAGACGAGGACAAAAGGCCGGCATCGGGCAGCGAGTATAGATAAAGGTAGCCAGCACCGCCTTCCCCTTGAAGTCGCTAAAGTGGAACGGCACGCCGTCCTGGTTGATCAGCTCAAGATCAGGCACTGGTTCTCCGACCTTGAGGATATGCCTGGTCGCCGCGGGTTTGGCCGTCTTACGGCCGCTCACGTCGATGATGCGAATGCCCTCCAGCCAAAAATCTTTTCCCTGGTTCGCGGCGATCAGATCCGCCACGATCGCGTCCCCCGGCTGCACTTCGTGTACCGCGCCAGGGTCCTTGACTTTGTAAGGCATCGTCATGGCCGGCATGAAACCGGGGATGTCTTCGTGCTTGACCGTGAGCTCGTTGGCCGCCTCGTTCTTGGCCAACACTTGACCCCGCAGACTGTACTCTTTTGTCTTCGGCTGGCATCCCGCGGCGATCATGAACAGCGTTATCGCCCCAGCAATCGCCGGGCGTTTCATCGTGCGCCCCATTACTCTTCCTCGTCGAAATCCGGCAGTACTGGAAAGTCTGGATCGATTGACGGCATAACATCCGGGACTGGTTTCGCGTGCCAGCGCTGTAGCAGCCAAAAGCCGAAACCCATGGTGAAAATGACTGTCAACCATGGAATCCAAGGCGTCCACCAGCCCGGTATCGTCCGTGGGTCGACCAGCACCTTGCTGCCGTACTGCTCAACGTAAGTTTCCAGGATTTCCCGGTCGGTCCTGCCGGCCGCCACCCACCTGGCGATCTCGATGCGCATCTTGAGTGCGATCTCGCTTTGGTGTCTGGATACCGGCTCGGTATAGCAGCATGGAGCCAGCACCGACGCTTCGAGCTGCTCGATTCGGTCCTTCTGGTTTATGGCTGTGCTCGCCGGCAATGCGAAGGTCGCAACGGAACTCAACGTCAGGAAACCGGAAACGGCAAATCGGACGTAGATCTGTGACATTCTAATCTTCACTCCCCACCTCTTGACTGGCGGTGGGCGAAGCGCTCACCTGGCCAATTCCAAAAATCGTTGTGAAACGTAATCCCAGTTGATCACGTTGATGATCGCCTTCAGGTAGTCGGCCCGGCGGTTCTGGTATTTCAGGTAATACGCGTGTTCCCAGACATCGACGCCGAGGAGGGGTTGGCGTTTGGAGGTGAGTGGACTGTCCTGGTTGGGCGCGGAGTCCAGCACCAGATTCTTCTGCTCATCCAGCGACAGCCATGCCCATCCGCTGCCAAATTGCGCTAGCGCGGCGGCCTGTAGTTTTTCCACGAATTTGTCCTGGCCTCCGAAGCTTTGGTCGAGAGCTTTTGCCAGTTGGCCACTGGCCTTGCCACTCTTGGACGCCGGCGTAAGAGTCATCCAGAAGAGCGAATGATTGGCGTGGCCGCCGCCCTGATTGCGAATCGCGTTGCGAACCGCCGGCGGTAGCGTGTCGAGGCGGCGCAGCAGATCTTCCACGCTCACACTAGCCAATGAGGGCTCCGAGGCGACGGCTTTGTTCAGGTTGTCGACATATGCCTGGTGATGTTTGTCGTGATGAATCTGCATGGTCTGCGCATCGATGTAGGGTTCGAGCGCATCGTATGCGTACGGCAGTTTCGGCAATGAAAATGGCGGTTCGGCAGCTTCGGCGGCGGCGCCCGCCGCGCCGAGCGCTGCCAGTTCCAGTAAGGTTCTTCGTGTGATCATGGTTTCCTTCCTTCTTTCTGAGTCAGTTCTTTGCGCTTCCGAGCCGCCAACTGCCGAGCCTGTGACAGTTGAGCCGGCGTCATCTGTTTGGCGACCGAGTCCCTCACGAGGGACGCTTGCGGAATCCCCGCCGCGGCGAGATCGAGCCAGGCGTATGCCTGGATGTAGTCGCGCTTGCCGGCTTCTCCGCCGGCATACATCAGAGCGAGATTGTTCTGCGCCACGGCAGAACCGCGCTCGGCAGTCTTGGTGAAGAGTTGAAATGCCTGCGTAGTGTCGCGTGCCACGCCGCGACCTTGCAAGTACATGGAAGCCAGATTGGTCAAGCCTTCCAGATCCTCCTCGGGCCGCAGCGGACCGATACAGCTTCACGGCTTTGGTGTCATTTCGGGGCACGCCCTGTCCTCTGGAATAGAGCGTGCCAAGATTGTTCTGCGACTCCGGGTCACCTTGGCCGGCGGCTTTGCGATACCACGCCGCCGCTTGAGTGTAGTCCTGCTTGACGCCGAGCCCGTTCTCATAGAGATATGCCAGGTTGTACTGCGCCGGTATGTAGCCCGTTTCGGCGGCTTTGCGGTAGTATCGAGCGGCGGCCGAATAGTCCCTTGGTGCACCGGCTCCGTCGGCCGCCTGCATGCCGGGGCGGTAATTCTCCTCCGCTTCGCGTAACTGGGCGGTGGATTGCGAACCAACCAACGTCGCTTTCGTCGCAGGCTGCGGCTTCGGGTCATCGGCCCGCGCGGCGGCGGTTGCCGCGGGCAGGGCCAGGAGCAGCGGCAAGTTTCTTGCATCGATTTTTCTCATGGTTGACCTTTTGTGGAGACTACGCGCAAGCCATCCAAAATGTAATCGCTCCCCTGCCGCCGGATTGAAGCAGTGATCCGTTGACCAGGTTTCAGCGCCTTGAGCTGTGCGCGGTCGCTCACCAGAAATTCCCGCGAAGCGGGGGCGGTATCGGCGGCGAGCAAGCCGCGGACCGCATCGTGGTAGAGCGAGACGGCTCCATCGTCGGGATACACTTCCGCGACCTCGCCGTGCACGACGTACCGCGGACGGTTCGCGGTGGTCTGCGCGGGAGCGGGCTTTCGCGGGTCGGAGAGCGCCGGGTCGGTGAGAACGCTCTCATCGGTCAAAGACTTTAGGAAGCTGATGAGATCGTCCTTTTCCTGACTGCTGAGAGCAAAGCGTTTGATGAACTCGCTTTTGTTGGGGTTTTGCGCACCGATACCCGCGTTGGGACCAGTCTTGATAGTGCGGCCGCCGGAGCGATAGTGGTCGACGGCATCCGACAGCGTCTTCACGCTGCCATCGTGCATATAAGGCGCGGTTACGGCGATGTTGCGGAGCGTAGGCGCCTTGAACTTGCCGGTGTCCTGTTCGTCATGAGTGAACTCGTAGAGCCCCAGATTCGGCTGCGGGTAGGAGAACTTGCCTTTGAGGTTGTACAGGCCGGTGTTGTGAAACTCCACCTCGGCAAAGCCCTTGTCCAGGTAATCGACGGTGCCCGTGAAGTTGAAACCGCCGTGGCAATGAAAGCATTCCAACCGTTCGCTGAAGAAGAGCGCTTCGCCGCGCTTTGCCGATTCTGTGACGGCGTTGGGATCGTCCCCGAGGCGATAGCGGTCGTAGGGCGAATCGCCGGATAGAATGGTTCGCTCGAAGCTGGCGATGGCGCGGGTGACACTGCGAATCGAGAACGCATGGGCGTCCAATGGGAACGCCGCCGCGAAGAGCTTGCGATAGATCGCGTCGGCCTTCAGCCGCTCCAGCAACACTGCCTCCTTGCCGCTCATTCCCAGCTCGATGGGAGTTTCGCCGAACATCGGGACCAGAGCCTGCGCCTCCAGCGTGCGCATTAATGGATTGGCCCAGGTCAGCGCGGGGCTATAAGCGACGTTCACCAGGCTCATTGGCCCGCGCGGATGGAGTTCACCCGTGGATCCCAACCCGCGCGCGCGACCGTCGGTAAAGGCCCGCTCCTGGCGATGGCAGGTGGCGCACGATTGCGTCTGGTTGAGCGACAGCCGCGCATCGTAGAATAGGTAGCGGCCCAGCTCGACCTTTTGCTGCGTCATGGGGTTATCGGGCGGTACGTTAGGCAGCGGAAAGCCGGGCGGCAAGTTCCATTCGTAAGGCCCCAACTTCTCTCGCTCGACACCCTTCTGATGGACGCGAAGTTGGCGCACGTACTGCACCATCTGCCAGCGTTGCATTTCGCTGAGCTGCGTCGTGAAAGCAGGCATGTGCTTCTCGACGCCGTTCGCGATCACCCAATAGATTTCGCCGTCGCACATCGACTCCATGAGGTATCCAGCAAGGTCGGTGGGGCGCATCGGCAGCGTGCCGGCAAGCGGGGTTCTGGCCTTGCCGTCAGTTCCGTGGCAGGAGACGCAGAGCTGTTCGTAGAAAGCCCGCGCGGCGGCGGCGTTTTCCGCAGAGGACACTATCGGGCTCTTGAGGCGGCGCGCCTCGGGCGGCGCGGTTGAGCGGCCGTGCGCGTCGTGGGCGTAGCAGACCAGCGTGGAGAGCCAGATGGAAAGCAGCACCTCCCGCATAATGCTTATTTCTCCACTCCCAATGAGCCTGCGGGCTGGGAAGCGCTGCCCTTGCGGAAGAAGTCCTGCTGCCCGGCTGGCTTGCCCGCGAACGGCAATCCCAGGTGGGCGAAAAGCGGCGCGCAATCGGCATCGTCCTGGCTGGACATGCAGCCCGATGCGGTGTTCGGCTGGTTGACGTCTACGTTGGAGTCTTTCAGTAGCGCCGCCAGATCGGCGATCACGATGTCCGTCCGTACGTCGAACTGGGAGAGCACGATGTGCGGCCTGTTGGGTTCGCGGCATGTGATGGGAACGGTGATCTTAGTGTCATTCGGGGTGCAGCCGGTGCTGCCCAGATGAACGGCAAAGCCGCGGGGCAATCCGGTGCTGGCGAAGTCCAGGCGGGCGAATTTGCGGCCGGCATTCCACACCCAGGCGAGGGCGGTGAGATTGAGCGGTGGCGGCTGGGTGGTCAAATCGGTGTGGTTCTTGTTGAAGGGGACGCCGAGGGTGAAGCTGAGTCCGGCGTATTGGCCGGCGGGCACTGTGCCGGCGATTGAGTCGTTGAGATCGGGCGTGCCATTCACGCAACCCGCGGTGCCGTTCTCAAAATCGAGGAGCGCGACGTCATCCAGTTGCCACTTCCCATCCTGTTCGAGTTGGAGAGGAACGGACTTGCCCGATTGATCAATCAACATGACGTCGTGAACGTAGAATCGAAAGTCATGGGGAGAGATGGTGGAATTCGTGACGCCAATGCCGTTGTAAGTTTGCCCGCAAGCCAACTTTTGCTCCCCGACTTGCGCGCGAAATCGGAGGGCCACCTTTTGGTCGGCCGCCCGGGCGCCCGATCCCGCCAACAGGAACCCGGCGAATAGCGGAAAAAACGCGCCGTGTTTCATTGCAACTCCAATCGACAAACTTGAAATCCGGGCTCCCAGACGCCCTAAGGCAAACGGTGAATCTGTAGCCCGCCGTTCCCTTCCCATGTCGCCAAGACCCGTACCACCTGGTGCCACGCCCCGCCGCCGTCGTCGGAGCGCCAAGCGAACAGATCGCCATCTGACAGTAAGAAATGTTGTCCGCGCCACGGAAGTTGGCAGAGATACTCCCACACTCCCGCGCTGACGCGGTTCTCCTTGGTCGAACTACGATTGGAGATCAACGGTTGTTCAGATTTCGATGCCAAATCCGTCCATTCACCAATACAGGCCAGCAGGGGCGAAACAAGCCAGTCTCGCCGGCCACATGATTAGTGCCAGTAAACTATGCGAGCAAGTCTTGGGGAGGCGGACGCTGCCGAAGGCTGTGGTCGGAGATTCGCGCTCGAGTCAGGATCGTGTTAACATCGACTCCGCCCGCCGCACGAATCACTGGCGTCAACACCTGAAGGCGAATTACGGCGTAGCCCATCGCGTTAACACTGCCGAGGGTTCCGCCTCTGCAATCGACACAACTTGAGGCGTTGACGACGGGACCACTAGTCGGATTTGCGCGAGGACGCTTCCGGCAGCAGCACCTTCCCTTGGTCTTGCAACATGGCATGTCTGACGACGAATCGGGGAAAGCGCTTGCGGCAAGGGGCGCCAGGGAGGAGAACGAAAAAAGGAAGACCAAGCACGCAGCTAGAAGGCCGCGTCCGGATCGAAGATTTTGCGTCTTTCCCAGCATCCCTCGGAGCGAAGTATAACACGTCCGCGGGGGGTGTTCGATTCGAAACCGACAATCTTCAGCGAGGCATAACTCAAAAATGAAAACCGCCACGCGAGAGATGGCGTCTGATCTCTTTTATGTGGTAGCTCTCGTCCACGATCTTAAAATAAAACCGCCAATCGGTGTTGAGGGCGCCGGCAACCCCGGGCTTGCGACCGCGGATCGCTGCCGGAGTTCGGGTTCGGAAAGGGCCTCGCGCAGGTCTGGGCCGGTAACACGGCACGACTTGGAATTCCCGATGCCGGCCTGCCAACGGTTTTTTCACGGCTTCCGACGGGGCGCTCCCAACCGCGCGCACCGCCAGCCTCCCGCCATTACGGCACGTTATACGGCCAGCGAATCCCGTATTCCTGATACAGTTGCTTCAGCATGTAGATGCCGACCACATACGACTCCACCGGTCTCTGATCTCCCAAGACCACCAGGAACTTCTCGGTGATTTTCGGTTGCAGCCCCATGATCGGGTGCCCGTTCCCGTCCACACCGACGATAAAGAAGTCTTGCCCGGGATGCTGATCCATCTCGATGGATTTGTACACCTTGTCGTTCAAACTCTTGATCAGCGCCGGGTGATCGTTGAAATCTTGGGCCAGGTTATGGTCCACGGCGTGGCCGTCTTTGACGGTGTACATTCCCATCTTGTCCACGTCGGAACAGAAAGCCCGGCCATCGCTTCCGAGCACCAGCGCCCCCGGCTCCGGAAGCCGTCCTTCCTTGGGCGCCGGCTTGAAGTGGTAGCCCTTCTGCTTCAATACCTCGCAGACGTGCATGAATTTCTTCCAGTCTTTCTCGGTGGTGGCCGCGCCGTTCGCCCCCAGAGTTTTCCAGTCCGGCGCCACCACCAATCCTTTGTGCGGCCCTTCATGGGCCGTCTTCCATTTGATGTCCATCGGCTTGCCGGTCACCAACTCGTCGAAGTGATACGGCATGCTCTCCACATTCCCGCACCGTGCCACAAAAAACGCGTTTTTCTCCCTGGCGAACTCTTCGAGCGGCCTCAGATGATGACTCCACATTCCCGATAGAGCCTCAAACCTGGTCGGCAGCCGCGCTTTGATCCGCGCCGTCGGATCATGATGGTGTTGGCCCACCTTCGACATCGGCTTTTCCTGATGTTTCGTCGCGTCCAAATATTGCTTGTTCAGATCCACCGACACCTCGTGCCCCAGCTTCTTCCAGGCTGCCGGCCGTTCCTTCGTAAACCAATGCAACAGCCTGCCGCACGCGGCCCCCAGCACGGCGGGAGCAATCAGAAACGAAAGCATGGCGAAAAATTTGCCGAATGCCACGCCCGCGGCATTGATTTCGGCGTCCGTTCCGGCCGCCTCGGTCAGCTCCGTGGCTTCCTTGAGGAGCAGCGCGCAGGTGTAGGCGTCGGACGAGTTCAGCCCCACCGAGACAATCGCCGCCAGCGCTTTGGCGATGCCGCCAACCGCCATCGCCGCCGTCATGAAGCCGGCGAACAGCGCGAAGACTCCGATCGCCCTGAGGATGTTGTCTCCGCGCAACATCTCGCGCAACATTTTCCCCATTTCGCCCTTGGTGCTGCCGGCCGCCGCCCATAGCACCAAGGCGTATTTTTCCCCGCGTGAGTAAGCCGCCCGCGCCGAGACGTGATCTCTGTACACCCTCAGGAATTCAAGGAATTGTTTGTCGTTCGGCTGCGCCCAAAACACCATGTAGCCGGCTTTGCCGGCTCCTTCCGGCCGGTACACCGCTTGTCCGGGTTCCTTGTAGTAACCGACGAATTCACGCGCGCCGTCCGTAGCCGCGTACCTGAGGCTGTCGCCTTGCATATATTTCTTGAGGCGCTCGGACAACAATTTCCCGACGTTCCTCGAAAGTTGGTCCGTGAACGCCGTATTCCCCGGATAGTGCAGCAGAAATTGGGCCATATCGGGGAGATCGTCGGAACAGCAACACGGCTTGCCGGTTCGGTCCTCGGGCGCCACCAGAAAAACCGGATGGCCGGCGGAGTTGGCCTGGTGATGCGCCTGCATACAAGGCACCATTCCTTGGTGGGCGTCGGAGGACATCCCGGCACAGGTCTTGCATGCGGCGACGTTCATCTGGTGGTTCATGACTATCCCCCTTTATCAGGCGCCAGGGAACCATCCCGGCGCTTGCTCGGCTACCTGGCCATTATTGCTGGTCGAGAACAAAATGTCGAGCGGTCGGTGAACGTCCCAACGCATCGGCTTGCTCCCTCCGAACGCATCGCGTGGACCGGCGGAAACGTACCCAGCTACGAATACTCCGCTCCATGACAGTCGCGACAAGGTGAGAGGCTTCCGGCACAGAGCCGCGACTGTCAAGGGGTGCCCCATGGCCCTGCGGGCCACCAAAGGCGATGAAGACGCCCGATGCGGGCACACGCTTTGGTCTTTGCTGGTCGTGTGCGGTCGCCGCGCGTGGCGTTTCCACTGTTTCTTCCCCGTGTCTTCAACCGAGCGGAGCGCCCGCGAAAGGAGCCTGGGTCGAAAGACCGCTCCCCGTGGCATGCAACCTGTTACCTGGCCGCGGCCATGGCGAGCGGTCCGCCAGTGCCCGAAAGCGGCGTTTCGCGACCGGAACCAGCTACTCCAAAGCCCCCGCATAAACCGCCATCCCCTTCTGCTGCGCGTTTCGAATTTGCCTGGCCTCGTCGGCAAAGGCAACCAGAACCGCGTCGTGCCAAGATACCAGCTTCCCGCTCTTGCCGCGCGCCGAAGAACACATCCGCGGAACTTGCTCGTCCGTCAGAACCACCCGGAAGTCCACCTCCACCGTCTTCCGGTTGCGTCCCGTGATTTCCGTGAATACCACCGCATCGCAGCTCGCCTGCGTTCCCAGGAGTCCGGAAGCAAAGCCGGCCGCGCGAATCCGCTCCGCCAGTTCCTCGCCGGCCTTCGCCGGTTCCATCTCCATACCGGCCAAATTCAGCGGAGTATTCACACAAACTGCCGCCCCCGGATTCAGACGGCGCGGCTCCCGCAACTTGTGACCGGCCCAATCCACCTGCCCGGTCCCGATGCTCGCCGTCGCCAGTACCGCCAAACAAGCTCTGCAAAAAGCTGCTCTCCGCATTTGTTGTATCCCTCCTGCAACACGTCGCGCAGCCGGGAGGCAAACCACCTCATGCCCGGTTTCAAGTAAGATATTTGCAAGGTCTGAAGCGGCAAATGTCCTCCGATCCCGCTCTTCCGGGCGAAATCACCGCGCTGCTGCAACGCTGGAGCGAGGGCGACAGCAAGGCGCTCGCCAGCCTCGCATCGGTGGCGTATGACGACCTCCGCACCATCGCCCATGGGTACCTCCAGCGGGAAAACCGGGCGCACACCCTGGAGGCCACTGGATTAGTCAACGAACTGTATCTCCGGCTCACCCGGCAACGGGGCGCCAAGTTCACCGACCGCCGGCACTTCTTCACTTTTTCCGCCATGATCATGCGCCGCATCCTCACCGATTACGCCCGCCGCACCCACGCGCTGAAGCGCCCCGGCGCCGAGGCCGTCCGCGTCCCCCTGCATCCCGACATCGCCTGGGTGGATGCGTCCGGCAGCGAGATGGTGGCCCTCGACCAGGCCCTGGCGGAACTCGAAGCGCTCGACGAACGCAAGGTTCGCGCCGTCGAATTGCGCTATTTCCTCGGCTGCACCAACGAGGAAGCCGCCGATCTGCTCAAAGTCTCCCACGCCACCTTCGATCGCGATCTGCAGTTTTCCAAAAGCTGGCTCTACCGCCGCCTGCGGGGGCCGGCATCCGCGGCCGCCGAAAATAAATTGAGGCCGGAATCGGGCCCCCCGCGCGACGCTAAATAGACCGCACTCATGCCGTCCCTCGAACAGATCGAGACGTTGTTTCATCAGGCCCTGCTGATCGACGGGGTTCCCGAGCGCCGTCAATGGCTTGCGGATCGCTGCGGAGGCGACGCCGGCTTGCTTGCCGAGGTCGAGTCGCTGCTGGAGGCCAGTCAGGCGATGGCCTCCGATTGCGGCGCTCCGCCGGCCGCCGGGACCCCGCCGGTTCCCAACGAGCAGTTTGGCCCTTACCGCGCCGTTCGTTTTCTCGGCCGCGGCGGCATGAGCGCGGTGTATCTGGCCGAGCGGACCGACGGCCGCTTCGACAATACCGTGGCCATCAAGGTAATGGCGGCGCACCTGGCAGGCGACGATTTCCGCCGCCGCTTCGAAACCGAAGGCCGGTTTCTGGCCGCCCTGCGCCATCCCAACATCACCAGCCTGTTGGACGGTGGACTCTCTTCGTCCGGCCATCCCTATCTGGCCATCGAGTATGTGGAAGGCGAAGCTCTCGACGGCTATTGCGATCGCCGCAAGTTGACCGTCGAGGCGCGTCTCCGCTTGTTTCTCCAGGTGACCGGCGCGGTCGAATACGCCCATCGCAATCTGATTCTGCATCGCGATCTGAAGCCCGGCAATATCCTGGTAAACCTTCAGGGCCAGGTCAAACTTCTCGATTTCGGCACCGCCTCGCTGCTCGGCGGCGCCGCCAATGTCACCGTCACGCGCGCCCGCATGTTGACGCCTCGCTATGCCAGCCCGGAGCAATTGCGCGGCGAGCGGCCGGGCGTCGGCGGCGACGTATTTTCGCTGGGTGTGATTCTTTATGAGCTGCTCACCGGCGCCTGGCCCTTCGGCAATCCGGAGTCCGTGGTCGGCGAGTTGCAGCGGCTCGCCGGCGATGTCTCTCCCACGCGGCCGGCGTCCGCCGTCACCCAGTCGGCGGCGGAGGAGCGCTCTCTTTCCTCGGAGCGCCTGCGCCGGGTCCTCGGCGGCGACTTATCGGCCATCATGCTGAAGGCTCTGGAAAACCAGCCCTCGCGGCGTTACGCCACCGTCGGCGAATTCGCCGCCGATCTCAAACACTACCTCGAAGGGCGCCCGGTCGCCGCCAGACCGCAGACCGCCTTCTACCGCTGGAGTAAGTTCGTCCGCCGCCGTTGGCTCGCCGTCGCCGCGACGTCCGTCTTCGTCCTCGGAATCGCCGCCGCCAGCGTGGTCGCGGTGCTCGAAGCGCGCGCCGCCCGCGCCCAGGCCCTCAAGTCGGAACAGGTCAATCGATTTCTCGTGGAGATGCTCTCCACCGATGCCGTTGACCGCGCCGATGTCGGCAAGTACACCGTGGAACAGATGCTCGAAGCGGCCGATCGCAAACTCCAAGACGCACAAGACCGGCAGAAGGGCGGCAAACTGCAAAAGGAATTTGCCGGCGGCCCGCTCACCCTGGCCGTATTGCACGCTAGTCTGGCGGCAGGCTACCTGGGCCAGCAACAGTACGACAAAGTCCGGTTCCACCTGGAGCGGGCCATCCCCGCATTTCGGGCGGCCGGCGACGACCGTGAGTTGGCGTGGACCCTGGGCATCCAGGCGCGTTCGGAGAGCTTTCAGGGCCGTACCCAGGAAGCCGTTCGTTCCTATTTGGAAGCGCTGGCTTGCTTTCGCCGCATGGGAAAGGCTGCCCCCGCCGCCGACGTATTTGAAACCAAGAGACAATACGCGCAGATGCTGTCCCTGGTGATGCATACCCGCTCCCAGGAAGTCGCCGCGATCTATGACGACCTGCTCGTCGCGGGCGCGCGCGACCAGTCCATACCGCGCGTCGAGGTTGCCATGGCCATGGCAAACCGCGCTCTGCTGCTGCTGGACGAAGGCAAGCTTCCCGAGGCGGAAGCCGCCACCCTCGAAGCTCTTGCCATGGGCCGGAAGGAAGAGCCCGGAGGTGGTTGGGAATTCGATCCTCTATTCACTCTGACGGTCATTTATACGGATATGCAAAAGCCTCAAGCCGGGAAAGAAGCGGCCCAACGGATGATCGATGTGGATGCGCATAACCTTGGCCCGGACGCTGTAGCGACGGCGCAAGCCAGGGAAATTTGGGCGACTTTCGCCGCCAAAACCGGCGAAGCCTCCGCTGCCGCCGCTGCCATACGCGAATCCATGCCGGTGATCGAGAGGGGGATTCCGTCGCCGTCGATGAATCTTTGGCACGCCGCGCGCAACGCCTCCGGCGTCATGCGCGTCGCCGGGCAGTACGAAGAGGCGGAACGTTACGCGCGGGAGTCCCTGATGGTGGCGCAGGCGGCGCACCTGGCGGAAGGGGATCCGCGGCCCGGCACTTCCTGGGAGGCCCTGGGCCGGGCGCTGTACCAGGAGAAGAAGTATGCCGAAGCCATCCCGGCGCTCGAAAAAGCCGAAGCTGTCTATAGACATGCCGGGGCGGCATGGGCGGCGAAAGCCGGCGAGATCCACAAGCTCGCCGGCGCAATCGGGAAATAGCTTGGAAAGACGAGACTAACTAACTACCATGGCACAATCTTACAGCCGACTCTCCGTGGCCGCGGCCACTTTGTTTCTCCACCTTGTAAGTGCGTTCGGCGCGCCCAGCGCGCTGAACACCATCGACACTCCGCAAGGCGGCAAGATCGTCTACGGCCGGATAGCCGGCGCCACCAGCGAAGCCGGCGCCATGGGCGCGGTGCTGCTCGCCATTCATAACGAATTCGGCGACAAGCCCAACGTGGGAAAAATCTTCCGCGTCCACGGCACTAACTCGGTTGCCGCCTTCTTTAACGTAGTCAAGCGCAGCCAGGGAAACAAGCCATGGGCGGGCATGGTCATCGCTTCCACTTTCGCGGCGGGCCACATTGAGGCAGCCGTGATTTCCGACGACGCCGCGCGCTTCGGAGCCACCGTCAATCCCATGCTGAAGCAGCTTTTTGGCGTGTGGCATCCGGCCGGGGACGCCCCCGCGGCCGCGCCGCAATCCGGGCCAGTCGCGGCGCTGCACCAGTATGTCCTCCCCGATAAGTCGGCTTCGGCGTCCCTGCCGGACGGTTGGAAAGTGCTGCCCTCCAGCGGCGGAGGCACCATCATGACCGAAGGGCCCAACGGCGAAGGCGTTTCTCTCGGCTTCCCTTTTCGCGCCTTCAACACTTCGGATCCGCGCGTCCAAAAGACCATGCAGTGGGCGCTGCAGGGCAGCGGGCGCAACACGGGTTATGCCAAGGCGCTCTATTATCCCTACGGTGGAGACCTGGCAAAGACGTTCGTGGATCTGTTGCAGATGTGGCGCGGCAAGAACGGCCTCCAGCCCGTCTCCATCCGGATTTCCAGGGAAAGCCCTCTGCCACGGTCCGCCGCGATGCGATGCGCGCAGATTAGCGGGCAAATGGACGCGCGCGACGGAAAGGGGTTAAGGGAACTCAACTCGGTGTTTTGCCAAGGACAGTTGGCGTCCATCGGGAGTTACATGAACCTGGCGTACCACACCGCCGTGCCCATGCAGTTTGCCGATAAGGAACGCGCCACCATGGGCGCCATTCTGGCAAGCTTCACCGTGAATCAGGCGATTGTGCAGGCGGAAGCCAGAGCCATCGCCGCACCCGCCATTGACGCCATTCATGAGGTCGGCCGGCGCGCCGCGCAGCAGGCTGCCGACGCTCACGCGGCGAACGACGCCCACAACCGCGCCGTGGAACAGCGTTGGGATTCGCTAGACAAGGGCCATCAAGCCTTCAGCAATTATCTGCTCGACCAGACCGTGATTCAGGACAACGACCTGCACGCTCACGGCACGGTATGGAACCAGACCGCCGATGCGCTGGTGCGCGAGAATCCCCAGCGGTTCGAGTACGTCAATACCCCGAACTTCTGGAAAGGCATCGATTACTGAACGGCCACCGGCTAAAAC
>Ga0182018_10001650_pt1 | contig 24738 bp, 23 predicted proteins | sample 812P2MmetaG_FD_120490 | JGI IMG/M metagenome (GOLD analysis project Ga0182018, IMG submission 120490) | Permafrost microbial communities from Stordalen Mire, Sweden - 812P2M metaG | ecosystem: Environmental > Terrestrial > Soil > Wetlands > Permafrost | place: Sweden: Stordalen | collected...
ACCCACACGTCGAGATCCTTTGTTGCATCACGGCGTATCCGCCGACGATGAGGTACTTAACTTCGTTGGCGTTGAAAATTCTCAACAGTTCTTCGAAGTCTGAATTCATGAGGACCGCCGGCCGGGAGCGCGTGTGCGTCGACGGCCATTTGCCAGGAAGCCTCGAATATTGCCGCGGGGCCGAGGCGCTGCCAGTAAGCTATGTCGAAGGAGCGGTCCATGTCTGGTAGCCGACCGTAGCGCTCCATTGTGAATGCTGGCGTCTTGCGCACTACGACCATTGTAGCGTGCTCGGCCAGGGCGGGTCTGGAGACCCGCCGCAGGCGTAGACGCCTGCCCCACTTATTTGCGGTCCTTATCGTCAAGCAGGCCTTTCAGCCCCTTGAGCTGCTCGGTGATCTTGCGCTCACGCGCGACCAGGGAGAGCACATAGACAACCAGGATCAGCCACGCGGCCAGGAAGCCATAAAACATGAAGGTGAAATTGCGTGTGTCCATATGATTTCCTAAACTGCGTGGGCGTAGCGGCGTATCGAATCGATTTCGCGCTGCACTTCCTCCTGGCGGAGCCGGATCAGCGATAGCACGACGGCCAGCAACACGAGCGCGACGAGGTTAAGCACCGCCGTCAGGTACATAGCCGGGTCGATGCTGCCGCCGCCCCAGAAGACGGGCTGTGGATGCTGCGTGCGCCACCACTTGATGGAGAAGATGACGATGGGGACGTCGGCGAAAGCGAAGATGTTGAAGACGGCCGAGATGCGCGCGCGCGCGGTAGGCTCTTCAATAGCGTGGCGCAGCATCAGGTATCCGGCGTAAAGCAGCCAGCAGACCAGGGCGGAGGTAAGGCGCGCGTCCCAGGTCCACCAGATACCCCAGATGATGCGTCCCCAGATCGAGCCAGTGACCAGGTTGGCGGCCAGGAAGGCCAGACCGACTTCGGTGACCGCGACGGAGATGGCGTCGTACCTAAGGTTTCTGGTGAGCAGGTACGTCACGCTGGTGATGCAGGTGACGGCCGCACACAACATGGCGGTGATGGCGGCAGGCACGTGGAAGAAGATGATGCGGTAGATCATTCCTTGCGAGGCTTCATCGGGAAGCTGCATGAAGATCGAATAGAGATTGCGGGCCAGCAGGATTGCCGCGATGGCGCCTAATCCGTAGATCAATTTTTCGCGCATTGGAAAACGCTCCTACCCTACCAGCACCGTTTCCAGTAAGACCAGAGACAGGGCTGTAAAAATCACATCGAAAGCTACCAGCAGGCGCAGCCAGACCTGGTCTTCGCCGCCGAGAGGCTTACCGGCAATCAAATCCATGGTCAACTTCATCGCGCTCATCAGGGCCGGAATCAGCATGGGATAAACCAGCAACGGAGCCATCAATTCGCGCAACCGGATATTCACGGTTAGCGCGCTGAAGATCGTCCCGATGACGGTAAGCCCCCAGGTGCCTAGCGCCAAGACTAACAGCAAAGACCAGATGCGGCTGGTCCAGTGCACATTATAGAAGATGCCGAAGACCGGCAATGAGACCAACTCGACGGCGATGACCAGCACGAAGTTGGCGAGGGCCTTGCCCAGGAATAGCGCGCCGCCGGAGATGGGCGCGGCGATCAGGGCAACCAGGCAATCGTTGGGCAACTCGCGCGCGAAACTGCGGTTCAGCACCAGGGTGCCGGCGAAGGCGAACACGATCCACAGCAGGCCGCCGGACATTTCGCGGGTCTGCTCTTCCAGGGGATCGAATGCGAAACTGAACAGGACCAGTATGACCAGGGCGAAGGCCAGCGAGGCGTTAATGGCTTCCTTGGTGCGGAGTTCCGCGCGCAGGTCCTTTCTGGCGATCACCAGTGTTTGCCGGAGGAAGTCCATCAGGCCTCGTCGTAGTGCGCGTAGAGCCAGCCGGGGTCGGACACCATTTGCGCGGTGCGCTCGCCATGGAAGGCGATCTTGCCACGGTTCAAAAGGGCCACGTGGGTGGCCAGTTCGAGGGCTTCGCGCAACTGGTGGGTGGACACGACCACCGTGCGGCCTTCGGCCAAGGCTTCCCGCAGAAGGCGTTGCAGCACGGTAATGGCGCGGTCGTCGAGCGCGGTGAATGGCTCATCGAGCAGCAGCACGGAAGGCTGATGGAGGAACGTGCGTGCCACGGCCAGGCGCTGCCGCATGCCGCGGGAAAACTCGCGCACCAACCCATCCTTGACGCGCTCCAGGCCGGTACGCTCCAGCCATTCCATGGCGGACTTGTGGGGATTGGGCAGATTGTAGAGCCGCCCGAACAGGATCAGATTTTCGAGAGCGGACAACTCGTCGTAGACGGAGATGCCATGGCCGATCCAGCCGACGCGGCGGCGCGTTTCGATTTCGCGCGGGTCTTTGCCGAAGATGCGGACCTGTCCGCGGCCGGCTCTGGAAAAGCCGCCGATGATGCGCAGCAGGGTGGTCTTGCCGGCGCCGTTGCGGCCGATCAGGGCCAAGCAGGCGCCGGGCTGGGCGTCGAGGATCACGTCGCGCAGCGCGGGGTAGTCGCCGTAGAACTTCCAGACACCCTCAGCGGCGACCGCGTTCATTCTTTCCTTTCGCGGTGGGACCGGGTGCCGCGGCCGCCGGCTGGGCGCGGTAAAGCACGCTGAAACCGAGGGCCAGGATGGCGAGGGTTAGCGCCAAGACGATCCACTGCCTGTTTTGTTGGAAGATCTTCGGCGAAATCTCTTCGAGGGATGGGCCATTGTCGGGTGAATCGGAATCCGTGGCGGCAGCGGCGGGCATGGAGCCGGCTATCTCTACCTTGTAATTGGCGGTTGCGACGCTGTAGATGGAGGCTTGCGAGCGCGGCTCCTGGCCTTTGCTCTCGACTCCTTCACCCTTCAGCGTGACGCCATTAGGGACGACCAGCAGCGTGGGTTCTTCCGTCTTGCCGACGGTCCTCCCTTCAAATACCGCACCAGAGTTATAGGGAACTAAATAAGTCACCTGAATCGTGGTTTCACCGGGTTTGATTGGAAAATCGACCTTGTAGATTTCTTTCTCATTGGTCTTGTCGGCGGCGCGGTCGATGGGCATGCCCTGCGGCGCGGTGGCCTTGACCTGCACGATGCCCTTGGCCGCAGTGGGGAGATAGAACTTGAGCGTGCCCTTATCGGGATCGTTGTAAGTGGTGACGCCGCCGTTGGTGAATATAAAGCCTTCACTTATGGACATCTGCGCGCCGCTGGGCTGGAAGATCACGAAATGGCGCGAGATTCGTGCACCGCCGGGCTGCTTGGACGAGTTATAGACATCGAGAGACAGGCCGCCGGCGGCGGAGCCGGGCGGCAGCATATGATTGTAAGTGACGCCGTCGTAGGCGGTTTGAATAAGGTTTGGGCCTTGCGGCGTTTGATCCATGTGGAAGTTACCCTGCGCGCCGGACTTGACGCTTTCGAGAGACTCCATGCCGGCTTGGCCCAGCTTGTACAGCGTTACGGTGGCGCCGGGCTGGGGCTGGCCGGTGGTTTTGTTGACAACCGTGCCATCGACAGCGGCAAGCAATGGAACCCCCGATAAACACAGATAAACACAGATACTCCACAAGACGACGGGGTTTGTTTTATCCAAGTGTATCTGTGTCCATCTGTGGTTCCGGCTTTTCATGCTTGTACCTTCATGGGCTTGCCGCATTCGCCGCAGAATTTTAGCGGCTGGGCGAATTTTGCTCTGCAGTGCGGGCAGGTCAGCGGATCAATGGCCTTGGGCTCGGGCGCCGCCGGGACGGACACAGCGCCGTTGGGGCTCAATTGCAGCTTGATGCGGTCCACTTCGGCCATTACCCCGGCCAGTTCGCGTTGCAGGTCCTTCTTGGTCTGCTGGTAATCGTGATCGGAGAGTTTGCCGACACGGTACTCGAACTGGAGGTCGCGCAGATTTTCGTAGATAGCAGCTTTACGCTCATCCAAATGTTGGAAGGGAGAAACCGGCTCAGGCTCGGGCAGATCCTTGGCCCGCACCGTCAGAATGAAGACGATCGCCCCGACGGCGATCAGCGCCGCTATAAGCCAGACGATAATCATTTATTCCAGGTGCGCCAAATCCTTTTCGATACGATCGCGATACTTGGCCAGTTCAAAATCGTCCGGAACGGGTCCAATTTCGGCGATAGGCCGAGGTTTCCGATAACGACGGACGAACCACCATATGAGCGCCAGACCGGGTATGATCGACAGATACGGAATGAGCCAGCCATAGGCGCTGGGATCGCCGCGATAGACCACGGGCCCGAATTCGGCGACGAACTGGTCGATGATGGTTTTGTCGGCTAAGCCGGCCGTTTGCAACCGGGCGATCTTCTCCTTGGCGGGCTTCGAAAAGCTGCATTCCAGCATGGCGCAGGTGGCCACGGTGTCGTTGCAGCCGCACTGGCAGCCGATGTGTGCGCCGACGCGGCGGACATCCACGCTGGGCTTTTCCGCGGCGGTCTCGGCGAAGGCGAGAGGAGCGAAGATCAGGAGGAGCAAGAGGGGGGCCTGGAGGCCCCACGCAGACCTGGAGGTCCGCCCCACGTTATTTCGGAACTTCGGCATATCTGCTAGTTATTCCGATCACTTCGGTGCGGGCGTATTGCATCTTGATTTTGCTGGGGACCAGGCATACCAGCGTGCCGCCGATCAGCACCAGGCCGCCGATCCAGATCCAGGAGACCAGCGGGAAAATGTACGCTTGGATCACGGCGCGGACGCCATCGTCGGACATGCCGCCGAAGTTGAGATAGATGTCTTCATTGAGACGGGAACGCACGCCTACTTCGGAAGTGCCCTGGCGGCTGGCCTTATAGAAGCGCTTTTCGGGTTCGAGAGTGCCGAGCACATCGCCGCCGCGCGAGACCTGCACGGTGGCGCGATGCCAGCTATAGTTGGCGTTTTCGTCTTCCTTCAGGTCCACGACCTGCAGGTCGTAGTGGCCCAGCTTCAAGGTATCGCCAACATTCATTTCCTTGACATCGTGCTGATTGAAAGCCGCGCCGGTAAAGCCGATAAATATGAGCACGATGCCCATGTGGACCAGATATCCGCCATAGCGGCGGGTATTGCGATGGGTCAGCTCGACGGTGGCGCGTAGCAGGTTCATGTGGTTCTTGACGGCGATGGCGCGTCCGCCTCTATAGAACTCCATCAACACCGTGAGGGCGACGAAGAGACAGAAGCCGAAGGAAATCAGCGCGTAGAAGCTGCGCATGCCGGCGGCCAGCAGCGCGCCTGCCAGAACCAGGGACGCAATGCCCGGCCACTGGAAGTTACGGCGCAGGCTTTCCCAGGACGTGCGGCGCCAGGCGAACAACGGACCGACTCCCGTGAGCACCAGCAGGAACAGCCCGATGGGGATCATGAGCTTGTTGAACCAGACCGCATCGAGACTGATCTTCTCGCCGGAGACCGCTTCGGAGATTACCGGGAACAAGGTCCCCCAGAGCACCGCGAAGCAACTTGCCAGCAGGATCAGGTTATTGAACAGGAAGCTGGATTCGCGGGAGATCACGCTTTCCAGTTCGGATTCGCTCTTAAGGTACTGGAGCCGGTCGATGATCAGATAGGCAACGCCGGCTATACAGATGGCCAGGAACGAGAAGAAGTACTTGCCGAGCGGGCCTTGGGCGAAGGCGTGCACGGAACTGACCAGACCGGTGCGGGTGAGAGAGGTGCCAAAGATACAAAGCAGAAAGGTGGTGGAAATCAGCACGATGTTCCATACCTTCATCATGCCTTTCTTCTCCTGCATCATGACGGAGTGGAGGAAGGCGGTACCGCTGAACCAGGGCAGCAGTGAAGCGTTCTCCACAGAGTCCCAACCCCAGTAGCCGCCCCATCCCAGCACGTGATAGGCCCAGGCCATGCCGAGCATGACGCCGGTGCTCTGGAAGAGCCAGGTGACCAGGGTCCAGCGGCGGGTAGTGTGGATCCAGGCGTCCCCAGGTTGGCGAGTAATCAACGAGGCGATGGCGAAGGCAAAGGGCACCGTGAAGCCCACATAGCCGAGGTAAAGCATAGGCGGGTGGATAGCCATGGCCGGATACTGCAAGAGCGGGTTCAAGCCGTTGCCGTCCGGGACCGCGGTAATGGCGCCTTCGTACGACAACATCTTGAATGCGCTGACTACAAAGTTATTCAGGTACAAGAAAAAGGTCTGCACGAACATGAGCACGCCGACGACGTAAGGCATCATGTCGCGGTGCTTGCGGCGATTGGTAAAGACCACCACGGAGGAGTAAGTGGAGAGCAGCCAGCTCCAGAAGAGCAGCGAGCCTTCCTGTCCGCCCCACCAAGCGGCGAACTTATAAAGCAGCGGCATGCTGCGATTACTGTGCTCGGCGACATAGAAGAAACGGAAGTCGCCCGTGACCAGAGCATAGACCAAGATGGCGGAGGCGATGGATAGGAGCGCCCAAACGGAGTAGACCGCGCGCTCGCCGCTGACTATCAAGAAAGGCTTGCGCCGGATACGGCCGACAACCGATGCGAGTAAGGCGTAAATAGCAGCGCAAAACGCCAGGAGTACGGCCAGCGATGCCACGTTTTCCATATGTCGGCCTTTCTAAGTGGTCTTGTTGATGGGGAGCGCCGGGGCGGCACGCAAATTACCCGGCTTGGCTTCGTATTTGGAAGCGCATTTCGCCTGAATTTTGCTTGCATGGAAGACGCCATCGCGGCCCATGTGGCCGTCGGCGAGAGCTTGCGCACCGTCGCGGAAGGTGTCCGGGAGAGGGTCGGTACCGGTGTAGGCCACTTTCAGTTGGCGCTTTTCCTGGGTGAGAGTGAAGTTGACCTGTCCATTGGCGTGTTGAATGGAGCCAGTTGCGACGTCGCCCGCGACGCGCAGGCGCTCCGCAAAGGCCCGGTCACCCATTTGGCCGACCTCGGCAATGGTTTTGTAGTAGGTTTTGGTTTCGCCGACTCCGGTGCTGGCGAGCCAGACAAGTGCGGCGATTATAACCGCGATCAGGACGGCAAATTTCCCGTATTTTCGCATACGATCCTCTGAAGCACTAGTATATCCGATTGGCGGGTGCCGGGGCTCGGTACCAGTTCTGGGTAGGGCGTGTTGTAGGTGCTTTGAACCAAAGCCGCGGCTGCCCTCGGCTGGGATTGACCCAACACTCACACCGCTTTTGTCCGCCGCGCGCGTTTCTTGGCCACCGGCTCGGCGGACGCTTCTTCCTCCACCGCGCCGGCGGCCGCGGTAGCCACCTGCACCGGCTTCTTCTTTTCGGCCAAGCTGCGCTTCAGCGCTTCCATGATGTCGATCACGGGCGCCATGTGCGGCTCCGGCGTTTCCACCACCTTCTGCCCTTCTTTCTTCGCTTCGATCATGCGCAGCAGGTTGTCACGATAGGTGTCGTGGTATTTCTCCGGCTCGAAATCCGCTTTCAGCGTATCGATTAGCATGTTGGCCATGGCCAGCTCGTTGGGCTTCACCAGGTCCGTGTCGGTGCGGAATTCGTCCACCTGCCGGATCTCGTCGGCATAGTACATGGTGTGCAGCAGGATGCCTTTCTTGCCGGGCCGCAGGATCACGATGTGCTCGCGATTGTGCATGGCGATCTTCGCCAGCGCGTAATAATTCGACTGCCCCATCGCCGCGAAAAGGAGCGCATAGGGTTTCTCGCCGCCTCCATCCGGAGCCATGTAATACGAGCTTTCCAGATAGATGGCGTCCACCGTGTCGCCCTTCACGAATTCAAGAATCTCCATCACCTTGGCGGTCTTGGGAGCGACCTTCTTGATGTCCTCCTCGTCGATCACCACGTAGTGGTCCTTCTCGTACTCGTAGCCCTTCACCAGTTCGCTGCGTGGCACCGGCTGGTCCTCCGCCTGGCAAAACGTGACCTGCTTGATGCGGGAATTATCCTTGGCATGCAGCAGATTAAAACTCACAGTCTCGCCACGCGCGGCGCTGTACAAGCGCACCGGCAGCGAAACCAATCCAAACGTCAGATGTCCCTTCCAAACCGTGCTGGCCATAATGCATCACCTCACTTTGGTAATCGACAGTTCCGAAGATATCATGTAAATGGAGGGTGGGCAAGGCTTTATGGCACTGGAAGAGTACGTCCGCAAACGCAAATTCGAAAAAACACCCGAGCCGCCTCCCCAAACCAAAGCGGGCAAGGCGGCCGCCGGCGCGGCGCCGCGCTTCTATGTGCAGCGGCACGACGCCACACGTCTGCACTATGATTTCCGCCTGGAGATCGGCGGCGTCCTGGTTTCATGGGCGGTTCCGAAGGGTCCTTCGCTCGAGCCGCTTTCCAAGCACCTGGCCGCAAAGGTGGAAGATCATCCGCTCGATTACGGCGAATTCGAAGGCAACATTCCCGCCGGGAATTACGGCGCCGGCAGCGTCATGCTTTGGGACCGCGGCACGTGGGAATTGCTCGGGGACGCCCCCGTCGAAGAGCAGATCGCGCGCGGAGACCTGAAGTTCAGTCTGCATGGCGAAAAGCTCAAGGGCGAGTTCGCTCTCATCCTGATGAAGAACCGCGGCAAAGGCAACGAATGGCTGCTGATCAAGAAGCGCGATGCCGGCGCCATGGCCGGTTGGGACATCGAGCAATTCGCCTGGAGCGTGCTCTCCGGGCGCACGCAGCAGGAGATCGCGCAGGGTTTGCCCGCCCGGAAGACCAAGCAGAAGACCGCCGGCGATCCGCAGCGCGAATGGAAGAGCCGGCCTGCGAAGCACGCTTCCAAGACCGCAATCAAATCGGCGCATCCCTCCAAAACTGAAACCGCCATCAACCCCGCATCGCTGCAGGGCGCCGTGAAAGCCGGTATGCCCGCCGCCGTCACCCCGATGAAAGCCGCGCTGGCCGACGCTCCGCCGCGCGGCGACGAGTGGCTCTTCGAGGTCAAATGGGATGGCGTGCGCGCCATCTGCTTCATCGAGCAGGAAGCCGTTCGCCTGGTCTCCCGCACCGGCCATTCCTGCGAGAAGCAGTATCCCGAGCTCAGCGTGATCCCGCACTATATCGCCGCCAGCGAGGCCATCCTCGATGGCGAGATCGCGGCTCTCGACGAAAAAGGCGCAGCGCGCTTCGAGTTGATTCAGCCGCGTATCGCGCAGTCCGATCCCAATGCCGTGTCGCACATGGCCCGTTCGCGCCCGGTGGTCTATTTCGCCTTCGATCTGCTGTACCTGAATGGCTACGACCTCCGCCAGGCCGCGCTGATCGAGCGTAAACAGTTGCTGGAATCCATCCTCAAACCCACCGCCGTGCTGCGCTATTCCGAACATTTTCCGGGCGCGGGCGATGCCATGCTGCAAGCTGCGCGCGAAACCGGCATCGAGGGACTGATGGCCAAGCGCGCCAACAGCCGCTACGAATCGCGCCGCAGCAGCGAATGGATCAAGCTGAAAATCGTCGCGCGGCAGGAGTTCATCATCTGTGGTTTTACGGCCGGCGAGCGTGACCACTTCGGCGCGCTGGTCCTGGGGTTGTACGACAGCGGCAAGCTGGTCTGGGCGGGCAACGTGGGCACGGGCTTCGACCAGAAGGCCCTCGCCTTCCTGCGCCAGAAACTCGATCCGCTCACCACTGCGGACTCGCCTTTCCCCCATCTGCCCAAAGACCCCAAGGTGGGCAGAGACGTCACCTGGGTGAAACCGGAACTGGTGGCGGAGGTGAAGTTCGCCAACTGGACGGGCGAAGGCAGGCTGCGCGCGCCCGTCTATCTCGGCCTGCGTCCCGATGTGAATCCGGGCGACTGCGTCCGCGAAGTGGTAGGACAGGCCTCCGGTCTGTCCAGGGAATTGTTGTTATCCGATGCCGGCAACGAAGTTACCCTGACTATCGACAGCCACCCCCTGAAATTCACGAATCTCAACAAAGTCTTCTACCCGGCGGAAGGCATCGTCAAACGCGACCTGCTCAACTATTACGACGCGGTGGCGCCGCTCATCCTGCCGCACCTCAAGGATCGGCCGCTCTCGCTGAAGCGCTATCCCAACGGCATAACGCAACAGTTCTTCTTCCAAAAGGATGCGCCCCTCACCTTCGCGCCGTGGCTGCGCGCCGAGGAAATTCAGTCCGACCACAAAGAGGCCCCCATCCGCTATGTCTTCGCCGAAGACCGCGCCAGCCTGCTGTATCTGGTGAATCTGGGCTGCATCGACCACAACCCCTGGATGAGCCGGTCGCCTACGCTCGACAATCCCGATTTCGTGCTGATCGACCTGGACCCGCAGGATTGCCCGTACGACATGATCGTGGAGGCCGCTCTGCTGGTGCGCGAGAAGCTGGACGCCATCGGGCTGAAGGGCTATCCCAAGACCACCGGCGGCGATGGCATGCACATTTACATTCCGCTGGAGCCTGTTTATAGCTATGAAGAGAGCCGCACCTTCGCCGAGATCCTGGCGCACCTGGTGCAACGCGATCGCCCCGAGCTGTTCACCGCGCCGCGCGCCGTTTCGAAGCGCCAGAAAGGCCGCGTCTATTTCGACTGGGTGCAGAACGGCAAATCCAAAACCATCGCCGCGCCGTATGTGTTGCGCGCCTATCCGGGCGCGCCCGTGGCCACGCCGCTGGCCTGGAGCGAAGTGCAGCCTGGGTTGACGCCGGGCCAGTTCAATATCTACAACGCTCCGGAGCGCTTCGCCAAGACGGGCGATCTGTTTGCCGGCGTGCTGACTAAACTGCAGAGAATCGAGGAACCGTTGCAGAAGCTCGACAAGCTGCTGCGGGGACCAGCCGTCAGGAAATCGTGAAATACGTAATAGTCATGGCCTGGCTGCGTCTTCCTGAGAGAGATCGATTTGATGGTCCTGCCAGAAACCGTACTCCAGGACGTGCGTTATGGGGCCCGCATGCTGTATCGCAACGCCGGGTTCACCGCGGCCGCAATTTTCGCCTTGGCTCTCGGTATCGGGATCAACACCGCGGTCTTCACCGCCTATAAGGCTATGGTCGCTCGCCCCCTGGATGCGCGCGATCCCGGCGAAATGGTTAACATCGCGCTGATCCGCGAATCGGGCGCCGCCGATTTCACCTTCAGCTATCGCGACTACGAAGCTTATCGGGACTCGGCCCATTCCTTCAATGGCCTGATCGCTTATAGCCCCGAGCAGATGACGCTCTCGAACGCCGGGAGCCGCATCAGCCAGAGCACTTCCGCGGCCGCGTCGGGGATGGGAAAATTGGGGCTGCTCCCTGCCGCGTCAAGTAATACGGAGTTCGCGAGCGTCTTCGCGGTTTCCGAAAATTACTTCAAAGTTCTGGGAGTCGCTGCCATACGCGGCCGCACGTTCGGCTCCATCGGCATGCCCAATCCGGCGGCCTCGCCCTCGGTTCTTATCAGCGAAAACTACTGGCGGAGACGGTTTGCCGGAGACCCCGCGGTGCTGGGGAAAACCATTCATCTCAATGGCGCCGCCGTTAATATAATCGGAATTACGCCGCACAACTTCGTGGGCACAAGTGTAGGCGTGCCGGCCTTCTGGCTTCCGCTCAGCCTGGAACCGCTGGTACATGGCCAAGACAATTGGCTGCGCGACCGCGAAAACCGGCGCTACCGCCTGTTTGGCCGCCTACCTCCCGGCGTCGGCATCCGCCAGGCTCAGGCGGAATTGACTGTGCTGGCCGATCGCCTGCGCACGCTCCACGATCCTCGCTCTGAGTCGGCTAAACCCGCTACGGTACTGGTTTGGCGGGGTTCCCCGTTTCCCCTCCCCTTGAAGTTGCTGCCCGGATTGCAATTGACCATTCTGCTCATCATGGCCGCCGCCGGCATGGTGCTGGCGGTGGCCTGCGCCAATGTCGCCAGCCTCCAACTGGCACGTGCCAGATCGCGCCAGAACGAATTGCACACGCGCCTGTCTCTGGGGGCCGGCCGGCTGCGCGTAATCAGGCAATTGCTGACGGAAAGCGCTTTGCTCGGCCTGCTAGGCGGCGGCGCCGCGCTTCTCTTCACCTTGGCGTTGCTGAAAGTGGCTGTGGCCTGGGCCGCCGATGCCTTTCCCGCCGGCTATGGCACGCTCGTTTTCGACGTCGCTCCCGACCTTCAAATCTTTGCCTACGTGTTCGCCATTTCTTTGGGGGCCGGTACTCTGTTCGGTCTCGCCCCGGCCATTGAGAGCTCCCGCTCCGCGCTCTCTCCCGCTTCCAGAGCCAGTACCTCGGCGGTTCGAACCCGCCGGCTCCAAGATATCCTCATCGCCGCGCAGGTGGCCCTTTCCCTGGTGCTCATGATCGCCGGAAGCATGTTGATCCATAGCGCCATTCACTCACTCAACATGGACACCGGCTACGACGACAAACAAGTCATTGATCTCGATTTCCAGTTTCCCGAGGCATCGAAATATACCGCCGCCCGCAAAGTTGCGCTGGCTCATGAACTGCGCACGCGCCTGGCCGCCCTGCCCGGAGCGGCTGCCATTACCAGCGCCTGGCCGCCTGGCGGCTACGGCTTTCGAACAGCCGCCGTCTCGCGCGACGGAGAAAAATCCGCGGCCCAAAATGTGCAATCCATTATCTACTACACCTACGTTCAACCAAACTTCTTCCGGACTCTTGGCATTCCGTTTCGGGGCCGCGGATTTCAATCCTCCGGTGGCCAGCCTGAGCAGTCCGTCATTCTCAGCGAATCGGCCGCCAAACAGCTCTGGCCCGGGCAAGATCCCATCGGCCGCACCCTCCGTTTGGGACCCATCGACGAGCGATTCCACAATCGAAACGAACTCGTGGCTGACGGGCCGTCCTACGAAGTCATCGGCATCGCCCGCGATACCCGCGGCGCCGAGCTTGATGGCAGCGATTCCAAGCAGGTCTATCTGCCCTTGCCCGAAGACCGGCTCCCGGACCGCCCGGTTCTCATCCGGACCGGATCCAATCCGGCACAAATCACAAAAGCGATCGATCCGCTGATCTCGTCCATCGATCCCGGGCTGGTGGCCACCACGACCACTCTCGAGGAGATGCTTCGCCAGTCGCAGCCGTTCGTCGCCTCTAGCTTCGCGGCCGCCATCGCGTCCACTATTGGCCTACTTGGGCTTCTGCTGGCCTTGATGGGCATCTATGGTACGGTCAGCTATATCGTGGTCCTCCGCACGCGGGAAATCGGCATTCGTATGGCTATCGGCGCCCAAAAGCGCGACATCCTCGGACTCATCCTACGCGAAAGCATACGGCCTGTGCTGGCCGGATTGCTTGTCGGAATGTTTCTCGCCGTGGGAGCGTCTTACCTGCTGCGCGGCATCCTCTATGGACTCGGTACCGTGGATGCCATCTCCTTCGTGGGTGTGTCCCTCTTGTTTTTGGCCATCGCATTGCTTGCCGCCTACCCGCCGTCCCGCCGCGCCATGCGTGTCGATCCCATGGTGGCGCTCCGATACGAATAGCCCTCTCAGCGTTCCTTGAGACCGGCGGTCGCCTCTACACCTCTGTTAATATGAGTGAGTGTTTCCGGAACCCACTGGTATCCCAGGACCCCAGCAAATGCCGGCATCCGACCAAGCACGCGCGGACGCCTGGCGGCGCGTGCAACTGGCGCGGCATCCCAAACGCCCCCATGCGCTCGATTACATCGAGCGCATCTTCACGGATTTTCGGGAGATGCACGGCGACCGGCTGTTCGGAGACGATCCCGCTATCGTTTGCGGCGCGGCGTTCCTGGACGGACGCCCGGTGATGGTGGTGGGCGAACAGAAGGGCCGCGACACCAAGCAGAAGCTCTATCGGAATTTCGGCATGCCGAAGCCGGAAGGCTATCGCAAGGCTTTGCGGGTGATGCAATTAGCTTCCAAGTTCGGCCGGCCCGTGGTGACCCTGCTGGATACTCCCGGAGCGTATCCGGGAATCGATGCCGAGGAGCGCGGCCAAGCCGAAGCCATCGCCCGCAATCTGCGGGAAATGGCCCGTCTGGCGGTGCCCGTGATCACGATCTGCATCGGCGAAGGAGGCAGCGGGGGCGCGCTGGCGCTGGGGGTCGGCAATCAGGTGCTGATGCTGGAAAACGCTATTTATAGCGTAATTTCACCGGAAAGCTGCGCGGCCATCATCTGGCGCGATTCGACCAAGGCGGAGTTGGCGGCGGCGGCCCTCAAGCTAACGGCCGAGGAACTGCTTAAGCTGGGACTGATCGACACCGTGGTGGGCGAACCGGCCGGCGGCGCCCACGAAGATGCCGATGCCGCGGCGCGGTCACTGCGCGACAGCCTGCTTCAGGCTCTGGAGGGCCTCTCCAACCTGAGCCCCGATCAACTCGTCGAGCAGCGGTACGCCAAGTTCCGCCATATGGGCAATTTCTTCGCGTGAAACCAAGCGTTTGGTTGGGCATTCTGTTCCTGGCGATAGTCGCGGGTTTCGTCGTTTATTCGACGGTGAACACCGGACGTAATCGCATCCGTTGCGAGGTCTGCATTACCTTCCAAGGGCGCCAAGCCTGCCGGACGGCCGCGGCGGCCACACGGGAAATGGCGCTACGGGCGGCCACCGATAACACATGCGCCCAGATTTCTTCCGGCGTGACCGACGTCAACCAGTGCACCAACACTCCGCCGGACAGCGTGCGGTGGCCGTAGGCACTCTCTAAGATTGTTGAAGAGGTTGCCGATCTCCCTGGGTGGCGTGGGCGGTTCCGCCTGCGTTTGCTTGGAGGGCGGGCGATCTTGCCCGCAGCCGCTTTTTAGGCGGCTTGCAGCAGTGCCAGCTATCCCGCCGCGCAGGCAAACTGACCCACTACCGAATTGTTCGGCTGGCAACGGGCGACGCTCGTCCCGCAGGGCTATGAAACGTCAAAGCGCCATGCGAGAATGAAGTAAGGGGAACGTATGCAGACCACGGTCGACCTCCCGGATGCTCTCTATCGCAAAGGCGTCGCGTTGGCGGCTTCGCGCGGTGCAACGGTGGAGCAGCTCATTGTTGAGGCGGTTGCGAAGGCGGTTCAAGGCGATCTCAGGCCGAGCGCTTCCGATCCCGGCAACCGTGAGGTTAAATTGCCTTTGATCCAGTCCAGACGGCCGGGAACCCTGGATCTGTCTAATTTCGACCTTGATGAATTACTTAGCTGACGTTAACCTCTGGATAGCTCTGGCTGCGGACCAACACGTTCATCACCCGGCAGCGAGCCGATGGTTCCGGAATCTTCGAGACGACAAACTTGCATTTTGCCGCATTACGCAGATGGGGTTTCTCCGGCTGTTGACGAACAAGCATGTCATGCAAGAGGAGGTCGTGAGCCCAGGCCGGGCGTGGGAAACCTATCGAGCCCTGCGATCGGACTGGCGAATTCGGTACCTGGCAGAGCCGATCGAGCTTGCCGAGCTGTGGCACTCCTTCACGTTGGGCAGGGCGGCATCGCCGAACTTTTGGACGGACGCGTACTTGTGCGCCTTCGCTCAGGCGGCAGGTTCGACCTTGGTAACGTTCGATTCGAAGATTCCGAAGCGGCCCGATGTAAGCTGCCTTGTGCTCGCCGGGAGTCCCTGAGGGCGAGCTCGTTAGGCCTGCGGAGTTCGCGCAGGGAACTCGTCAAAATCCTCTTGTTTTCGCCGGGCAGGAGAGTGGTGCGGGCGCGCAGGTCGCAGTGCGTTCATGGAAGACCTGGCCTTGCCTTCGGGTGTTTTCGGACCCGTGGACTTACGTGCATTACGACGATTTGCCTTAGTTTTTGTCTTTTGATGTCATATAGTTACACCTTTTTGAGCAAACGGACCCACGGAGGCTGGGACACGGCGGGAGGGTTTGGGGGCTGTAGGTGATTGAAAATGCGGGATCAGCAGGATGCCGGGATTTCTTTCGCGGGCGTGTGACCGGACGGATGCGGGGCTGGCTGAGATCAAGAAGCGCATTCAGGGCACGTTGCCGCCGTTCAATGCGGATACTTGCGCGAGGAGCGGGTCTGGAGACCCGCTGCAGGCCTGGAGGCCCGCCCCACCAGGCTTATTCTGTCGCGAGATCCACGATAGTCTCCAGGAACAATACCCGCCCCAAGATACGGCCGAGCAGTTCCTGGTCGATAAGGCCGCCATCGCGCAGTGGAAACTGGTGCGTCTGGAAGTTTTCGAGTCCAAGGCTTACACCGAAGAGACAGAGCTTACAAAGAGTTGGAGCGCATCAAAGCCGCCCGCCAGAAACAAGCGGAACAATCGGAACAGTCCGAACAATCGGGCCAATCGGACCAACCGAAAGGCAAGCACGAAACGTATTTGAAGCTTGGCAACGTCATCGCCCGAGTCGAAAACGGGAGATCCGCGAAAGAGGTCGCATGTGAATAACTGTGGGGCTGGCCTCCAGGCCTGCAGCGGGTCTCCGACCCGCTCTTCTGCTACCATGTTTATTGAACTCTCCCGTTAAGAATTGCGTCTAATTATCGTCGGCAGACTAGGAGTCCGCATTCGTGAAGAGCAAATGGAAAACCATCCTCATTGTCGTGGTTGTGCTTACGCTGGGCATTGGCGTTTATGCCAGCACCGTCTACAGTAAGCGCGGCGTGGTGGCCGTTCAGACCGGAAAGGTGGTGCGCCAGGACCTGACCAGCCTGGTGACCGCGTCGGGCGAGATCAAACCCAAGAACTACATCAATATCGGCGCCAACGCCATGGGCATACTTACCAAGATCCTGGTCAAGGAAGGCGACCATGTGCGGAAGGAGCAGTTGGTGGCGCGCATTGAGAATATCCAGCCGGAAGCGCAGGTGGCCTCCCAACAAGCGCAGGTGAGTTCCGCCGAGGCGGATTCCAATGCGGCCGAAGCCGGCCTGAAGGTCGCGGACGAAAACCTGCGCACGCAGCAGGCCATGATCGACAATTCCCAGGCCGGTCTGGACCATGCGAAACTGGACTACGACCGGGCCAAGGAGTTGTTCAAGGACCAGCTTCTTGCCAAGCAGGACTTCGACACCCGCAAGGCGGCCTATGATGCGGCCGCCGCATCCTTGAACGAACAGCAGACGCGCCTGGCGCAAGCCCTCTCGTCGCGTGAGCAGACGGCCGCGCAACTGGCGGCGACGCAGCGCCGGGTGGCGCAGGCCAAGGCTGTGCTGACGCTGGACACCGACATGCTTCACAAGTTCGATTCCTTCGCGCCCATCGATGGAGTGGTGACGAACCTGCCTGTGCGCGAGGGCGAGACCGTGATACCCGGTGTCACGAATCTGGCGGGAAGCAACATCATGACCATCGCCGACATGTCCCTGATCACCGCCGAGGTGAAGGTGGACGAAACCGATATCGTCAGCGTGGCGTTGGGTCAAAAGGCGGACATCACCATCGACGCCATACCGAACAAGACCTTCAAAGGGCACGTCATCGAGATTGGCGACACCGCTATTCTGCGCTCCACCGGCCTGGCCGCTTCCCAGAGCGCCGTCTCCAGCCAGGAGGCCAAGGACTTCAAGGTCGTGGTGGCCATGGCCGACCCGCCCGAGGAGATCCGTCCGGGCCTATCCTGCACGGCCAAAATCACCACCGCCACGCGCCAGAAGGCCCTGACCATTCCGATTCAGGCGCTGACCATCCGGCAGAAGGGCGACCTGGAGGTGAAGCCGAAGACCGGCGTAGCAGCGACGGCCACCACCAAGCTGACTCCGGCCGAGGAGAAGGCGCGCAAGGAAGAGGTCCAGGGCGTGTTCGTAATCGCAGGCGGCAAGGCTGAATTCCGCAAAGTGGAGACCGGCATCACCGGCGCGACGGATATTGAAGTCCTCAGCGGCCTCAAAGATGGCGACGAGATCGTTACCGGCAGCTACCAGGTGATCCGCACGCTGCGCAACCAAGCTCAGGTCAAAGTGGATAACAAGTCGCCATTGCCGCAGAAGGCGTAAGCAGGCGCGGATTCCGAAGAGAGCGATCCCCTACCCATGGCACAAGCACTCGCAGAGAAAGAGCTGATCGAACGCGGCGAGCAACTGAAGCGCGACGGCATCGTCATCCGCACATACGACCTGTGGAAGACGTATATCATGGGCGACCAGGAAATTCACGCGGTTTCGGGCGTGGACATCACGATCATGCGTGGCGAGTATGTGGCGATCATGGGCCCGTCGGGGTCCGGCAAGTCGACGCTGATGAATCTGATCGGGTGCCTGGACACGCCCAGCAAGGGGCAGTATTACATCAACGGCCGGCTGGTTAGCGAGATGACGGACGACGAACTGGCGCGCATCCGCAACAAAGAGATCGGGTTTGTTTTCCAGACGTTCAACCTGCTGCCGCGCGCCACCTCGCTGCATAATGTGGAGCTGCCGCTGATCTATAGCGGTACGCCTTCGGACCAGCGCACCGAGCGCGCCAAGGCCGCCTTGCGCCAGGTGGACCTGGAAGCGCGCATGATGCACAAGCCCAACGAGTTATCGGGCGGCCAGCGCCAGCGCGTGGCGGTGGCCCGCGCACTGGTGAACGACCCCTCTATTCTGCTGGCCGACGAGCCTACCGGGAACCTGGATAGCGTCACCGGCAACGAGATTATGGCGCTGTTCGCCCGCCTGCACCAGCAGGGCAACACCATCGTGCTGGTGACCCACGAGCACGATATCGCCCTGCACGCCCATCGGGTGATTCATATTCGGGACGGCAAGGTGGAGAAGGACGAGCAGGTTCGCAAGTAACCACTGTGCCATCTTGTGGGGCAGCCCATCTTGGCTGCTGCCGCATTTCCTCAACAACCGCCGTTGGCACGAGCACGCGGGGTACAAGAGCGTGAGCACGTTCAACTGTCCGATCGACGCCATAGAAACCCGTTGGGAAACACACGGCTTCGACCGGGTGGTAGCAACGGCGGCGCCAGATCGTCCAGGATCTCGAGGGTGACCTGCATGAGCCAGTTGTACCCAGCCTATCAGTTCATGACGGTGACCCCCACAAACCCCTCCGCCACATCCGGCGGCACCAACTTGGCCGCCATGCGCGCCATCACCTCATCCGGAACAACCCGGTCGCGCCGCAGATTCCGCGCCCGGCAGACCTCCAGCGGCACATCGAAGTACAGCGCCTCCACGTCGCAGCTATACCATCGCCCGATCTGAATATACGGTCGCCGCTCTTCGGGCGTCAGGTGCGTGGCATCCACATAGGAAACCGGCCGCCCGATCGCCAGCCGGTGACGCAGCAGATAGCGCATGGTCAGGAACACGCGCGCGTGTATCGTCTGATCGGTGGCATCGTCCGCCAGCACCCGCCGGATCCAGTCCGATGAGATCCCCACGATCCCCTGCCGCTCCAGCCAGGTCGATTTGCCCGACCCCGGCAAGCCTACCAGCACCACGATGCGTTGTCGCGACTCGGCCAATCAGGACCAATATCGCATGAACCGCTCCGAAATGCTGTATTGTGGAACGTTAGGTCTGGAACGATGCGCAAAGTCCGTTGGGGCGTCCTGGGCACCGCCCATATCGCCGTGAAGAAGGTGATTCCCGCCATGCAGCGCGGCGACTGGTGCGAGATCGCCGCCATCGCCTCGCGCGATCTGCCCAAGGCCGAAGAGGCGGCCGCCGCCCTTGGTATTCCGAAAGCCTACGGTTCCTATGAGGAACTGCTGGCAGATCCTGAAATCGAAGCGGTCTACAATCCGCTGCCCAATCACCTGCACGTTCCCTGGTCGGTGCGCTGTGCCGAGGCCGGCAAGCACGTGCTCTGCGAGAAACCGTTGGCTCTCGACGCCGGTGAAGCCCGCGCACTGCTCGAAGCGCAGACCCGCACCGGCGTGAAGATGGGCGAGGCTTTCATGGTGCGCACGCATCCGCAATGGTTGCGCGCCCGCGAGTTGGTCCGCGCCGGCCGCATCGGCGAACTCCGCGCCGCGATGGGCTCCTTCAGCTATTTCAATCGCGACCCCGCCAATATCCGCAATGTGCGCGCGTGGGGCGGCGGAGGGCTGTTCGATATCGGCTGCTATCCCATTAACGTCTCGCGCTTCATCTTCGGCGAGGAACCCCGCCGCGTGATGGCCCTGCTGGAGCGCGATCCGGAGATGCAAACGGACCGCCTCACGTCCGGCATGCTCGATTTCCCCTCCGGACAGGCGGTCTTCACCTGCTCGACCCAACTGGTTCCCTATCAGCGCATGCAGTTGTTCGGAACGCGCGGCAGGATCGAGATCGAAATTCCATTCAACGCGCCGCCGGACCGGCCTTGCCGCATCTTTGTGGACGACGGCTCCGACCTTTTCGGCGCAGGGATCCAAACCGAAACATTCCCGGTGTGCGACCAGTACACCATTCAGGGCGATTTGTTCTCGCAAGCCGTGTGTGGCGAGGGCGAAGTGCCCGTGCCACTCGAAGACGCCGTGCGCAACATGGCCGTCATCGACGCGCTGTTCCGGTCGGCGGAATCGGGGCGCTGGGAGACGCCGTAAGCGTACACAAAAGGAGAATCACGCATGAAACGAACATTATGGATTGCGTTCGCAGTTTTGGCCTGCTCGGTTGCGAGCGGCATCGCACACGCGCAAGGGACGGCTGCCCAACCTGCCCCGCCGTCTCCCCCGCCAGCTATGCAACTGGCGATGAGAGTGGTTTCGCCCGAAGTCTCGCCGGACCGCCGCATCGTGTTCCGCATTCTGGCGCCGCAGGCGAAGACGGTCGGGCTGCGTGCCAGTGACATACAGGGCTTGCCGCGCGAAGGCCCGGCATTTTCGAAGGACGAGGACGGCGTCTGGTCGGCGACGGTCGGGCCGATCGACCCCGGCGCGTACCGCTACACGTTCGTGGTAGATGGCGTTCCTACCATGGATCCGCGAAATCCGGCGGTGAGCGAGTCGAACACCAATGACTGGAGCCTGGTTTACATACCCGGCGCCGAATTCATGGACACGGCGAACGTGCCGCATGGCGCGGTGGCATCCGTGACTTACTACTCCACGTCGCTCGCGCGGTTCCGGCGCATGCATGTCTACACGCCGCCGGGATATGAGATGGGAGGCGGCAAGTTTCCGATCTTCTATCTGCTGCATGGTTCCGGAGACTCCGACGATTCGTGGACGTCGGTGGGCCGCGCCGGATTCATCATGGACAATCTCATCGCGGCGAAGAAAGCGCAGCCCATGATCGTAGTGATGCCGGCGGGCCATACTTCCACGACTCCGCTTGTGCCGGGAGCGGCGCGCCCCACGCGCGATGAGTTTGCCGAAGATTTCGTGACCGACATCATGCCCTTTGTTCAACAGCACTACCGCACGCTGACCGACCGTACGCACATGGCCATCGCCGGGCTTTCCATGGGTGGCGGGCAAACACTGAACATCTCGATGTCGCACCTGGACAGGTTCAGTTATATAGGCGTGTTCAGCGCCGGCGTCTTCTCCTTCGGACGTGGCGGACCGCCGTCGCCTGCGCCTCCGCCCGAGTGGGAGGAGCAACGCGCCAGCATGCTCGACGACGCTACGCTGAAACCGGGCCTGAAGCTGCTGTGGTTCGGCACGGGTAGTGACGACCGCCTGATCCCCACGACGAAAGCGACCATCGAGATGCTGAAGAAACATGGCTTCACAGCGTTCTTCCGCGAGAGCCCCGGCGGGCATACCTGGATCAACTGGCGGAACTATCTGGACGAGTTCGCGCCCCAGTTATTTCAGTAACGTGGGGCAGGAGTATACTGACCAGAGGAGCACCGACCTAGGGGAATCCAATGATCCAACTGACAATAAACGGCAAACCCGCCCACTTCGACGGCGATCCCGACATGCCGTTGCTCTGGTATCTGCGCGATGATCTGGCCCTGACCGGAACCAAGTTCGGATGCGGGCTGGGCCTGTGCGGCGCATGCACGGTGCACGTGAATGGCGAAGCGGCGCGCAGTTGCCAGACACCCATGCGGGCGGCGGCGGGCAAGCGCATCACTACAATCGAAGGGCTGAGCGCCGCGGGCAACCATCCGCTGCAGAAAGCCTGGGAGCAATGCAACGTGCCGCAATGCGGATACTGCCAGAGCGGCCAGATCATGCAGGCGGCCGCCATGCTGAAGAGCAAGCCGCATCCGACCGACCACGACATCGACACCACGATGCAGGGCAACATCTGCCGCTGCGGGACGTATCAGCGAATCCGCCAGGCGATCAAGATGGCGGCGGGGGTGCGGGCATGACCGCAGCTATCTGCAATGTCTCGCGCCGCGGCTTTCTGGGCCAGATATTTTCGGCGGGAGCGCTGGTGATCGCCGCGCCCTTGGCGCCGAAGCTGAAGGGTGCCGAGACCTGGCAGCCCAGCGTGTATCTGGGCATCGAGCCGGATGGCACCGTGAAGATCGTGGCGCACCGCTCCGAGATGGGTACGGGTTGCCGCACCGGACTGCCCATGATTGTGGCGGACGAATTGGAAGCCGACTGGGCGCGCGTGCAGGTGATTCAGGCGCTGGGCGATGCGAAGTACGGTTCACAAGACACCGACGGCTCGTGTTCCGTGCGCGATTTCTACGATACTCTGCGGACGGCCGGCGCGACGGCTCGCACCATGCTCGAAAATGCCGCGGCAACCAAATGGGGAGTGCCTGCGGAAGACTGTCACGGGCAGAACCACTTTGTCGTGCATGCCAAGTCCGGCCGCAAGCTGGCGTACGGCGCACTCGTCGAGTCGGTTTCGGCTTCGACAGGGACAGCTCCCCAACAAGGCGCCATCCGGCTCAAGACGCCCGGGCAGTTCCGCTATATCGGCAAAGACATTCCGATCGTCGATTTGAAGCCTATCGTGACGGGCAAAGCGACGTTCGGCATTGACGCGCGTATGCCGGGGATGGTTTATGCGGCTATCGAGCGTCCCCCGGTGATGGGCGCCACGCTGAAAACCTGCGATGATGCGGAAGCCAGGCAGGTCAAGGGCGTCGAACAGGTCGTGATGCTGGATCTGGCCAAGCCGCCATACGGTTTCAAGCCGCTGGGTGGCGCGGCGGTGATCGCCAACAACAGTTGGACGGCGCTGCAAGGCCGCAAGAAGCTCAAAATCGAATGGGATTTGGGCGAGAACGCCGCTTACGATTCGGCCGCCTATAAGCAGGCTATGCTCGACACCGCGCGCAAACCCGGCCGCGTGTCCCGCGAAATGGGCAACGTGGACACCGAGTTCGCCAAGGACGGCAAGGGCGTCAAGATCGTGGAGGCGTCCTACTACACGCCCATGCTGGCGCACGCTGCCATGGAGCCTTTGGCTGCCGTCGCCGAGTTCAAAGACGGCAAGGTGGTGACGTGGACGTGCACGCAGAATCCGCAGGCAGTGCAGGACACCGTGGCGAAGGCGGTAGGCATCAAGAAAGAAGATGTGGAATGCCATGTGACGCTGCTGGGCGGCGGATTCGGGCGTAAGTCCAAGCCGGATTACGTCGCGGAAGCTGCGCTGCTCTCGAAGCAACTGGGCAAGCCGGTCAAGGTCGTCTGGAGCCGTGAGGACGATGTGCACTTCGATTATTTCCATTCGCCGGCCGCGCTATATATGAAGGCCGCGGTGGACGACAACGGCCGTCCTACGGCATGGCTGCAGCGCAGCGTCTTCCCGCCGATCGCCATGCAGGGGAATCCGAACGAAGAGTACGGCGGCTTCCAGCTCAGCATGGGATGGACGGATATCCCTTACCCGATTCCCAACCTGCGCGTGGAAAATGGCCCGGCCAAAGCGCATGTGCGGATCGGATGGTTGCGCTCGGTTTCGAATATCTATCATGCGTTCGGCGTGCAGACGTTTACCGATGAATTGGCCGCGGCGAGCGGACGCGATCGCGTGGAATACCTGCTCGAATTGATCGGGCAGCCGCGCACAATCGATTTCGGCAAAGAGGGCATGAAGCAGAGCGGGCCGAACAATCCGAAGTTTCCGTTCGACACGGCGCGGCTGCGGAATGTGGTCGAAATCGCCGCGCAGCAATCCGGCTGGGCGAACAAGAAAGCCGCGCCCGGACGCGCCCTGGGCATTGCTGCGCATCGCAGCTTTCTCACATACGTGGCGGCCGTAGTCGAGGTCGAAGTGCATGGCAGCGAGATCCGCATTCCGCGGGTGGATATCGCGGTGGATGCGGGGCGTATCATTAACCCCGATCGCGTGAAGTCTCAGTTGGAAGGCGCGGCCGTCTTTGGAACGAGTATCGCGCTGATGGGCGAAATCACCGCGGCGGGCGGCCGGATACAGCAGTCCAACTTCGACCGTTATCCCGTGGCGCGCATGAACCAGGCGCCCTTTGAAACGCACGTGCACATCGTCACTAACGATGCGGCGCCCGCCGGCGTGGGTGAGCCGGGAGTGCCGCCTATCGCGCCGGCCATCTGCAATGCAATCTTTGCGGCCACCGGAAAGCGCATTCGCGAGTTGCCCATCAAAGGGCAATTGGGTTGAGGTTCGCCTTCTTATCGATGGCGTTCGCTGCTTTCGTACATGCCCAGTCGAACCCGGCTGCGGCGGCGGCGCATCAGTGGCGCACCGCGCACGAGCGGGCCATCCTCGAGGAGTTCATGGGCCTGCTCGCCATTCCAAACCTGGCAAGCGACCACCCTAACATCCGCCGCAATGCCGCGGCGGTGTCCGCCATTCTCGAGAAGCGCGGTGTGAGGAGCAGGTTATTGGAAGTGCCGGGCGCGCCGCCGGTGGTGTTCGGCGAAATCGATACTCCCGGAGCCGCCCGCACCGTGGTCTTCTACGCGCACTACGATGGGCAGCCGCTCGATCCGAAAGAGTGGGCCACGCCTCCGTGGCAGCCCGTCCTGCGCAATGGTCGCATTTATGCCCGGTCGGCGTCTGACGACAAGGCGCCTATCATCGCCATCGCCACCGCGCTCGATGCGTTGAAAGCCGCTGGGATC